>Ga0105055_10012325_pt1 | contig 10420 bp, 2 predicted proteins | sample BON03_FD_78090 | JGI IMG/M metagenome (GOLD analysis project Ga0105055, IMG submission 78090) | Freshwater microbial communities from Lake Bonney liftoff mats and glacier meltwater in Antarctica - BON-03 | ecosystem: Environmental > Aquatic > Freshwater > Ice > Glacier meltwater | place: Lake... | reverse complement strand
GGGAGCGGGCGCGTGGCGACGGAAAGGAGGAAAGCCCTTACACCCTTCCCCACTGCTAGCAAGGAAAAAGGAAACAAGGGAACACAAAACCATACACGCACACAAACACAGAGAAGCAAAATTACGCATTCGGTTCGGTTTTTAATTACTTTCCTGAACACATTGCTTGTAGTAGCTAATGCGCCGAATTAAATTGAATATTTTGTGAAGGGCAACCTTTTTTATGAAGCAATCAGCAAGGCTTTGCAAGTGTGTGTGTCGATTCGTTGTGCTCTTTTATTCTTTGTTTGCTTGTTTTAAAGGGCGCCTTCATCATGCTCTAGCCTCTCGCTGCGCACTCCTGTTATAGGGCCACTCCCACACGTACGTTTATTTTATTCAGTGACTTCCCCTTCTTTTAACAGGCCAAAGCCTTTCTTTGTGTGTTTTTACTCGTTTGTATGCTTGCCTGCTTTTCAAAAATCGTCTATTTCATCACTTATGTATTTAACTATCTACATTCCTTGTTGCCCCAGCCATTTTTTATATATATAGGCCACTGGGCTTCTCACTTCCTCTTCCTCCCTCCTTCTCCTCCTTCCCCGCCGCTACAGCTTCTCTTCTCCAATTTTCGTGCCCTCCCTCCCTCCCTCCCTCCCTCAGTCCACCACACGCATCACACAATCTCCTTCTCTAAGAAGAACTGGAGCTCGCCCCTCCCCCGCTCCCTCCCCCACCCAACGTCAAATTATACCCTCCCCCTCCTCCCCCCGCCCCTCCCGCCAAGGCCGCCACCCCCCCATGCTTCTCCCTCCGCTTCTTGATCGAATCCCGCATGGCGTCATGCTTGCTCTTATACCCCACAATATGCAAGACGGGCTGCAAAGAGGTAATATGACCCTTGAGCTTCACAAAATCATCTCGGAAAGCCTGCTGGCTTATGACTGAATAATGCGGCACACACGCCAAGGCATCCCGATCACACAAGGCCAAAAACGGATCAATCACCTTCTCCAACGTCTGATTACACAAGCCATAAATCAACCTTGACAATTTCATCACCCGCCACAAGAAAATATTCGGCTGCCTACAAGCACAATAATAAAAATCACTCTCAAAATACTCACTCAACAACCCCTCCATCTTCTCCGCCACACTCGCCCTAAACGCCCCAAACAAATCCGCTGGGAACACCTGCTCCCTAAAAGCAGCCTGAAACCTCTCCCTCACCACCATCACCTGAATCGGGTGAAAGTGCACACGATCAGCAGACTTAGCATCTAAATACCTCTCTAAAATCTGCCCGGCAATCCGCGCCTTATCCTCAAACGAACCCGCCTCATCCATCTCTTCAATCAATGTCATCGACGACTCCAAATTCGTCTTATACCTCCTCTCCAAAAACGCCAAAAACGAATTATAAAAATACAACCGCGTCTCCGCCAAATCCGGCTTCGGGCTCCTGTCAATCGTGCTCTGTGTCCGCCGACTCCTCAAGGTCATGCTCAAAATATTGATATACTTGCACAGCGGAGGCAAATACTCACTCATATACTTATACACCCTCGACAGCTCCTCCTGCGCCGAGCTCCACTCCTCAAACAACTCCGCAGCCACCTCCCTCCGTGCCAGCTTGGCCTCCTGCGCCCTAGCCTTCTTCTCCTTCTGCTCCACCACCTGATCCTGAAGGCTCGGATGAGTGCCCGACACCCCACCATGAGCTTGCAAAATATTCATAATTGCAGGCAGGCCCTCCCGCTTCGCATCATCCAACGGCGTCTGGCCCAGCCGATCGAGCGGATTGACATTCATAGAAGGAATCGACACCAAATACTCAATCACGCTCAACCTGTTATAACACGTCGCCATGTGCAAAGCCGTCCGCCCATCATAATCACCCGTATTAATATCCGCCCCATTGTCAACCAACACCCGAATACTATCCACATCCCCCGACGACCCCGCCTCGCACGCACACGTCCCCAACTCCACCGGGTCCATATTCAACACCCCCCCATGCTCTCTCAACATGGCCTGAATCGCAATATGCCCATGCTGCACCGCATCCGACAACGGCGTCCCCCCCATCCGATCAATCGGGTTCACGTCCGCCCAAAACTCCAACAACAACTTCACACAATCCAAATGCCCTTCCGACGCGGCCAAGTGCAACGGCGTCCTCGTATCATAATCCGCCACGTCCGGCGAAATATTCATCTCAAGCATCCGCGCCAACTTCTCTTGCTCCCCATCCGCCGCCGCCTGACACAGCTCCCCCGCCGCATCCTCCAACTCTAACACCGCCCCTCTTTGGCTCAAAAACCCCATAATCTCCAAATGCACCGGCGTGTTCTGATGCATCGCATCCAGCAACGCCGACCCCCCAAACTTATCCTGCAAATTCACCTCGGCCCCCAACGAAACCAACCACTTGACCAACTCAAAATTCCCCGCACAACTCGCCACCATCAAGGCAGTCCGCTCATTACAATCACGGCCATTCACATCAATCCCACTCCGCAACAACCGCTGCAAAATGTCCATGTTCCCTTCCGCCGCGGCATTACAAAACGAGCGAATCCTCTGTTCCTTACTCCTCTTCTTGGCCTTATCAATGCTATCCATCGCCTTCTCCATTAGATCATCCCCACCAATAATCGTAAAATCCATCGAATGCGTCGACATGCTCTGCGCAATACTCGGCGCCCTCGACCCCGTCTCCATCTTATCATCAGCGAGCCTCGACAGGTTCTCATACAAAATATCCTCATCCACAGGGTACAATTTAATCACCCTCGTAAAATCCTCCTTCCCCAACCTAAAAACCCTCACATCATCCGCCCCCGAGACCCTCGCCGAGTTCATATACCTCACATCAAACAAAAACTCTAACTGTCCTAATGCACTCCCCGGCCCCGCCATCTCGTCCGGCTCAAATTCATTCGTTTCCGAGTTCATTTTCCCCACCTCCACACTCCCCGAAGCTACCACATACAGAGAACGGCAAATATCATCGGCTTTGTACACATAGTCGCCCACGCCGAAAATTTCCATATCTAAAAGGGTAGAGATGGAGTCAAGGAAATAATCAGAGGTCTTCTCAAAAATTTCGACGCTCAAGAGGGAGTCGCGGGAGATGTGCCGCGCGGCTTCGACTTGGAGGGAGAGGGGGAGGTTGCGATAAATCTCTGTTTGCTCCGTAAGGGAGAGCTGGGTTTTTTGCTGCGCGTTCACGTTGAAATAGCCTTTGAGCTCTTCAGAGACCCCGGGAGGCATGGGGTTATGTTGGATGAAGCGAGAAACAGCGGTCATTAGCTCGTGCGATTGAGCGATTGACTCATCAGCCGTGACACACAACCCCGAAATGGTCCCCATCAAATACGCCCACGCAGTCAAATTCAACAACAAAATCACAATGGTAAAACAAATTTCACTCACCCTCCCCATGACCAAGTCATAAATGCCCTGCGTCGAAATCAGGGTCGTCACAAGCATATAACAAAAGAAATAGTACTCAAGCCGAAACGGCCCCCCGCCCGAAGGATGATTCGTATAATCCCCAAAATCCTCATAGCCACTCAACGCCTGATAATTCCCCGGGTCCCCCTCCGTCATAAAAAACCAAATACACGTCAAAATATGAATCATCCCCAGGGCCGAAAACAGCAACGCCTGCAAATCCGCCGCCAACCGCGAGGAGGAGGAGAGGGAGCGGCGCGTGAAAAAATTGGCAAGGCGGTAGCAAAAGAGCATTTTGGGCAACCGTAGAAAGGAGACCAACGTGCCAGACGCCCCAAGGTAACGCACAAGAATATCAACAGGCAGCAAACCAATCAAGTCCCTGAAAAACCCTCCGGTCAAATAACGATGACGGATCCGCTGTCTGTCCACCACTAAGACACTGCACGAGTTATCGAGAAAGCTCGTGTTCAGCTTCACCAGCACATCACACACAAGCAAACAATCAAACGCATACGCAATGTACGACGAAGTCTGATACACCCCCAAAATCTCATCCCTCAAAAAGGCAATCGTAAACGGCACACTCAAGAAATAATAAAGCGCATTCAAAATCATCACCAAATCCCACACAGCAATAAAATGCCCCTTACTCTCAAACAAAAACGCCTCACTCCACGACCGTCTCTCCACCACAATCACCCCCCCCACCAACCGCTTCGAGCCCCCCGCATTCAAAAACGCCAAGTCCTTCGCCGCCCTCTGAGACAAATCAAGACTTTTCCCCCCACGAATCGAAACGTCCAACGCCGTGGCCACCGGCGCCTTAACCGTAATCCCGTTCAACTCCATCCAAAACCGTTCCACCGCCGCCAAATTCACCTTCCCCACCACCCTATCCTCCAAACTCTCAGCCACCAGCTCCCACTCATCCCGACTCAAAAACGTATCAAACCCCCTCGTCAAGAGCAACTCCGTCCGATTCCGATCCAACCACCCACAATGCTCCAAGTCCATCCTCGTAAAATGCCGCTCGAAATCCGGCATCGCCAACTGAGTCGACGACGCCCCCTTACTCGTCAAAAGAGAAGCCCGCAGCTTCCTCATAACCAACCACAATTTCCACGCCCTCCTCAACCTCCCCCTCAACCCACCCACCTGCTCACCCACTTTCGACAAGCTCCGCGCCGGAAACGTCCCTCCCGACCCATTAAAACTCGAATTACTTCCTCCTCCCCCGCCCCCGCCCTTCTCCAAATACATAGGCGCCCTCCCTCCCTCCCTCCCTCCACCCGAATACCCCCCTCCTCCTCCTCCGTCGTGATAACGGTGGTGGCTGTGCCCTCCCTGAACACCACCACCAGCAGCACCACCAGCACCAGCAGCACCATGCAAATCATACCGCGTATAAATATCCCGATCGGTCATCTTCGACGACCTTCCCTCCGAAAGAACACTCAAATCCGCCGCCCCCACCCCTCCTACCCCTCCTCCTCCCCCCAAACCAAACCCACCACCACTGCTAACCCCCTCCCCCCCCCCAAAACTATCAAACACCGCATCCTCATCCCTCAAGGCCGCCCAGCGTGCCACCATCAAGAGGAAAGTTTCCTTGTCAATCACATCTTGCTCCAAGAAGACGTTATCAATGACCGAAGTAAACTCCCCCATATCCGACTCTCTCTTCTGAATCATCCACGCGGCCCTCCCCAATTTTCCGGCCCCATGGCGGGTCAACAACCGATAGCCCTCACAAATAATATCAACCGCCTCCTGCAACTGCGACAAATCACTGTCCTCCTGTGCGTGAGCGTGCATAATCAGCGACCACACCGGCATGGCCATCAACACATCTTCCGACGACACAAGCACAGGCGCCTTCTTCGTCACTCCAGCCGCCAAAGCCGCAGCAGCCACCACGCTCGACCCCTCCTCCTCCGCAGACAAACACATCTCATCCACCCCACCCACACTCCCTCCCAAGCGCACGCAATCCGCCCTCTCATTCTTACAAGCCGCAAACGCCCTATCCAGCTCCTCGTCACTAAACACAATCTCCAACGTCCGCAGCGCCGCCCCCAAAGCAGACTTATCAATACTAGGCACCTCATCAGCACCTGCCCCCCTCTCCGTCTCGTCCACCAACCGTTCCTTCCAAAGCTTTAGCGCCGAATGGATCAAATTCCACTTCAGGAAAAAATGCTGCATGCTCTTCAAAGGCCGTGTCCTACTTCCCCCCCTACTACTCCCCACAGTCACATGTCCGTGCCCAGGACCTCCACCACCACTGCTACTACTGCCGCTACTGCTGCTCCCCCCCCCTCCACTCGAGGCCGACTCATTAATAAACCGACTAAGCATATACGAGCCTTGGCTGCCCACGTTCGAAGGCACAGACACACGCTCCGGCCGCTCAGAGACGAGAATGGAATGATCAGACTGCTCGAGGAACGCGCGGGTGTCTAATTGAAATTCATCGCAATCCTCCTCCGTGACCATCCGATCCGTCGTCCTCTGCAAGTGCTTCAAGCGCTCCTCCAAATTTTTCAACCACGTCTCACTCTCCGTCGCCATCCACTTCACAGTATCCCGCAGCTGCTTCGCCACGCTCTTCCTCTGCTCTTGCGCCGTCCTTTCCACCCGTACCATCTCTCTAACCTCCTTCAAATCCACCTCATCAATCCTCGCCCTCGTCGCGGCATCCACCGAGATCGTATGCTCCGCGCCAAAGCTCATCAACATCTTTGCACAACACAAATGGCCCTCCTCTATAGCATCATCCAACGGCGTCCTCCCCCACCTATCCTTGACACTGGTATCAGCATGAGCATACACCAAAAACTCCACCGAAATCACCTCCCCCTCCGCCGCCGCCAAATGAATCGGATACCGATCATCATAATCCCCGATATTCGTTTCCACCCCACACTCAAACAACATCTGCAACAAGGAACTATCGCCATTCGCTGCAGCTGTGCACAAAAACGTCGCTGCCTTCCCCTTGGAAAGCCGCGCGCCGTTCTCATACAGGATACGCGCCACGGACAAATTCCCATGCTTAATTGCATCAAATAAAGGGGAGATCCCCCACCTGTCCAACGCGCCCGGGTTGCACTTATTCATGGGCAAAAGCAAATATTCCACCACCTTATTATTACCCTCACACGCCCCCAGATGCAGAGCAGTCCGCCCGTCATAATCACCAGCATTACAACTTATCCCATTCTCGACCAACCGCTGCAACTCAAACAGATTATCCGATAAAGCAGCCGCACACAGCCGGCCCGCCGAGTTCGGGAGCTTCAGCTCCGCCCCTTGCGCGGCCAGCATGTTGGTCACGGTCGAATGGCCCTTATCAATGGCATCTTGCAACGCATTCCTCTCCCACCGATCCCTCAAATGCAGGTCCGCCCCGCGCTGAATGAGCAACTCCACAATCTTATCCTCTCCCTTGGCCGCGGCAAAATGCAGGCCCGAACGCAAGTCATAATCGGCAGCATTCGCCTTAAACCCCTTATCTAACAAGAGCTTGACTGCCTCCAGATCCCCCTCATCAATAGCATTAAACACAGTAGCCAAATCATCATCCAACTTCTTCTGCAACCCCAAAGCCACCTTCCGTCTAAGTTCCGCCTCCTTCGTATTCTTCTTCTGCCCACCCGCCGCCGTAATCGCCGCCGCTTGCGCCGCCTGCTGCTGCTGTTGCTGCTGTTGCTGCTGCTGCTGCTGCTGCGGGTTACCAGCACTGGCACCGGTTCCATCGCTCTCGCCCACCCCTCCTCCTCCCCCCCCGCCGCTGGTGCCATTGACGTCGACGACGACGGTGCCTCCCCCCATGCCTTCCATCTCTCCATCCCTTCCAACAGCAGCCTTGATGTTGTCAATAAGCTGATCACGTGACTCAGGGTAGCGATCTCGAATGTCTTCATAATCGTCCTTTGAGAGCGTCAGGAGCTTCACATGAGACTTGATGCTGGCCTTGTGGGTGTACGGTTGGGGGATGCCAAGAAAGAAGGCGATAGCACCAGCGACAGGAAAAACGGTCTCGGAGGGCTTGACGACCTTAAAGGGCATGGCTTCGTCTTCGGCGTAAACCTCAACCTCGCCTTCTTCCAAAAAGAGAGTCTCACGAGTCATGTCGTCGCGATTGAAAATGGTGACCCCAGGGATGAGGATTTTGGGGCGCAAAACGGCGAGGACGGAGGTGACGAAATGCTCTTGGCAGCCTTGGAAAATGTCGTTGGCTGCAACCATTTGATAGCGGTGGGCAAGGATTTTGGTGCGCATGGTCATGGGGATTGCGGCGAGGATTTCTTCGTCTTGCCCGATGCGTTTTTGGTGCTGAAAGGTGAAGCAGAGCTTGATGGAGGACTCGAGGCGCCGGGGGAGGTCGTGCATCTTGGCGTAGCGTTCGACCTTGTCCATGAGTGTGTTGAACTTCTCTTGGTTCGCGTCTTTCTTCACGATGTAATGCAGCAGGATACCGAGCAGGAAGGAGAAGATCAAGACCTGGCTAAAAATAGACACGATCGACAAGACAGTCTCCTGGATGTTATCCGGGGCATACCCCTGAATCATCGTCCCCGTCAAAACCGTGAACCCCCAATACAAAGATAGCAAATAATTGAACGCCGTGCTATGAAAACTCGCCGGTGAAATCGGCTCGCCCGTCAACCGCAAATACTGCACCACCCAGCAACTCTCCCCAAAGCCCGAAAACCTCGCCATCGCCCACCACACACACCCAAACCAATGCGCGCCACCAAAGAGCACCAGCCCATATTTCGTCACTGCCAGCACTCTCAAATCACTATCTAACCTCACCTCCAAAGCATGAAAATACGACAACAAGTCATACATCCGCCTCGCCCTGAAAGCAGCACACAACGGCAAAAACCAATCAGGCAACGAATAAAAATACATCAAGATAATCCCCAGATAAAACGGGACGAACTCCATCAAAAACACCACAAAGCACCACCGCTCCCCCTTCTGAAACGTCTCCCAACTAAAGTACCGAATCGCAATCTCCTTCCTATCAGCAATCAATCGATCCTTATACAAAATCGCCGTATTCAGGGCCAGCAGGTTATCCAACAAAAAATAAATATCACACATAAAATCCACCACCAGCCCATGCGCCCCAAAGGCCATGATAATAGGCAGACGGAAGAAGGAGATCGACAGAAACACGATACACAAGCTCTTCCACCGCACCATAAACAACGACCGAGGGTCCAAAATCTCAAACGCCGCAAACAAAGGCCGTTGCTCCTTATCGCTCTCCAGCCGAAACCTCACCGTCTTGTTGGGCGGCGCCAGGATAAAACGCGTGCTCATCGTCTTATTACTCCGACTCAAAGGCTTAGGCATCCCCACCCTTAAAGAAGAACTCCCCTTCCCCATCCCCGGCCGTCCAGACGCCCCCAAATCCGGCCCGTCCTTCTTCAAAATGCTGTGCAGCTTAGGCGTAGGAGGCGTAGAAGGAGCCGAGGCCGTGATGCCCGCGCCGTGGCCGCTGCCGTTGAGCGATTTGCCCGACCCTTTGCTGATGCTGCTGCTGGTGCTGGTATAGCGAGTCATGCCTCCGCCTGCCCCTCCTCCATTGGCCTTGACCATCTTGTCGATTCGGTCATTGCTGCTGCTAGCACTCGCGCCGTTCCCGCCAGCGCTGCTCGCGCGGCTCATGCTCAAGCCACGCCCCGCGGCCGTTAGCATGGACGTCAGCTTGGAGCCGTCGTCGATCTCCTTGTTGCCGCCGCCGCCACGGCTCACGCTGCCCAGCATGAGCTCAGGCCCTTCCACCATCACAGGGGGACGCTTCCACGTGCCACCCTCGTCGCAGCTGTCGTTTGCCAGTAGGTCGCAGCCGTTCTCCAAATCCGAGGGCCGGCCAAGGCTTCCGTCGTCTGACAACGACCCCACCTCAATCTTCTCCTCCATGCGCTGTTGGCCGCCTTCCTCCTTGCACAAACCGGGCCGCAGGGGCGCCAGGCTGTCCTTCGTGTCACTGACTGCGGCAGCAGCAGCAGAAGCCTCAACAGCAGGCAAGGCTCGGAATAGTGCTCCTCAGCCGGATGCCGCCGAGGGTAATGTCGAGGAGGCGGCAGATAGCGTTGGGTGCCGCCAGTGCGTCTGGACCTGGGCGAAGGATTGCTGCGCCAGGCTTGGGCGTCCGACGATGCGCTTGCGATGCGCTTGGACCCTGTGAAGGTGTGCGGGATAAAGGAACGTATGGCTAGGTGAGAATTGGGGGTCGAAGTCTAGCATGCCGTGTACGCGTTTGCTCGTCGTGCGAAGAAGGAAACTCGAGAAAGGCCGAGCGTGGCACGGTGTCGCTCTCAAAGGAGACGACGCTTGCCTGCCACTGTAGAGCCAGCTAAACCCACGCACCATCACACCAAGTGCCTGTGTGTAGATAAACGTCGCACCTACATGCTTTAGTAGGGGATGGTGAACCCTAAGCAAAGTGGTGTAGAGTGGGGGTGTTTGGGGGGCTCAGATACCGTTGACGCCACACGCCAGCGGAGTGACGTTGTGTGTTGTTCGCTGCTGCTAGACGGCCCAACACGTCAAGAGGAGGAGGGGAGGAACTTTTTGGAAAGTTAATGGGTGGAAACGAAACGAAAAGAAAGGCAAGATGCATTGCCAGTGCCTGTCATGCGTAAGAATTACGAAAGCAAGCAAAAAGTGTTCTCCCTCGCATCGACCTCCCCTCCCCTTCCTCGCCGTCTAGTGCTAAGAGGAGGAGGAGGAGCTTTTGGTATTAGCCCAAGGTTAGGAAAGTGAAAGGACAAGAAAGGCAAAATGCATTTGCCGGTGCCTGCCGTGCCTTGCTTGGTCCAAAGAATTACGAAAGCAAGCAAAAGTGGTCCCTCTTTTCGACCTCCCCTCCCCCCTCCCTCCCCTCCCCTCCCCCTCTAGCCAAGCCAGAAGAGCAAGTAAAAAGACCAGGAGAGCAAGTATAAAGCCCCAAGTTTTC
>Ga0105055_10012324_pt1 | contig 10420 bp, 9 predicted proteins | sample BON03_FD_78090 | JGI IMG/M metagenome (GOLD analysis project Ga0105055, IMG submission 78090) | Freshwater microbial communities from Lake Bonney liftoff mats and glacier meltwater in Antarctica - BON-03 | ecosystem: Environmental > Aquatic > Freshwater > Ice > Glacier meltwater | place: Lake... | reverse complement strand
CCTACATCGTGTCAAACTCGAGTATGGGACAACCGCAAAGACCCGCCTGCGCACGAACGCCGTGACCGAGACGGTCAGCCCCTCACTGCATTCCGGAGGGCTCATCAGGACAATCGAGCGCCACTCCCGCTGCAGAATCCAGGCCACACAGTACTGGGAAAACAGTTCACTTGAGGGTCTCTCCTGATGCTTAACGGCCCCCACGTGCCCGGCAACCCGAGCATTGACTGTGAGTCACGATAAGTCCTTCTGCGCACTATCGGTCTCTATCTAGCCTCACAACATGTCACTAAAACGGCTCATTGCAATCCAGAGTGTAGGAGGGGTCTGAAGCCGCCGCTCTCGAGCAGTGATCGGGCGGCGTAGCTGCGGAGATTCCGGAAGCCCAGGGCGCTGCCTCGGAGATGTTCCAGTCGGCCGTTGATCGCCTCTATCGGCCCGTTGGAAGTCCCGGGCGGTCGAAGGATGCCAGCACGTCCACTGTTTGCCTCGTCACGGTTCACGACGCGGCATTCCTGGACTGCCCGATCGGGCTCACGACGTTGCCCGACGGCTTCGAGGCCGAGACCGTCCAGGCGGCAGAACGTGGTCAGGTCAGGGCGAGCGAAGGTACCGTTGGCACGCCGAGCTGTTTCGGGTCGACGGTGCAGGAACCTCCAGCATCGGCAGGCCTCGACCCTGGCCCAGAAAGCGACGCGCCAAAACCTCCTACACTCTCAATTGCGAAGAGCCCGTAAACGACCTCAGACTCTCTGGTGGCCTGGAGCGACTTGTGCGACACCTACTTTATTCAGCGGTTCACCCCACCACCCCGGCGACTGTGGGCAATTCTTTGCGCATATTGGGGCAGCACCCAATGGCGCACACACCCGGCCATGGGCCCAGCGGAGACAGTGCTTTCTGCTCGGCCCCCTCAATTCGCTCCAAAATAAGGTCGGCGATTCCGTCCACAAAGGCCGGGTGAACGCCCGGTGTAGCGACTCGAACAAAGTCCAGTCCCTCGGCGTCTGCCGTTTCCTTTGCCTCGTTGTCGAGATCCCAAATAACCTCAACATGGTCGCTGACAAAACCGATCGGAACGACCGCAACGGCCCGCTTGCCGACTGCTTTGGCCTCACGGATGGCATCATTGACGTCTGGTTCAAGCCAGGGAACTGCTGGGCTACCGCTGCGCGATTGATAGACCAACTGGGAGGCCGGCACAGTCGCGCCGGTGCGCTCGAAGACCCCCGCCATGACAATGTTAATGGCGGCCAGATGCTGGGCGGCATAGGTCCCCCCTGGCGTATCGAACTCAGCGCGTCGGGCGGGAGGGCCGCTCGTTTCTCCCATCGAGTTGGGTACAGAGTGAGTCGCAAACAACACCACCGTGTCCTCGGCCGGGGTGCCCCGCTGAGCAAGCTCTTCGAGCTTTTCGGTCAGATCCTGAATAACCGGCTCCAGAAATCCAGGGTGATCAAAGTAATGGCGCACTTTGTCGATTGTCATCTTTCCCAGCAGCCCGGCATCTTCCAGGGCGCGGTGCAGGTTTTCGCGATATTGCCGGCATCCTGAGTACGACGAATAGGCGGAAGTAACCCAGGCGAGGACACTGCGATGCCCGTCGTCATACATCTGCTGAAGAACATCAGCGAAATAGGGCTCACTGTTGCGATTGGCCCAATAAATTGGCAGGTGAATCCCTCGACCGGGAAGGTGCGCGCGCATGGCCTGGAGCAATTCGCGGTTTTGGGCATTGATGGGGCTTACTCCCCCCAAAGCCATGTAGTGGTGGGAGACCTCGACGAGACGCTCGTAGGGAACCCCCCGTCCCGCGGTGACCCGCTCCAGATAGGGCATGACCTCATCGGGACCTTCTGGCCCGCCAAAAGAGGTCAAGAGGATTGCGTCGTAGCTCATCGGTAAAGGTCTCCAATTTCTTCAGTGTTGATGCGGCGGCCCGTGAAAAACGGAACCTCTTCACGAACATGCAGTCGGGCTGTGGTGTAACGAAGATCACGCATCATGTCAACGATGTCGTGCAGTTCATCTGATTCCAACGCGAGAAGCCACTCGTAGTCGCCAAGCCCAAAAGAGGCCACCGTGTTTGAAATGATCTGCGGATACTGGGACCCCGCTTTGCCATGTTCGACGAGCATTTCCTGGCGCTCCCCTTCGGGCAGTAGGTACCACTCAAACGAGCGAACAAACGGATAAAAACACAACCATTTCGCTGGTTTTTTCCCGAGCATGAAACCAGGAACATGGCGTCGGTTGAATTCGGCGGGGCGATGTATCCCCATCCCCGACCAGGTGGGGGCAAAATGCGAACCGAAAGAGGTGGCCTGAAAGAGGCGCAACGCCTCTTGAACTGCCTCGGCCTCTGGCGCGTGCACCCACAGCAATAGGTCGGCGTCCCCGCGGAAACCCCGGATGTCGTAGGCACCACGGCATTCGATGCCTTTGTCTTTCAGCGTTTCCAGGAACCCGTCAAATGCGCGTTGCGCCTCCTCGGGGTTCGAAAGACCCCGCACCTGGTGAAACGCTGTCCAGTTGGTGTAGCGAATAGTGGTGTTGATGTGGTCAAGATCAGTGGACACGACTCTTTCCTTTCGTTGTGGGGTGTGCTGAGGCGACGAGGCCAAGCACTCCGTTGCCGCTGAGATACGCGCCCTCCAAAGCGATGCCATTCTCGGTGGAAACCTCTCGAGCGCGATTCACGGCGTCTAAGTACCCGAGGCCTGGGCGCACGAGCGTGTCGGGCCACGTGGTCTCGACAGCGGCCCTCACTGCCGAGCGTGCCACGCCATAGATTCGTTCGAGACCGACCAAGGCGTGCTCGGTGAGGGAACCAGGGGGTATGACTCCGTCTCGGCCGAAGCTGAAACGAATCACGTGCCGGTCTTTAGGCATGTGAGCCCGCAACCATTTCCATTTGCCATTCACATGAGTGGTCGCTTTCGTCTCTAGCCCCAAATCTGGCGCCAAGAGAGCCCCGGGACCCAGAGGCCACTGGGACAGTGTTGGTGAGTCGAGGCTGAGCGTGACGATAGCCGAAGGCACCGAAATAAAAGGGGTGAGTGCGTCATTAACAGGAGTAATTGTTGTGGTCAGTGAGCGAGCGGCCGAAGGTCCGGTTGCAATAGTGACCTGCGGAGCTAGATACGTCCGCCCCTCCGTCACCGCCCGCCACAGCCCGCCGTGGGAAGACAGGGAGAGCACTTTCGTGGACACCTCGATGATGGCGCCGAGCTCGACCACCGAACTCGCAAGTGCCTGGGTAACTCTGTGGAGGCCACCGGATAGGGTCGCGACGGCTGATCCCATCGAGGGCCCAGTGCCACGAAGCTCCCTGGCTGCAGACACGAGGCTTCCGGTGGTCTCTGCCCGAGCCATGAGATCCCCAAACACCAACTGGGCCGATACAGACTCTGCCGCACTGCTGTGCACACCGAGGACGAGAGGTTCCACCAGCCGGCGCAGGAATTCCTCGCCAAGCCGGTCTCGAATCAGCTCTGCCACGCTCCACTGGGACCACTGCGCGGGAATGGGCATAGCGTCGAGCTCTCTGGCCAACGCAAGCCCCTGAGTTGACACCACACCGGCGATGTCGAGGCCATCCAAGTCTGCTGGAACACCCATCACTCCGCGCGGCAAAGGGTAAGCACCCGATGCGGAGACAATACGAGGCGGAAGAGGCTCAGGATATTCGACCGAATCCGCAAGCCCCACACTGTCGAGAAACTCGAGGAAAGCCGGGGACACCGTGGAAAAAGCTTCGGCGCCCGCATCCACTTCAACCCCGTCAATCATCAGTGAACTCAACGCCCCCCCAATGTGCTCTGACGCTTCGAGGATCACCACACTCTCCCCCGCGAGGCACCCTCGCCTTGCAGCAAGGAGTCCGGAAAGGCCCCCTCCGATGATGATGCGATCTCGCTTCATGGGGTCACCTCATGAACCAGCTCAACAATTTTTGTCAACACATCCGGGTTTGTGTCTTTGGGCACACCGTGGCTAAGGTTCACGACGTGACCCGGTGCCACCTGGCCAGACTCGACCACTGCCAGGACATGATCTTTAAGGATCGGCCATTCAGCCTCGAGTAAACCCACATCAATGTTTCCCTGGAGCGGGATTTTTCCCCCCAGGATCGTGTTCGCTTGCGCGAGAGTCAGCGCCCCGTCTACTCCCATCGCCGTGGCACCGGCGGCCAGCATCTCGGGCAATATACCCGCGGTCCCCACCCCAAAGTGGAGCCTCGGAACAGGCTGTCCGGAGGCGTCCACCAGATGGTGCAGCTGGGAAAAAAGCCGCGTCGAATACGGCGCAGCGTAGCGCCGGTATTCCTCAGCGGTGAGTTTTCCAGCCCAAGAATCAAAAACTTGAAGAACGCTCGCGCCGGCCGTTACTTGGGCTTCGATAAAAATCCCCGTGATATCCGCACACCACTCTAAAACTGTCGCCCAGAGATCAGGGTGCCCCGCCATCATGGCTCGTGATTTTGGCACATCTCGGGACGGTCCGCCTTCGACAAGATAGGAGGCCAGGGTAAAAGGGGCTCCGCCAAACGCCACCACGGGAGTAGTACCCAGCTCCTCGACTACGCCCGCCATCGCCTGGCGAATGGGCGCCAGCGCTTCGGGGTCTAGTTCTCTAAGGCGATCAGTGTCTGCGTGAGTCGCTATTGGTGCTGCCACCACGGGCCCTACTCCAGCGACAATGTCGACATCAATGCCCGCGAGCAACAGGGGCACCACAATGTCGGAAAAGAACACTGCCGCGTCCACACCGTGTCGCCGAACAGGCTGGAGGGTGATTTCGGCGGCGACTTCAGGGGTGAGACAACTCTCCAACATCCCGTAGTTGCTGCGCAGAGCACGATATTCCGGGAGGGAACGACCGGCCTGGCGCATAAACCACACGGGGGTTCCTTGTGTGCGATCGGAGCGCAATTGCGACACCAAGGCTGACCGGGACGTGAGACCCGTCGACAGCGGATGGGCGCTCGGGAGACTCATACGACCATTGTGACGACCGGAAGCGACGGGGGCCCGACAGAGTGTCAGCCCCCACAGCTACTTGGTCACTACGGTGGCGTCATGACATTAGTTTTTGTGGGCACCGATTTTTGTGATGCCCCACAATCGCTCCTTGAGTCAGCAGAACGCCGCACGGACGCCGTGCGCGACGCCCTCGCGGCGTTGACCGACATCATCGACGGCGTCGTCGTGGTGGCCACGTGTAGCCGAGTTGAGGTTTACGTCGACACCTCCGACATTGAGCAAGCTCTTGATCACATCATTTCTAGCCTTTCCGAAAATCTTGGTGAGTCACGAGAGGTGATTGGAAAACTCTTCCGCGTGCTCACTGGCCCAGCAGTTCCGAGACACCTTTTTGCGGTGACCGCTGGTCTGGAGTCCATGGTGATTGGGGAGGCAGAAATTGCCGGCCAAATTCGATCAGCTCTCGCCGTTTCCCAGCACAATACACACGCGAACAAGACGCTCAATCGGCTTTTTCAGTGCGCCCAACGCGTCTCGAAGAAGGTGTGGGCGAGCACCGACATCGGGCGGTCAGGGCGGTCCATCATTCATACCGCGCTGGCGCTAGCTGAGGAAAGACTGGAGGGCCATCAGCCTCGGTCTGCCCTTGTCATTGGCACCGGCGCATATTCGCGGGTGATTGTTGCAGCTCTGAAAAAAAGGGGGCTGAACTCCATCCGAGTTTTTTCACGGTCAGGGCGAGGTCAAGATTTTGCTGCCTCGCACAACATTGAAGCAATTACCAGCGAAGAGCTGCTCGATGTCCTCGCCGAGGTGAATTTTGTGATCAGCGCAAGCGGCCAACACGGCTACGTGTTAAGCCCCGACACGGTCCGTGACGCGCTCACCCGCCGCCACAACGGCACGCCCCTCACGCTCATTGATGTTGCACTCTCACCGGACATTGATCCTCGGGTGACTCTGCTCGAAGGGTGCACCCTCATCGCTTTAGAAACACTGCGCCAAAACGTCCCCCCGCAGCATTCCGAGTCGATTCGGGAGGCAGACGTCATCATTGATCGTGAGGCCGCACAGTTCGACGCGGAAGAAAGAGCTCGCGAAATGGACCCGGTTGTGACCGCTCTGCGCTCGCACATCAATGAGCGGATCGAGCAGGAATTGCGCTCGATCCAAGGCGGAATCGGAGAATTTCAGGACATCAACCTCGAAAAGGCAGGTTGGCGAATCGCAAACGCCATCCTTCACACCCCATCGGTTCGCGCGAGGGAACTCGCCGTGCACGGTCAACAAGACGAATATCTCCGTGCGGTCAACCTGCTCTTTGGTCTCGAGGTTCACCATCGTGGCGCACCTTAGGGTCGGAACCCGGGCGAGCCTCCTCGCACGAGCACAAACGAGATTGGTGATGGATCGACTGACAGAGCTTGTCCCGAGCCTCTCCTGGAGTGAGCATTTGGTCACCACCGAGGGTGACCTCACCAATGCGCCGCTTTCGACACTCAACACGCCGGGCATCTTTGTCTCGGCGCTTCGGGACGAATTGCTCAGCGGATCGGTGGACGTCATCGTGCACTCGATGAAAGATCTCCCCGCCAAGCCCCACCCAGATATTGAACTCGCCGCTGTTCCCGTCCGGGAAGACCCGAGAGATGTGCTGGTGTGCCCCAGCGCCCAGACGCTTCTTGCACTCCCACCCGGTTCTCGGGTGGGCACCTCGTCGCCTCGAAGGGAAGCGAGCGTTCGACGAGTGCGAGCGGACCTCATCATTGAGCCCATTCGAGGGAGCATTACAACACGCATTGAGAAAGTGATGCGAGGGGATTTTGACGCCACAATTCTCGCAAAAGCCGGTCTCGTGCGGGCAGGCCTTACCGAGAGTATCCGCCAGGAATTAGACATGACGGCGTTTCTCCCTGCCCCTCGACAGGGCGCTCTGGCAATCGAGTGCAGAGCAGGCGATGAGGAGATCTCTGCGCTTGTCAGACTGATGGATGACCTGCCTGGCCGCGTGACTGCTTTTGCTGAACAGGGGGTGTTAATTGGGCTGGATGCTGGCTGTCATGTTGCCGTCGGCGCCCATGCGCGGTGGGAAGGGAACGTCCTTGAGCTCCACGCCGAATTGGCGGTACCAGAAACGGGTGAAGCCGAGTTAGTGAGTGAACGAGTGTTTCTGTCCGATGCTCCACTGGAGCAGGCGCAATCGCTCGGACTCGCCCTGGCAGAACGACTGCTCGCTTTTCCGATGAGTCAGAGAGCTCTCGCACAATGAAAGTATTGCTCATTCGAGCCAATCGAAACGGGGCCGACCGTGAGGCTCTGGCTGGGGTGGGAATCGAGTCGCTCACCGACCGGTATCTCGACATCTCTCGGGTCGAGAACCCCCAGGGCGCTCAGGCCCTGCTGAGAGCGCTCCAGGAACCCATCGAAAAATGGCTCGTGCTGACCTCACAGAATGCTCTGCACTATTGGCAAGCGCAGCTTCCACCAGGTGCTGTTGAAGAGGCTATTTCCACTACACCGATGCGTTTTGCGGCCCTAGGAGCCCTCACCGCCGAAATGCTGTCAGACATTGGCGGGCGAGACATTGTCATCCCCGATACCAATACTTCTGTGGGGTTGGCTGACCTGATTGGGAAGAACGAGCCCCGGGAGGTGGTATTACCTTCGGGATCAATTTCGATGAAATCGATCCCCACAACACTAATTCCTCAGGGTTTTGTCGTTCACGAAGAAGTTTTTTACCACACGCAACCCACACGAGAAAAGCCGCCCACCGCTGGGAAGCTTCGAGAGAACGGAATTGATGCGGTTCTTTTGCGCTCACCGAGCGCTGTGCGCATTTTTATGGACCAGAACCCACAACTGGATGACTCGGTAGCTCTGGTGTGCGCGGGACAAACCACCGCCAAGCAGGTGAAAAAGTTAGGGCGAGAGCCGCAACTTGTCTCCCCCGATCCTTCTCCATCCTCGGTCGCAACGGCCTTGTCCCTCTTTATTCAGGAGCACTCATGATGCAACCCCCTGATGGCGCACTGCCTCTTCGTCCTCGACGGCTTCGCACCACGCACGCTATGCGCACCCTTGTTGCAGAAACCTCCCTCGAAGCCCGACAGCTGATGGCTCCGTTGTTTGTGCGAGAAGGTTTAGACACCCCCCGGCCGATTGCCTCGCTCCCGGGGGTTGTTCAGCACAGCCTTGCAAGCCTCCCTGGAGCACTCCAGGAGGTCATCGACTCCGGGGCTAAATCGGTCATGCTTTTTGCTGTCCCTGAGGTGCGTGATGCGCTCGGCTCGATGTCGTCCCACCCCGAGGGAATCATTGCCCAAGCCGTTTCCGTGGCAGCGGAAACAGCGGGCTCCGAGTTGGTCATCGGGGCCGATGTGTGTCTCGATGAATTCACTTCCCACGGCCACTGTGGTGTTCTCAACAGTGCCGGTGACGTCGACAATGACCGAACCCTTCTCGCCTATCAGGAGATGTCCGTTGCCTTGGCGACGGCCGGAGCCAATCTTCTTGGCCTCAGCGGCATGATGGATGGTCAGGTGGGGGCTGTTCGACGGGCACTGGATGATTCAGGCTGTGAGGATGTCAGCATCCTCGCCTATGCCGCCAAATATGCGTCAAATTTCTATGGGCCCTTTCGTGATGCGGTCGAATCCCCCCTCGAAGGTGACCGGAAGAAATACCAGATGGATTGGCGCAACAGGCGGGAAGCACTGCGAGAAATTTCTCTCGATATCGAGCAGGGAGCGGACATGGTGATGGTCAAGCCAGCGGTGAGCTACTTAGACGTCATTAGGGATGCTCGCGAAATTGTCGATGTCCCCCTCGCGGCCTACATCGTCTCCGGGGAATATTCGATGATCGAATTAGCCGCCAAGCATGGGCTTCTCGACCGAGAAGCCACCATTTGGGAGACGCTCTTCGCGGTAAGAAGAGCGGGTGCGGACATTATCTGCACTTACTGGGCCGTCGAATTTGCCACAAAACTCAGCACAGGAGGTTACCCCCTTGACTAATGTATCGCTCTCCGAATCCTGGCATTCCCGGGCCCAACACTCGATTCCGGGAGGGGTAAGTTCCCCGGTGCGCGCCTTTAGCGCCGTGGGAGGAACCCCCCGTTTTTTTGTGGAAGGAAAAGGATCGAAAGTTATTGACGTTGACGGAAACGACTACATCGACTTTATTGGGTCCTGGGGCCCCATGATTTTGGGTCACGCTCACCCCGGAGTTGTGGAGGCTGTGACGCGGGTGGCCCAGTCGTCGTTTTCTTTCGGAGCCCCCCACACCCACGAAGTGTTGCTCGCTGAAGAAATCATCAGCAGAGTTGAGGCGGTCGACCGTGTTCGTTTTGTGTCTTCTGGAACCGAGGCGGTGATGACTGCCATTCGTCTCGCGCGTGCAGCAACCGGGAGGAACATCATCATCAAGTTTGCGGGCTGCTATCACGGTCACCTCGACAGCATGCTTGTTGCTGCCGGTTCAGGTGTGGCAACGCTCGGAATGGCGGATTCGCCGGGGGTCACCCGAGGGCAGGTGGAAGACACCCTGGTGTTGACCTATAACGACGTCGCGGGACTCACCGAGGCCTTTGCGACACATGGAGAAAACATTGCCGCCATCATCACGGAATCAGCCGCGGCCAATATGGGGGTCGTGCCTCCATCGGACGCTTTCACCCAGGCGGTTTTTGAGCTCAGTGCCGCAGCGGGAGCGCTGGTAATCCTGGACGAAGTGATGACAGGTTTCCGAGTGTCGGAGGGCGGGTGGTGGAAAAAATTCTTGAGTGACAAGGGATGGAAACCGCAGCTGTTCACGTTTGGGAAAGTCATTGGAGGCGGTTTACCTCTCGCTGCAGTGGGTGGCGCAGCAGAGGTCATGGATCTTCTCGCACCCCTGGGCCCGGTCTATCAGGCCGGAACACTCAGTGGTAACCCGGTGGCAACGATCGCAGGCCTGGAGACACTTCGGAACCTCGATAGTGACGCGTATAAGCGCCTTGATGAGACGGCCTCTCGCGCCGGCAACATTGTTTCTCACGCTCTTCACAGTTACGGAGTAGAGCACACTCTGCAAACCGCAGGAAACCTCTTTTCGGTATTTTTTACCGCTCACACCGTGACAAATTTTGATCAGGCAAAGAGCCAGTCGACAGATAACTTTGCGACGTTCTTTCATGCCCTGTTGGATCACGGCGTCTCTGCACCGCCCTCGGCTTTCGAGTCTTGGTTTGTTTCCACCGCACACACGCCAGACGACCTGGACCGTCTCACCGAGGCTGCGACCTACGCGGCTAAACAGGTTGCCTCCTCCCAGGGGTGGCGAAGCTAAGTCCCAGACAGTTTCCCTATAGTTGAGGCGTGAGCAATCACCGTGCCTCCAGCGAACGCCAAGAGTCCATCGTCCTTGTCGCGCTCGAGTTGTTGGCCGTGGGT
>Ga0105055_10012323_pt1 | contig 10421 bp, 9 predicted proteins | sample BON03_FD_78090 | JGI IMG/M metagenome (GOLD analysis project Ga0105055, IMG submission 78090) | Freshwater microbial communities from Lake Bonney liftoff mats and glacier meltwater in Antarctica - BON-03 | ecosystem: Environmental > Aquatic > Freshwater > Ice > Glacier meltwater | place: Lake... | reverse complement strand
TTGCCTTATCCGAGCCGGACTTTGTAAGTCCGGTCAGTCACACGAGGCCCGTCTTCGGGTCGAGTGTGGCTGTCGATCGCGCGGCAGACGCAAATGAAACATTTCACGTCCCCTGCGCAAAGCGTCTTACTCGGCTTCGAGCCTCGCAAGAACCGAAAAACGGGACAGGTCCAAATAAAGCTATTTAACTCCATCAATTCCCACATCCTTCCTCGGTCTCCTGCGCTCGTGCGGGGTTGCGGGCAGGCCTAGTTGCTTGAGGATCTGGCGGGTCCAGCCGCGCACTGCGAGCCTTGTTCATGTACGCACTGTCAGCGTACACCGCCACCATCTCGCCTTCGATTCATGGATCCAATGGTGCCGTCGTTGGCGTACATCACTGGTGCCAGATTGAGCATTTTGCCTACGGTCTGATTCCCGAAGGTGGGCTAGTCTTTATTAGTGGGCTTTGTGTTCATCTGCTTTTTGAAAGGATGTGCCATGAGAATCATTCAAATATTGACCGTCAGCTTGATGGGACTGCTGCTTGCATTCACCGCGATGATTGCATCGCCAAACAACGTCAACGCCAATGTCGGTGTATTGGCTATTGATGAGGAAGGGCCGCGCAAGCTGGCCACGGTCGAGGGTGTGATCAAAGCGGTGGATCCGGCCAACAACACGTTTATCCTCGCCACGAAAGCGGGTAATGTGGAAGGCGAAGCGAAAGTCACGGTGACGCTGAAAACGGAATATTGGCTCGACAACAAACCCGCCACCATGGACAAGGCGATGATCGTCGGCAACAGTGCCACCGTGACACACCTGGGCGGCATGGCTGTCAAGGTTCAAGTGGTCTCGAAGCCGCTATGAACTGAACGCTGAACCAAAGTGATGTGTCTGCTCTTGCTTTGCCACACTGTCCTTGCGATTGATTGAGGAGTTCACGATGACGCCGACAACATTTGCATCTTTACGCGGAAACAAAGCGGCCGACGCCGCTACGAGTGATCCGTTCATCGGCGAACAGGAAACGACCGACTCCGTCATCGAAGCGATGGGGACACCCGACAGTGAGATGGTGCTTGAGGTACCTGCTGTCGGGCCGGCGGTGAAATCAAGAATGGTGGCGGGGATTCTGGGGGTGTTTCTTGGCGGGGTTGGCCTGCATCGATTCTATCTGGGCTACAACCGAGTCGGCATGTGGCAGGTCGTGTTGACGCTGGGCAGTTTTATTGTCGCAGCGTCAGTGGCGGCAGCGACAGGTGCCACCTTGATGGGTGCCATCGGCGTTGGCATCGGGGCGGCCATGCTGGGCGTCGGGTGGGGTTTCCTCGAAGGCTTGGCGATCGCGATGGGAGGACTGACCCACGATGCGCACGGACGTCCGCTGCGTTCGTGAAAAGCAGCGAGTCCGCCGCTTCCGCCTCGATAGCACGTCAACCGCAGCGAGATGGTCGGGAGCTTGTATATGTCCATGGCACCATGGCTTCGCCTGATCCTGATCGATCTCGCAATTTTTTTTCTATTCAAATGGCTCACACTTCGCCGAGCTGTTCGTGCCAGTGACAAGCATATTCCGCTAAGCCGCAAGCTCGGCTATGTGTTCTGCTGGGTGGGCATGGATGCGCGTGCATTTCTTTCACCGGTTCGACATGAACATCTACCACAGGCCAAGTTCTGGTTTTATGCCTGGCTCAAGATTGCGATGGGTTGTCTGCTCGTGGGCGTGGTGCTGCGGCACGTGCCCGTAGGCATGTGGGTCATTCGCGATTGGACAGCTTTGGTGGGTCTGGGGCTGATCGTGCCGTTCGGCGTTTTCCATCTGATAGCCCTGCTGTGGCAGAGAGCGGGTGTGCATGCGAGGCCGATCATGGATCGGCCGTTCTGGTCGGTGTCGCTCACGGAGTTCTGGGGCAAGCGGTGGAACCTGGCGGTGCATGATTTAATGAATGCGTTTGCCTTCCGACCACTGCTTCGGCGCTGGGGCATGCGCGGCAGTTTCATTGCCACGTTCATCATCTCCGGTTTGTTTCACGAACTGGTGCTCTCGCTGCCTGCGTGGGGTGGTTTTGGACTTCCCACTTTCTTCTTCGTGTTGCAACTCGCAGGTGTCGCGCTGGAGCGATCCAAAGGCGGTCGGCGGCTGGGGCTTGGCCGGGGCTGGCGCGGAAGAGTTTATGTGTGGCTACTCACCATAACGCCAGCGTATGCGGTGTTTCATCCCGCAGTGCTTCATAAGGTGATGTACCCTTGGCTTCAAAGCCTGGGGTTACTGGGATGACATCTTCACAGGAGAAGTGGCGATGAGCCGTACAGAATCGCCATCGAAGCGCCAGGCGCATCAGCGGGTAAAAAGGCACCGGCCGCGATCATGTTGCTCGTGTCGGGGTACGACTCGCAACGGAAGGCGACCGGTGTGTCGGGGCAAATGTAATTCGAAGCTCATCACACGAGCCTCGAGGTATCGGGCCTATGCGTGGATGGCCAGGATGTTGACGTCTTCAGCCATCAGTCATCAATAAATCGGGTCAGCGCAGTGTTTCAACCTTATTGTGGCACTGCATTGAGGCACTGCGTTGCCCGTTGGTTTTAAAGCCGCCTCGGTCGCCGCCGCAAGCCGTGAGTCCTCCCACAGGCATGTGAACGACAACCGAGGGGCGGTCTGTGCGTCAGCCGTGTAAGCCCGCAGATCGCGCGAATCAGGTAGCTTTCGCCTTGGCGGCTTCCACTTTTTTCTTGTCGTGTTCGTCGCAGGATATCCCGCACTGGTTACTGAAGTCAGCGACTTCGCGTTCGGCGACTTCCTTGGTGCGGCTGTAGGCTTGTTGCAGCTTTCCGACGAGTTGATCCTTGCTTCCTTCGATCTGCATCAGGTCATCGTCAGTCAATTTGCCCCATTGCTTTTTGACTTTGCCTTTGAGTTCGTTCCAGTTTCCTTTGAGCGTGATCTTGTTCATGATGGCACTCCTTTGTTGAACTGGCAGATGTTGTTTCACCTGTCCACTGGATCATAGAGCGAGCGCTCATCACGCCGTATCAGGGGTGTACGTCATGATTGGTATGGAAGCGGAGCGCGTAGGCATAAGCAAAAGCCTGATGAAGCAGAAGGCATCAGTGCGAAGCTGCCTTCAGGAATCCAAAAATTGCTCGAAGCAAAAGTGCATTCAATGACCTGGCTCTCGATTGAAACGGATCAAAGCCTGATCCACCATATGAGCATGGGATAAGGCCTATGCCTACACCCGTGTGCGTTAAGTGCCGATTCCCACCCGCTTCCTGCGTTTCATAGTCTCTCTTAGCAAGACAGGATCAAGACCAAACAGGCGTCAGAAACAAAAATGACCGCGAGATCAACCGGAATACCCAGAGCCGCGACTTGCTCTGGCCCAATTCGAAATGATCGATTGGTGACCAGGCGGCGGACCGTTGCCTAATGCAACCGATTTCGAGTTCTTGGCACCTGAAGTGGCTAGCAGGGCGGCTCCAGTAAGCGAACACTTGCTCGACCGCACCCAAACCCTCGACCCCGCCTCGAACGGATCCCGCAGTTGGAGTTCATCGGCCTGACGGCTGATGGGCCCTTTCACCCCCGTCGGGGGCGAATCAAGTGAAGCCGATTGAACCTGCTCGTGGCGGCGACAATCGGCCTCCGAATTGGAAAGATGATGACCATGAAGACCCTTTTGCTCAGCACTGTGATGACGCTCATGATGATGACCGGATGCGGCGACAACTCCAAGCCCGGCGGCCCAGGTGTGAACAAGCCAAGCACTGAAAAGCCGATGGTCGGACAGACCGACAACACCTTCAAACTGGATGTGCCCAACAGCACAGGCCTCAACCAAGGTGAGGTCAAGACCCTGTCGATCACCATCAGCCGCGGCGAGAATTTCGATGGCAACGTCGAGATCAAATTCATGAACGTGCCGCAAGGCGTTGTATTCGCGCCGTCTTCGCCGAAGCTAATGCGCAGCGAGAAGGAAGTGAAGTTCACCGTGACTGCCGCCGCCAATGCCACCTTGGGTGAGTTCGTTGTGCAAGTGCAAGGCACCCCCGAGAAGGGCGCCATGTCATCCAATGACATGACCCTGAGCATCAGCAAACCATAACATGGGAACGGAAAACGGGACAGGTCTGGAACCGGAAAACGGGACAGGTCCAATATACGGAAGCGATTAATTGGACCTGTCCCGAATGCCATTCACTTAACCCATAACTCCGTGCCAGCAATATAGGTGCATGCCCTTGCGCCATCCGCAGCCTCCTGAGATCATGGTGTTGTTCAACGACACCTAACCACAGGAGGCCACGGATGGTGCCCCTCTCTTTTTCGATCGGTCGGCTGCGACACGACAACCTTTCACATCTTCCCTTCAAATCCGCCTCTCCAACAACTCGCGCCGCTCGCCCCGCGTCGCCGTCGGCTACTGATCTTTAACCCGCACAGACCCGGCCGCAGACAACTGCGAGTGCTCCGAAGACGAATGAAGGAATACAAGCTATTGAACCGCTCTCGACGGGATGAGGAGCAGAAATGGGCAGAAAAACAAGGGGAAAATGGTTAAGTGAATGGCATTCGGACCTGTCCCGTTTTCTTTTCCTTTATTTGGACCTGTCCCGTTTTCTTTCCCCAGGCATGACGAGTTTTGCGACATGTATAGCGTCCATTCCAGCAAGTGACGCAGCTGCCAAGTTCTGAGAATTGTCATCGATAAATAGAACCTGCTTGGATTCGGGTACCCGATTCATCACTGCCTGAAATAGGCGCAAGTCCGGTTTGGCAAGACAGAGGTCTTCCGAGACGATCACCTGCTCGAATCTTTCCAACAATCCGAAACGCTTGAGCCGCCGATGCAGCCAGGTGGTCCGATGATTTGAGAGGATCCAGATGGGCAGAGTCTTGGGCAGCAGGCTGAGCCTCGAGCCGACGGGCCCCAGAGCGTAGCAGGTCTCCAACAGAGACTGCCAGCATTCAGGATCGCCTTGTCCTCCGGTGAGCCGATGCCATATCTCGTCATCACTGATTCCGCCGGTCCATGCCGGCATCCGTAGTTCGTGGTGCCAGCGGCGCAGAACATCATCGCCGCGCTGGCCGGTCATCGCGGCAAGACGTTTCAGGAACGACGGCAGCGGGTTGTTGAACACCACGCCATGCGCATCGAGGATGAGAATATCAACCGACGATCCAATCATGGTGCGCTTCTTATCAATGGATCGGGCACTTCGACGCGGGCAACGACTTCATCGACGATTCGCTGAGTCAGATCGTGAGATTGAGCGATATCGTAGACGGGCACATCGTCCGCCTTCGCCTGCTCGATCAGCAGTTCCTGAAGTTCGCGGATGCGTTCCAAATGGCGCAGGTGTCTTTGCCCGTCTCGCGTCGGTTCGTGGTGGGTACGTCGGACCAGATGAGCGCGGTGGGTTTCGATGCTGCGAAGGATGACGGTCATCTCCACCACGATTGGCGCATCGGGGTGATCGGCCAGCGCCTGCCGCAGGAATCCGGGCATCAGGTGCACGCCTTCGATGATCGCGCTGGTATGCTCGCTGGCCAGGCGCACAGCGACAGGCACAGAGGCGGCGCTGACGGCACGCGACTGCCGGTGAAACGCGCCCAAAGGGGGATCGCCCGGATGCGTTTCCGTGGTTTCATAGGTCGAAATATGCAATTCCGGGAGGACGGTCCGGGGAATAATGGATCGCAAAACCTCGCGGATCGTGTCGGTGGTCACGACGCGGGTGATGCCCAAACGGACCGCCAGTCGCGTGGCGAGTGTGGATTTGCCTACGCCCGGCGCACCGGAGAGTGCGATGATCACTGCGCGGCCAGTTCTCTTGGCTCGTCGCCAAGATCGGTATCGCTCTGCCGCAGCGAATCCGGCCAGATCCTCGATCGTGTGGATCGCAAGCGCCGCCAGTTCATCGGCGTCGATGATGCGGGCCCGCCGTGCGATGAGGCGCTGCTGAATCTCTGCGGCAATGGCATAAGCCTGTTCGGTTCGTAGACCGGTCGCAAGAACGCTGGTGGCCATCAGGCCCTTGGAGAACGGCAGTCCCGTGCCGGCGCGGTCGAGCACCTCGACAACATTCGATTCAGGGTTCGGGGCAAGATCTGTGGGCATGCGAGGATACTCCTGTAAGGAGGTCTCAAGCAACTGTGTCGAACACTCGACTACGGTTGTTCAGAACCTTACGCAGATGCCATCGCGTCAACCCCGTGCGCGGCAAAGATTGCAGAACCGCAGGGCTGTTGCTGCAAGAACTGCAAGCCCTCCTCCGCGCTCTGGTACTATAATCGTCTCCCGAAGCGGGTGACGGTGCATAGGATCGGCCGCGTTCTTCTGAACGCTGTCGATGCCGTCCGATCAGACACCCCGACGCACGCCAAAGCAGGAGTCCAGATCATCATGGGCAAAGTCGCCACCTATTCAACGCTTCTGATCCTCGGGCTCGTCGGCTCCCAGTGGCTGCCCGGCGTTCTAGGCGCGCCCTACGCCGCCGCCGCCGACCCCATCCGCGTGCTCACGATGATCGGGCTCTCGTTCATCATGATTCGCGTCGGGTATGAGTTTGACATCGACAAGTCGAACCTCCGTCAGTACGGATGGGACTATCTGGTTGCCTTCACGGCGGCAAGCTTCCCGTGGATCTTCGTGACGCTCTACTTCGTCTTCGTCCTGCTGCCGCCTGATACCTGGGGCCAGCTTCAAACCTGGAAGGAGACTCTCCTCGCCGGCCGATTCGCCGCGCCCACCTCTGCAGGCGTCCTCTTCTCCATGCTCGCCGCCGCAGGCCTCGGTGCCACATGGGTCTTCAAAAAGGCACGCATTCTCGCCATCTTCGACGATCTGGACACCGTCCTTCTCATGGTCCCGCTCAAGATGCTCATGGTCGGACTTGCCTGGCAACTGGGCGTCATCGTCGCGATGATGGCGATGATGCTCCTGCTGGCATTCGTTTTCATGCACCAACTTCGTATCCCCACCGGCTGGCGCTGGGTCATGCTCTATGCCGTCGTCATCGCCCTTGTCAGTGAACTGATCTACAAGTCATCCTTGCTCATTGATGAGTCGGTGCCCATCCACATCGAAGTCCTCCTCCCCGCCTTCATGCTCGGCTGCATGCTCGCCTATCCGCGCAAGCAAGGCACAGGGGACGAGCACGCCGACCATGCACACGCCCACGACATCGAAACGCCCGGCGAACGCCGAGTGAGCACCATCGTCGCTGCGCTCTTCATGGTCTTCGTCGGCCTGAGTATGCCCGCCGTCCTGGGCGGAGCAGAGATCCACACCCCCGGCAACGACCCCGCACTGGCGATCGCAGGCAACCCCTCCGCCGCGCAAACCGCCAAGGTCCTCGGCGAGGAACAGGGCATCGGCACCATCACCGCTGGCCAGCCCCCTTTGCCCTGGTCCGCCATCGCCTTCCACGTCCTGATCCTCACGATCATCTCCAACGTCGGCAAGATGTTCCCTGCCCTCTGCTACCGCCGTGAGGCCCACTGGCGCGAACGCCTGGCCGTCGCCATCGGTATGTTCCCACGCGGAGAAGTCGGCGCAGGCGTCCTCGTCGTCTCCCTGTCCTACGGCATCGGCGGCCCGATCGTCACCATCGCTATGCTCTCGCTTGCCCTCAACCTCCTGCTGACAGGTTTCTTCATCCTCCTCGTCAAGCGACTGATCGCGCCCGTCATCGATACAAACCGAAATCAAGGGACCGGAAAACGGGACAGGTCCGAATGCCATTCACTTAACCCATAACTCCGCGCCAGCAATGTAGTTGAATGTGCTTGCGCTATCCGCATCCTCCTGAGATCATGGTGTTCCTTAACGACACCTAACCACAGGAGGCCACGGATGGTGCCCCTCTCTTTCGCGATCGATCGGCTGCGACACGACAACCTTTCACATCTTCCCTTCAAATCCGCCTCTCCAACAACTGGCACCTCAGGCCAATCGTCGTCATCGGCTGCTGATCGTGAGAGCAGAAAAGGTGTCAGGAACCTTTGATTGCACTTAGCTGATATAGGTACCTGACACCTTTGATTGCCCCCGTTTCTATTTCCCTTGACTCAACCTCGGCTTCATGGTCGCCTGTTTCGGCGGCTGGGAAGCCCACTCGCGAACCGGGATTTCGCTCGGTGCAGCTACTTGGCACTTGGCACGCCCACATAAGGCGTGACGGTTCCGTCGCCCCGTTTGACTTCTTTGGTGACCCCCTTGCGTATCTCCCTTACGAGAGTCGCGAACGGGTCGCCCGTGTAACAGACTTCCGAGAAGAAGGCGAATGCGGAGGAGTCTTGGGTTAAGAACATTGGGGCCAGCTTCCCGGCTGTGGTGGTGTAACTGAACGTGCCGAAGACTTCACTTTGCCCGCCGCCCAACGTGTGCAGTAGCGTGCCGCCGCGTTCGGTTTTGTACCCGAGCACCCAGAGTTCCCCGCCGTCGTTGGTGATGTGTGTCCCTTCGTTCTCGACGTTCAGTTGCCGCGCCCACACTTTCTGGCCGGGTTTGAGCTTCACGTCACCCGTCGCCACGTCTTCCAGAAACAGCGGCCCGTTGCCCGTGTGAGTGATGTGGGTTCCGACACTCCGAATCACGACGGTGCGGTCCGTCCGGATTTCAACACCGCCGTTGATAGTGGAGAAGTGTTCGATTACCACGATCTTTTCGTCTCCATCGGCGACGATGATGTCCGGCTTGGATTTGCCGTGATAATCGATCCAGGCACCGGTGCCCAAGAGCCGCCGAACCTTGCCGCGGATGACGATGGGCTTTTCGAGCGCGTAGAAGCCGGGGAGGAAGACGGTCGTTGCCCCGGAGTCGATGGCCTTCTGGATCGCGGCGGAAGAGTCCTTCTGGCCGGTCGGGTCGGCACCGAATTTGTCGGCCACGGCCCAAGTCGTGGGGTCATCCCAGGGCACGTCCGGTGTTTCCTGAACCGGCAGCCGGAGTGATTTCGCTTGGCCCCCGAACGGACTTGTCGCGAGGTGGGAAAAATACTCGGCGATGTCGGGCCCTTCACTGCCAATCTTGTCCGCACCCGTGATGCGGAAGGCAGCAACATAGTCCGGCGTCTCGACATCGCCCATCGCGCGGCCGTACCCTTTAGTCGTCACGTCTCGGAGACCAATCTTGCCGCCGTTGTAGTTGATGATCGCGGGCACATTCTTTGAGCCGTCACGCCCCTGAAGGTCCGCTTCGAGGATCGACAACACCCCGTAGGTTCTCAAAGCGGGAACGGCGTTCTCGCTCCTCAACTGCCGGATGCTGATCGCTTGCCCTTCGTTGTCGAATCCGAATCGCGACTGACCGGTCAGAGTGACTCTCTCAAAGGTCTGGCTGTTCACCGCGCGTCCGGTTTGGATACCGACGCCAAAGCCTCGCACGACCACGTTGCGGACCAGCAGTGGCCCGTTCATGTCCCGGTGCGCCAGGTCCAGACCGGTGACGCCCTTGCCGTCCTGCGACACGATGGCCACATTGCGTACCGCGCCGCTGTTGTTCGAGTAGAACTGCAATCCGATAGCCCCCGGGTTGCCCCGGCCGACGTCGAATGTCATGTCCTGAACGTAATTGTGAAACCAGTCAGCCGAGCCGAACCCGCCGCACCACATGATCGCCTTCGGTTTTGTGGGATCGGTGAAGGTATCGTCCTTGAGCCGTATGACGGTCTTGAGCGGGTTTTGCCCTTGCAGCCAGTTGAAGCCCCAGGCCGGTTGCGCGTTGGTGTTCTTGTTGGACCAGTTGAGGGTTGCGGAGACGAGATATGTCCCGTTAGGGAAGTACAGAATTTTGTGGAGCCCCATGGCATCGTTGAGCGCCTTTTGGATCGCGGCGGTGTCGTCCGTATTCCCATCACCCTTGGCCCCGTAAGGCGGTTGGGTCACGTCGATGACGAACGAGGTGACGGGAAACCGATGATCGGTTGCCTTGTCCAGTTCGGCTCCCGTCACTGCAGCGGCGCAAGCGGGATTGCACATCCAGACCGCGAGTCCGAGGAGCGCCACCCAAGTCCAAGATGAAACCGGAAAAGTGGATAAGTACATTTAATTCACTCGCTCCATGTTTAACAGAAAAATAACCATTGAATTGTCGTTCAACATGATATACCACGGACGGATTGAAACAAAAAAGGGGACAGGAACCGAAAAACGGGACAGGTCCAAATAAAGCTATTTAACATCGTCCATTCCCACATCCTTCCTCGGCCTCCCGCGCTCGCGCAGGGTGGCGGGCAGGCCTAGTTGCTTGAGCAGGAAAACGGGACAGGTCTGCTCCGTAGAAAACCTCAAGTCCGATGGCCGAGTCTTCCGAGCCGTTGGGGCACATCTGTGTGAAATTCCCGGAAATGCCCCGACTGTTCGCAGAGCCTCGCCATCGGATTTTGTCTCATTCACAAGGTTTTCTACGGAGCAGACCTGTCCCGTTTTC
>Ga0105055_10012321_pt1 | contig 10422 bp, 2 predicted proteins | sample BON03_FD_78090 | JGI IMG/M metagenome (GOLD analysis project Ga0105055, IMG submission 78090) | Freshwater microbial communities from Lake Bonney liftoff mats and glacier meltwater in Antarctica - BON-03 | ecosystem: Environmental > Aquatic > Freshwater > Ice > Glacier meltwater | place: Lake... | reverse complement strand
GCAGCAGCAGCAGCAGCAGCAGCAGCAGCAGCGACGGCGCCTTAAGGCGGAGGCGGTGGCTCCGCAGCTGCTGTCGCTCCTGGCCCAGGGGAGCCTGCAGCAGTTGGAGATGCCCGGCGTGTCCCACCCTACCTTCTTCCATCAAGGGAGGAAGGGAGGGAGGGAGGGAGGGCCGGTGCGGATGGTGGGTGCAGGGGGAGGGGGGATGGTGACGGTGCTGAAGACCAAGACGCGGCCGAAGAAGTTTAGTTTGTTGGGATCGGATGGGAGGGAGTATGGCTACTTGCTCAAGGGGAGGGAGGACCTGCGGTTGGACCAGCGGCTTATGCAGCTCTTGGCGGCGACGAATAGCATGCTTCGTCCCCTCGCACAGACCACCCTTCAACGGCAGCAGCAGCAGAAGGAGGGAACGACAGCGAGTGCTGCTGCTGGTGGTGATGGAGGTGGGGGTCTGCGTGCGCGGCATTACGCGGTGTTACCACTGTCGGCCTCCGCGGGGTTGGTGCAGTGGGTGGATGGCGTCACGCCTTTGTTTGGCCTGTACAAGGGATGGAGGGCCCGCACCCTCAAGGGCGAGAAGCTGCTGCGGGAGTCGCAGGAGCATATCCAGCAGGCCTTGCAGCAACGACAGCAGCAGCAGCAGCAGCAGCAGCAGCAGCAACAGCAGCAGCAAATTCAACCCCCGCAGCAGCAGCAGCAGCAGCAGCAAGTGAAGGGTGGTGGGGTGGGGAAAGGGAGGGTGCGGAAGGAGACCTCGTCCGAGCGGCGGGAGCGACGGCGGCGGCGACAGGAACGGGAGAGTCGGCGGCAGAGTGGAGAAGGAGGAGCAAAGAAGGAGGACAGCAGCAGCAGTAGTAGCAGCAGCAGCGGTGCTAGGAAGCCCTTGTTGTGGGCGCCGCCGCCTAGCTTTGAGGAGCAGGAGAGGGAAGCGAGGCAACGCCGGAAGGAGAAGGAGAAGGAGAAGGGGCTGGACAGCTCTACCTCTTCTTCTTCCTCCACCAGTCGCAGTAGCAGCAGTGCCAGCAAGGCCGGGGGGAAAGGGAAGGAGGGAGGGCAGCAGCTGCAACAACAGCAGCAGAAGGAGAGAGAAGAAGAGGAAGAGGAGGAGGAGGAGCAGCAGGATGAGGAAGAGGAGGAAGAACGGGCCCCAGCGGCCATGTTTTATCAAGAGCTAGTCCCGGCGCTGGCCGAGCGAGGGATGGATTTGAATGCCACGGCTGCTACCCGTCGAGAGGAGTGGCCCCATGCGATATTGCGCGCAGTGTACGACCGCCTGGCGGCCAAGGCCCCTCGAAATTTATTGGAGGAAGAGCTGGTGGCGGGTGCGTTGGGCGCAGAGGATCTGTGGCGACGACGGCAGGCGTTTGCGCGGTCTCTTGCGGTGATGTCGGTGGTGGGGGCCGTGCTGGGGTTGGGGGATCGGCATTTGAACAATATCTTGTGGGATGGACGAAGGGCGGAGTTGCTGCACATTGATTATACCGTCTGTTTCGAGCGAGGCCGGCGACTGCGGGTGCCGGAGGTGGTGCCCTTTCGATTGACCCCGGCTTTGGTGGCTGCGCTGGGGCCGCTGGGAGTGCAAGATGGGGCGTTCCGAGGAGGGATGGAGGTGGCGTTGCGGGCGCTGCGGAAGCACAAGGAGCTTGTGGCCTCTCTGTTGGAAGCTCTGGTGCATCACCCGCTCGTGGATTGGGAGGAGATGTTGGGCTTGAAGAGTGGAGGAGGGGGGGAAGGAGGAGGAGGAGGGCACCAGGACGGGAAGCAGCAGCAGCACCATGCCGTGGAGGCCCGGGTGACGCTGAAGCTGTTTGCCTTGCGGGTGGGGGAGACCAAGATGCTGCTCCAGGATCGTGTGACTCACCTGACTGAAGGCCTGGCCGCGCTGCAAGAGCTCCTTCGACGAGTCCGGGAGGCGAGGCAAGGCTGGATTGCCGGTGGAGAGGCATTGTCTTTGTCCTCCTCCTCCTCTTCTTCCTCCCTTTCGTCCTCCTCCTCGGGCACAGCCCCACCAACAGCACTCCAACAAAGCGCGGCCCTGGGGAGGGAGCGTGCGCTGCTGGCAAGTAAGCTGGGGTCGATGGAGGTGGAGGCGCAGACATTGGCCCAGGCAGTGTCCTCCCTCGATTCTTCGCGTCGGGATCTGGACCGAGCTTTGCAGGCGGCCCTGGGGGAGTTGAAGGGCCGGTGGGAGAAGCAGGCGTGGGCGGTGCGGCAGGTGTTGGGGGGAGAGGGAGGAGGGGGAGGAGGGGAGGGAGGAGGAGGGGGAGGGTTGTTGCAGGAGGGTCTGCGGCAGCTGTTGCGGCAGAAGGTGCGACGGGTGATGCTGCCTGCTGCTGCTAGTGATGGAAGTACGCACCAAGACCAAGCCATGGACGACAGCAACAACAGCTCCTCCCTCCCAAACTCCTCCTCCTTGATGGTGGGCCCCGCCCTGCATCCACAGCACTGCTTCCTGAGCGACGGAGCAGCCACCCTCCTTCCCCCGCCCATGGGGGAGGAGGAAGCTGCCTACCACGCTCAATTCGTGGGGGCATGCCAGGCAGAGGAGGCGAGGGTGGGCGCTTACATGCATCGGTTGGTGGCGGCCCTGACTCCTGTCCTAGAAGTGCTGCACGCCTACTCCTCGCTGCTGCGTGATGAGCTGGACCTGGCCCCCGAGGAGTACTTGGGGAAGAGCGTGGTGGGGAAGTGGGTGAGGGTTCTGGAGGGGCAGCAAGAACGGATGCAGCTGTTGGACTCCTTGTCCTCGGCCTTAATGGCAGCGGCGGCAGCGGGGGGAGGCATGGGGGGGGACAACATGAGTTTTCTCTCGTTTGTGTCGCCGGCGACGGAGGGCTGGGCGGCGGTGGAGGAGGGGCCGGAGGAAAAGATGGAGGAGGTGTGGCAGTCCTGGCAGCGATCGGGGGCGGGTGGGGAGGGGAGAGAGGAGAGGCTTCGACGGGCGCGGGCGCAGATGGAACGGGCGACAAACCTCCAGGCGGCCTTGCGGGGGGCGGTCGAGCGACGGCAGGCTTTGGCAAAGGGGGTGGGGCGGCAGGGCGAGGCGCAGCAGGTGCATCAAGACCTACAGCAACAGCAGCAGCAGCAGCGGCAGCAGCGGCAGCAGGGCGGAGAGAAGGAGTTGGAGGCGGCCAAGGAGGCGCTCAAGGCGGCGGTGCGGACGCTGTGCAAAGCCAGCAACCTCACGCCTTTGCCGGAGGGCAGTCGCTCGCAAGCCCGCCGACAGCAGCAGCAGCAGCAGGGGGCCATGCATCGTTTCCTTTTGGACGTGGTGGCGGCGCCCCTTGACGCGGCCTGGCAGCAAATGAAGCGCTTGGAAGGAGGAGGAGGATTGATACGTCTGATACGTCCTCCTTCGTCTTCTTCTTCTTCTTCCTGCCCTCATGAGCGTCGGGATGCCCTCTTACGAGAGGTTCAGGGCGTGCTTGTGCAGGTGGAGGTGGCCACGAACGAGGTGCTGGTGCCTGGGCTGGGGCGTGTGGAGGAAGGGATGCAGGGCGGGGCGCTGGGGGAACGGGTGGGGAAGCTGCGGACGGAGACGTTGGCGACGCTGCGGAAGGCTTTGCACACGATGGCCGGGAAGAATGAGATTAAGGCACTGGTGGGCGCCCTGACTTCAAGGAGAGGAGGGGAGGGAGGAGGAGGAGGAGGAGGTGGAGGAGGGACCGAAGGCTCGTCCTCGTCGTTTGTCGAGGTGGCGGCTGAGGCGCGGGCAGTGCAAGAGGCGTGGCAGCGGGGCAAGGAGCAAGTGCTAGCAGCGGTGGGGTCACGGGCGGAGCAGCTTATTCGAAACGAGCAAGCAGGGGATGCTGATACTCTGGCTTCCTCCTTGTCCTCCCTCTCCCTCTCCTCCGCGCTCTCCTTTCCCGCCGATGCGGCTGAGGGGTGGGCGGCCTGGCGAGCTCAGGTACGGGCCTTGGAGGAGAAGTGGAGCACGATCCTCGCGTCTGCTGGGGTGTCGTCGACTGCGAGCCGGCGATTGGTCATGTTTGTGGAGGGGTGCTTCGATCGCGTGGAAGAGGCGCGTGTCTTGTCCTCGGCTTTGCGGCCTTCCTCCTTCTCTTCCTCCGCCGCGCAGCAGGCCGTGGCGGAGGGCGTGCAAGGCATCCCTGGGTCCTGGCCCTGGCTGGGCAATGGGGTTGATGCTGCTCTTGTGCAGCTGGAACGGGTCATGACGGGGGCGCAAGTAGCGGCGGCGTGGGCGGAGATGGACGAGCAGGAGCAGGAAATGCGAGTGCAAGAAGGAGGAGAGGTAGACACAGCGACGCAGCAACAGCAGCAACTACGGCGGGAGGAGGCCGTGGGCAATGCGCTGGCCGACAGTTTGGAGCGGCTTTTGAGCGTGGCGGTGGGCGTGCCCTTACGGTTGCTGACACGCAGTCTGGTGGATCGAGTGATGCGGGTCATGGTGGCCTCGGCTCCAGATACGCTGGCTGGCGTCGCCTCGACTGGTGTGGCGATCGATGCTGCTGCTGGTGCGGAGAGAAGTCCAGGAGCCCGCTGGCAAGACTGGGTGAACGCGTTTGCCGCTGCCGCTGCCTCGGCTCTAGCTGATGATAGCAACAGCAGCAGCAGCTATGGAGCGGGAACCCAGGCGTTGAACCGAGTGCTCTCTCTAGCGCAATCGCTGGATGACTTGCAGGCCTCTTCGTTGGCGGCGGCCGAGGCGGTGAACAAGGCCAAGGAGGTGGAGACGACGCTCGCTCGCTCGGTCCGGCGCCTCGAGTGGGAGTCCGATGGCGATTTCCACTTCTTTGCGGTCGCTACGGGCTCGGGCGGTAACGCTGGCGGGCTATCCATGCCTCCTTCTTTCTACATGCCCTACACGGCACCTGCTCAAAGCCGTGGTTTCTTGCTGCAGTCGCTCTCGGGAGCGCTGGCCCACTTGTCGCAGGTTCTGTCGGCGCAGCAGCAGCAGCAGCAGCACTACCACCACCAGCAGCAGCAACAGCAGCAGGTTGGCGGTGGGCTCTTCCCTCCTTTTTCGGCCGCGCCTGCTTCCGTGGACGAAGGCGCTCGACGTGTGCAAGCGTGGCAAGAAAAGGTGGAGGAGATTGTGCGTCGCGCGGGCAGAAGCACTGCCACTAGCAATAGACGCTCTCTTTCCTCCTCCTCTTCCGCCCTGTCAACCTGGGAGAGAAAGGCGCGAGCGCTGGCGTCCATGCTGGAGAAGACCAACCAAGGGGCTCGGGCCGCTCTGGGGGCTGCAGAGGGACTGTTGGATTTGGAAGAGTCGCGCCCGGACATGCGCTGGATCCTGCCACAGACAGACGCTCAGGATGCGTCGCTGTGTGGGCTGGTCTCGCACCATCAGGCGGCCTTGGCGGTGGTTTTGGGCAAGCGCAAGGCTCTGGCAGCGTGTTTGGGGGAGGTTGGCGAGGCGAAAGGACAGATGGCGGCGTTGGAGAAGGAGGCCAACGCGTTGGGTCGGAAGGTGATGGAGGTGGGGCAGAAGCGCCGAGCTTGGATGCAGGAAGAGCACGGTCGTCAGCGGCAAGTCAAGGAAGGGCTGCGGTATTTGGCTGCGGAACTACGCGATCGACCGTCGGCATCATCCGTGCCTGGTGCTTCGTCGTCGCCGCCCGCCAAAGGCTCGTCCTCCTCTTCTTCGAGCAACACGGGTACGCGTCTCCTGGACGTGGGCATGCTCAAGGCCGTCGTCCGGGCAACGCATTCCTCTTCTTTCTCCTCCGCCCCGCGCGCGGCCTCATCGGCGCTCCAACAGGTGCACGACGACGCGCAATTTCTTCTGCAGTCCGTGCACGCGCTAGAGGCCGAGGCGGGCGCCGTGGCCGTCATGCTCGAATCCTCGTGCGGCGGTAACACCAGCGACCCCTCCCAAGGGGCAGAGGAAGAGCAGCGGCCTGAGGCATGGGCGGCGGCGCTTGAGTCCATGTTGGAGGGGCTGGAGGGGATGGGCGGCGAGGCGCAGATTCAGGCCTTGGGCGACAAGTTCCGGACGTGCATCGAGGAGCTGCAGGACTTGGCGGAGGACGCGAACGACGCCGCCGCCTTGGTGGGAGCGGGTGGGGAGGAAGGAGGGGAAGGGGGGGAGGATCAGGAGGAGGAAGATGAGGAGGAAGAAGAGGTGGAGGACCAGGTGGAGGGAGAGGAAGAGCACGGCAACGCTAAGACTGGAGGAAAGGAGGAGAAGACGGCGGAGCTCCCACCTCACTCCCCCAGTCCCAACGTGGCGGTGTTGCACCCGTCGACGGCCGCGGTGGGTGCTTTGAGAAAGGTGCAAGCCAAGCTTGAAGGGCGCAGTGGCAGCAGCAGTGGAGGCGACGGGGCAAGGGCGCTTGGGGTAAACGAGCAGGTGGACGCCTGGGTACGTGAAGCTACGGACCCGAACCGGTTATGTGTGCTCTTTGAAGGGTGGATGCCATTCTTGTAGGGAAGAAGAAGACTCTAATTGAACTGCTTTTTGCTGCAATAAAATGTGCCTTTTGTTTAGTTTGGCGAGGGAGGTTGGCTTGGGTAAGGGGTGGAGAAAAGACTAACTTGTATGTGGCTGTGTTCTGCCTGTCTGTGTTGTCCACCTCAAAGTGGATATAAAACAAGACAATGAAATGCAATTGAAAGAAGCAATAATGTAAAGAAATACGAATATGATTGTTATATTGATGACTTTGTGGCTTTGTGGCGTCCGTCGGTGGGGTCGAGAGGATCGACCGGCGCGTCTCATTTATTTTTGATAAATGCTCCGAAAAGACCAGGAAATCGGGGCAGAACGAGAAAGATCAGACTTATTGTTGTCCTGCTACCTGGTACATAGTTCTCCTAGCTGTGCGGTGTGCCGTTGTGATAAAAGCACCCCCGCAAAGGCAAATGTAACCTCCCCACTCGTTCTCGCACCAACAGCTCGCACGATTTCGAGGGCCTGCTTCGCCTGCACCTGCTTTCACCTTGTCTCCTTGACATTCTCATGATTCTCCTCCACCATCCCCACACACTACACACACCACAGACGCACACAGGGCCCAGGCACATTAAGCACACTCCGGACCCTACGTGTGTGTCCAGTCGCGCTCGCCAAGTTTGCCGCTGCATCATCGCCGCCCCCACATATTCAAAAATGCCACCAAGCTCCCATCCCCACCACCTGCTCTTCTCGTTCTCGTCCTTCTACAACCGCCTGACGCCGTCCCACGTCTCTGGCCGTGGTCGGGGAACGGCGTTGGGTCGGCGGGAGCAATGGACTCTCCTGGTGGGCCTCGTCTTAGGGATTGGGATAACCACCATCGTTCAAACGATGTTTCTCCTCCGGGCCAGTCGTGCCCCCACCCCCAACGACGACGACGCTGCTGCCGCTTCCCTCCCCCGGCAATCCCGACCGCGAGCCCTGCGCTCCTTCTTCTCCTTTGCCTCTTCCTCCTCCTCTTCTTCTGGGTCCTCTACCCCCACGGGGAAGCGGCCCAAGCTCCTCCTTTTTGGGGACAGCTTGACCCAGCGTGGCTTCGAGGGCCCCGGGCAAGGATGGGCTGCCGGGGTCGCCCACGCCTACGGCCGCCGCGCCGATGTGGTGAATCGGGGGTTCTCCGGGTACACGGCCAAGTGGTGTGCCCTCATGCTGCCCACCCTCTTTCCGGCTGATGATCCTGCGTGGGAAGTGCCTTTGCTGGCGGTGGTGTTTTTGGGGGCCAACGACGCGGCCTTGCCCAGTCGGGAGCAGCACGTGCCCGTCCACGAGTACGAGCAGTACTTAAGTCGTATTGTGGCTTACTTGCAAAAACGGCGGCGGGCGGACGGCGCGCGAACGCAGATCTTGCTCCTGACCCCGCCGCCCGTGGACGAGGACCGGTGGGAGGCGCATTGCCTGGCGCGAGGGCGAGAGCTGGATAGGAAGAACGAGGTCACGCGGCTGTATGCCCGGGCGTGCTTGGGGGTGGGGAAGACGATGAATGTGCCGGTGGTGGATGTGTGGACGCAGCTGGGAGGGAGTGACCTGGCCGAGGTGGCACCCAATTTAAGGGATGGGCTGCACCTGTCGCCGCAAGGCAACGTGTTGGTGTGCGATGCGGTGCTAAGAACAATCGAACAAAACTATCCCGGGCTGGCACCTGAAGAACTGCCGATGCAGGCACCTGAGCATTTTGAAGTGACGAGCAATACCACCAGCATCGAGGTGGCATAAAATCGAGGAAGGGAAGGAGGGAGGGAGGGAGGGAGGGAGGGAGGAGGGAAGACTTGTAAATCTGAATACCGGGGAGGGATGTTCATCTTGAGTGCTGCCCGATCTCACGGATATGAAATCAAAATCAAGAATAAATTGTAAGCAACAACACCTCGTTTTTGTCTCTCTTGACATAACTTGCTTCCTTTTCGTTTGTTTCTTGTGGGGGGTACCTTTTCTTTACTGGGCATTGCACACGCACACGCATTTCAGTTTTTCAAGCCAAAGTCACGCACATGTGTCATTCCAATCTTCTTCTGTTATGTTTTATACATTCTTTTCAGCCCTAGTGGCCCTATCCTCTCCTATTCTATTTATATATATTGATGGTTTTCGACATCATCATCATTAGCCATGGGCTGAGACGGCCCACCACGGCAGCGCCACGCAGGACGCGAGCTGGTGGAAAATGGGGTATCGACGGCTGCGGCGGCGCTTGTGCGGGGGGAAATCAACTGCAAATACGTTCTTGTTCGTACCGTCGGGCACAGGAGACGAAGTTACAGGCCTGGGACGGGCTGTGCCGATGGAAGGAGGGGTGGTGGCTGGAGCTCCTTTCACTTGGCCTGTCTCCCTCTCTTCCTCACCACACACGTCCATGGCACTCTCTGTGGCTCCTCCTCCTCCTTCGGTGCCCGGAATGTTGGAGGATCTGCTCAGCTGCTGTTGCTGTTGCTGTTGCTGCTGTTGCTGTTGCTGCTGTTGCTGTTGCTGTTGCTGCTGCTGCTGCTGCTGCTGCTGTTGCTGTTGCTGCTGCTGTTGCTGTTGCTGTTGCTGTTGCTGCTGTTGTTGCTGCTGCTGATGATGATGATGATGATGCTGCTGCTGCTGGTGATGATGATGATGATGATGATGATGATGATGATGATGATGATGTTGTCGTTGCTGTTGTTGCTGCTGTTGCACCTGGCGGTGGTGCTCTTGAAAACGATGGTGCAGCTGACGGAGGCGGTGATGGTGGTTGTGACGATCGTAGCCGCCACCTGTGTGAAGCCATGACTCGGCGGGCAAGCTCCACATATCCTCCAAGCCCCGCATATTCAACAACGACGCCGAGCGAGGTAAATGGAGAGGCAAGGAGGCGGAGAAGGATAGCGGGTACCGTCGCTGCGCTTCCTCCATCAGCTCTCGCCGCAGCTCCTTCTCCATGCGGACCTCGACCGCTGCTTCCGTCTTCCCGCCCTGTCCCAGTGCTTGCAAGGCCGCAGCCAGATACACAGCGAGTGTAGGAAAGTGGATAGGGGGCGCATTGCGCAGGCAGATGCGACACAGCTCCAGGGCGTCTGCTGCTGCTCCTCGATCGAGGAGAAGGTCGGCGAGTCGGAAACTTGCCGTGGCGATTAAGGCCTCTGTGTAGGGGGAGACGCGGGGAGAGGGGGAGGAAGAGGAGGAGGAGGAGGAGGAGGAAGATTTGGCCATGATACTAGCTTCGTGCAGGAGCATCAATGCCCGACGACAGGCTGCCTCGACCTTGCCCGCTGCCTCCTCCTTCTCCTCGCGGGGCTTGTCCATCCAGGCACCCTGATCGTAGTACATCCACTGCGTGTATTGCAGCCACAGGTAAGCCACAGCCAGAGGCGCGGCCATTGGCGAGGCGTCCAGGAGGGGGAGTTGCGTCTCAAGCAGGGCCAAAGCATTCGAGCGTCGGCCCAGGGCACAGAGCAAGCGGCCGGCCACCAGGAGGAGGCGGACGGTCCAGTTGGGGACGTGGAGGGCGGCCTGTTGGTGCTTGCTTAGGGCTTCCCTGATTTTCTTTACGGCTACCTCTTGATTGGCCCGGAGGTTGCCGGGTCGGAGAGAGAGCTGCCCGCGGACGGCCAGCGTCTTGAGGTACATGCGGGTGGCGACTGAGTTTGTCGTCGTGGAGGAGGAGAGCGATGGGGAGGAGGAAGGGGAAGAGGAGGGAGGGGATGAGGGGAGAGAGCGTTGTCGTTGTTGCTCTTGTTGCTGAAGGAAGGGGATACTGCCCTTGGCGAGAATGCACAGCGTCCGTAAGCCCTCCAATCCTGGTCCTGGTAAAGGCGGCGGGCTGGTGGCAGGCGAGCAGGAGAAGGAGGAGGAAGGACGGAGGGAGGAGGAAGACGACGGGGAGGCAGTCGCAAAGGCCACACGCCCCATTTCCTGCAACCAGGCATCCACGGCCTTGGTCGTCACCCTCGTAATGCCAGGATGGCCACCCTCTCTTGCCGTATCGCCCGCGGCCGAGGGTGGGGAGCCTTGCGTGTGGTGGTGGTGCTGCCGCTGCTCCT
>Ga0105055_10012318_pt1 | contig 10423 bp, 8 predicted proteins | sample BON03_FD_78090 | JGI IMG/M metagenome (GOLD analysis project Ga0105055, IMG submission 78090) | Freshwater microbial communities from Lake Bonney liftoff mats and glacier meltwater in Antarctica - BON-03 | ecosystem: Environmental > Aquatic > Freshwater > Ice > Glacier meltwater | place: Lake... | reverse complement strand
TATCAAGGGCTTTTTCGTAAGCGTAAAAGTTAATGGTATGACCAATAGAATGAAATATACGATGAGCTAAAGTCTATCAAGTCATAAGCTAGATGAATTTGTTAAACTTTACTTTAAAAATAGCTAAAATACATTTATTCATTTTTGACAAATTTAGTCCTATCTAATGGTAGAATAAAAATATAATAAAAAATGGAAACCCGTTTAGTGCTTATTAATATTGGTGAACTTCAGGGGAGGAAGTTTTAATCGTATCCCATTGAAATTTAAACCCGCAGGATCTAATTTTGATTTTGACCTAATGGGATCATCTAGAAATCCTAATGTAGAGCTTTAATGTTGTTAAGTTCTAAGTGCTCTATCTTTTTAATACATATTGGAAAAAGATTATTAAAATTTGTTTTTCCAATGGTATTTTTTATTGGAATCAAAGTAATACTGTTTGGGTTTTGATTTCAAATGTTTTACTAATCAAACAGCTTGACGTATGAATATCGGTGTTGACTTAGGGGGTACTAAAATAAAGGTTGGATTAGTAAACGAGGGTTTAATTCTCGAACAGAGTACTGCTTTGTTGCTCCAAAAGGATTCATTATTACTCACTCTTAAACAACTTATAGAGCTTATAAGACCTCATGTTTCTGAAAATATTGGTACAATTGGCATAGGCGTTCCATCTGTAGTGGATACAGAAAGAGGCATAGTTTATAATGTGACAAATATTCCTTCTTGGGTAAAAGTGGCCTTGAAAGAAATACTTGAAGATGAGTTTAATCTACCCACTTTCGTCAACAATGATGTTAATTGCTTTATGCTAGGCGAACATCTTTTTGGTCAAGCGAAAGGTTATGCGTCGGTCGTCGGTTTGACCATCGGTACTGGCCTTGGTGCAGGAATAATCATTGACAATAAGCTTTATAAAGGCTTCAACTGTGGTGCTGGTGAGATTGGTCTTTTGAAATACCTTAAAAAAAACTATGAATACTATCTAGGAAATTCATTTTTTGAACGAAACTTTGGATTGAATGCTCGAGAGGTATTTAATGCAGCTAAAGATGGTAAGAGGTGGGCGTTAGATGCATACTCTGAATTTGGTATGCATTTGGGGTCAGCTATTGAGACTATTATGTACACCTATGACCCTGAGGTAGTAGTAGTCGGGGGCTCTATAAGCCACGCCTTTTCATTTTTCGAAAACGCTATGCATGAAGCCTTAAAAGAATTTGAGTTCCCAGAATCTTTGAAAAGAATTAAAATACTAAAGTCTAATAACGAAAACATTGCACTCTTAGGTGCTGCCGCTCTTAGTAAGTGATTAAACGCATGAATATTTATAAAATTAAGTTCGAAAAACAATGAAAAAAAATACATTTATAGTCGTCCTTATCTTCTTTATATTTTTTGTAATTTCTTTTCTGAGCAATATTCTCGGCCCTATTATTCCTGATATTCTAAATAGTTTTGACCTCGGTATTGGATTGGCGGGTTTTCTACCCTTTTCGTTTTTTGTCTCTTATGGAATTGCATCTATACCGGCTGGTGTTTTGGTCGAAAAATATAAAGAAAAGAAGTTACTAATGATAGCATTTTTTCTGGCTTTCATAGGAGCATTATTTTTTGCATTAATTCCTGTTTTTTCGGTGGCATTACTTTCTCTGTTTATTATCGGCACAGGCATGGCAATGCTTCAGGTGGTGATTAACCCATTGTTAAGAGTAGCGGGGGGAGGTGTAAACTTTGCCTTCAATTCCGTCATGGCACAATTATTTTTTGGAGGGGCATCTTTTCTAAGTCCTATGTTATATTCCTATTTTGTAAAACATGTTCATATAGGCCAACCAAGCAATTTTATCATTGAAGCTATGAATAAAATTGTGCCACCAAATTTAACTTGGATCTCCTTGTATTGGGTATTTGCTATTATCGCATTATTGATGATTTTAATTATAAAATTCATAAAGTTTCCTGAGGTAGAGTTAGCCGAGGATGAGCGAATTGACACAGGAAATGCACTGCGTGAATTACTGAGAGATAAAAAAGTTATTCTGTTTTTTGTAGGTATTTTCTGTTATGTGGGCACCGAACAAGGCATAGCTAATTGGACCTCAAAATTTTTACAAGAATATCATGGTGTAGATCCAGCTACTTTGGGAGCAAGTGTGATTTCCTATTTTTGGGGTTTACTTACTATTGGTTGTTTTTTAGGGCTTTTACTTCTAAAGATTTTTGATAGCCGTAAAGTATTGATAACATTTACTTTAGGTGCTATTGTTGCTTTGCTTTTAGGCTTGTTTGGTCCACTTAATTGGGCTTTGGTTTGTTTTCCTCTCACTGGCTTTTTTGCTTCAGTTATGTGGTCTATTGTAGTGTCGTTGGCTCTTAATTCAGTAACTAAGCACCACGGTACTTTTTCAGGAATTCTTTGTACCGGTATAGCTGGAGGGGCTTTTGTGCCTTTGATTATTGGTGGCTTAGGCGAACTTGTTGGATTGCGTTTAGCCATGTTGTTTTTATTAGTAACTTTAGGTTATATATTAGGTATTGGTTTTTGGGCCAAACCTTTAGTAACTAATTCAACAATAAAAACCTGGAAAGAACTCTTTCATGTATAAAATTATTTTATTGATTGATTTTGCTGAGGAATATAGTAAGGATCTTTTAAGAGGGATTGCTAAGTATTCTAAAGAAAATGGTCAGTGGGTTTTTTGTCGAATGCCGCTTTTTCAGAGAGAAACCATTGGCTTAGATGGGATATTAGAGTGGGCAATTGAATGGGGAGCTAATGGCATTATTGGGCAACTTTATAACGAGACCGGTATCGAAAAGTTTATAGAAGCTGGAATTCCTGTAATTGCCCAGGACTTTAAAGAGCGTTTTAAAGAAATTCCGAATATAACGGGTGCACACAAAGAGGCAGGTAATATGGGAGCTGATTATTTTATAAAGAAGGGCTTCAAAAATTTTGCTTTTTATGGCTTTAAAGATATCGTTTGGTCAAGAGAAAGGGCAGAGGGTTTTGAAGAAAGAATTGTAAAGAACGGCCATAAAGTTCACTATTTCGAGCATGTGATGGCTCGTTCTACCGAAACCTGGTACTACAAGCCGAGTTCGCTAAGCCAGTGGCTAAAGTCTTTACCCAAACCTATAGCCTTGATGGCCTGTGACGATAACCAAGGACAGCACATCACGGAGGCATGTCGTCATTCTGGTATCAGAATTCCTGAGGAGGTGGCCGTTTTAGGTGTTGATAACGATGAGATGATTTGTGCTTTTTCGGATCCTCCACTTTCAAGCATAGGACAAGACACCGAAAAGGGCGGATACGATGCTGCTAGGCTTTTGCACCAAATGATAGAAAATGATACATCAGTTCATTATGATATTATAGTTAGACCTACGCAGGTGATCACTCGCCAATCAACGGATATTTATTCTACAAACGATAAACATATAGCTACCTCCTTAATGTATATCCATCAAAACATAGATAAAAAGCTACAGGTAGATGATATTGTCCGGCAAGTTTCATTGTCAAGAAGGACTCTTGAAAAGCGTTTTTTTGATATGACCGGCTACTCTGTTTATAAATATATCTTTAATCTTAGAATAGAGAAATTGAGTCAAAAGTTATTGGAAACGGATTTAAGCGTATTCGAAATTGCTCTTGAGTTGGGTTTTTCAGACACTAAGAACGTCGCAAGGCAATTTAAGCAAATCAAAGGTTGCACTCCCAGTGAATATCGAAACCAATTTTTGGCTTAATGACTTTACCTAAAGCATTACTTGACTTACATATTTTCTAAATTATATCCTTTGATTCTAATTTTTGGCTCTTTATTGCCAGAGTCTTTTTTATAGCATTTCACAGTTAGCGTTTTCGTTTCTTTTGGTAAAATTGATACGTAATTGTCTGACCAGAAAACTGGTACTACTGCTGTTTGGGAATCAGGATTGATCAATTCAGCCTCTATGAAGAATGCAATTTCTTTACTTGGGTTTGTTAACTTTAGCGTTATCTCGTATTCGTCAGCCGTATGTAAAATTCTTTTTGTTGCTTGTATTTTAGTTTTTGGTAAATTATTAAGTGAACTAAAGTCGGCATATTGTTTTTGTGGGGTATAAAACCAAAACTTCTGCTTCCAATCCATTTGGTCGGTTTGGGTGGCCAGCCAGTAGAAGTTATCGGCAATGAGCTCTCCTGTTCCTTTTTTAAGATTTAAATCTAAAAAGTATATTTCTTTTTTTCCTTCAAGTTTAGGGATTTTTAAGATGTTTAAGGTGCTGTTTTGGGCTAAATTGGTGGCAAAAGTTTTTTCGAATACCACTTGTGACTTGGCGTTGAAAAGTCGTACATGAGCTGTTACGTCTTTCAAGTCTGTTTGGGTATCATTACTTAGATGTATGGTGTGATCGAAATAATTGTACATAATTGAAACCGGATTTGCTGCTTTTTTTGTGCCATAATATGCTCCCGTTGGCATTAAATAATAGTCGTACAGTTGCCAATAAAACTCAGGCCAAGGGGAATTTAGCATCCATTGCACTACACCTGTAGAGGTTGGCCTGTTCATCACATGCGACTCAAACATCGGTCTAATTGCCTCATAGTTCATCAATTGTGCTTTAAAAGCGAGGTCTTCTAGGTCTTTGGGCTGGCTGAACTTGGCATTTAGAGCTTTTAAATATACAGCCAAAGTATTAAAATCTTTTCGCCCAGAATGATAATTCCAGATTTTGTTTTCTACTGGCCAAAGCTCTGCGACTGGTATCATCTTTTTAATTGCATCAATTGTTGGTATCTGCGGGCCAGGTCCAATCTCAGAATTGAATCCGTAAGCTCCACCAAGTTCTTTGTCCTCGTACCAATAAATGGGTGGCACATATTCATACGGGCCGTACATTTTCATTCCAGATTTACCAGAAATGGAGCTTTCAAAATCACCCGAAGAAATTAAAAATGGTCTCGTTTTGTCGTATTTCTCTAAGGTTTGCAAGTATCTTTTTTCTAGGGATGGTGCTGGCATTGCATCGCTTCCACCTGCCCATGTAAATATACTTGGGTGATTTCGTAGCCATTTCACTTGATCTCTAAAATAGTCAGACAATAAGGTTTCTTCATCAGGACTAAGCTTGATACCATATTTGGCTACATCTTCGTTTATGGGTAAATTTTCGTCGCCTTCTTTTTTCTCTAATTTTTCACCAAGATAATCTGGCCATTCCCATTGACAGCTCCAACCCACCATGAGCAGTATGCCATTTTGATCACACAAATCATAGATGTGTTGGTTATTGCCCCATATTCCTTCAAATCGCAGGGAGTTTAGGTTCATTTCTTTCACATACCTTATTTGTGCAGCATCTTTTTCGGGCAAATATCTTAAGAATAAGTCGTCTACCCAGCCCGCACTTTTTATCAACACCTCTCTTCCATTTACCTTATATCCACGCACATTTTTAGAGTTGAGATAAGTTTCTATTTTTCTAATTCCAAATTTGGTGTTTTGTACGTCTTGAGCTACTCCCTTTTCGGTCAATAGCATTTCCAAGCTATACATATTTGCTGTTCCGAGTCCGTTTGGCCACCAAAGTCTCGGTTTATTTATGTTTAGTTGCTTAAATTCATTGGGTCTAAATTTTATCTCAGTTTTTTCATGGGGTTTAAGTATTACTTTCTTTTGGAAAGATATATTTTCTATTGTACCATGTAGTTCTATATTTTTGAGCTCTTGGCTGTGGTTGTTAACTTCCACACTTATGCTCAATGAAGCCTTGGTCAGATCCGAGGTATTGATATCAGGTGCAACAAAACAGGCATCAATTGACACTTTTCCTGAACGTTTTAGTCGAATTTCTCTAAAAATACCCATGTAGTGATCAGGTGGGGTAGGAGCCCAGTCTACAAAGCCCATGTAGAAGTCTCGAACTTTGGGAGGGAATATTTCTACTAAAAGTATATTATCACCAGATTTTACTTGCTGTGAAATATTTAACTCAAATTGCCTAAATGCTCCAAATAGGGAGTCCTTATTGGCTATGTACTTTCCATTCAACCAGAAATTGGCCCTATAATTTATGCCGTCTATCAGCAGTTTTAAATGTTCGGTTTTATTGTCAAAATCAATGAGATTGAATGTGTTTCTAAACCACCAAGATGTTTCAAACTGTTTGGCTGAGACTTTTTCTAAATTATCGCCCATAAAGATTTTAGGATATTTACCAGCTTCTACCAATGCTCCCATTACGGTGTTAGGAATTGTAGCTTTTATCCACTCTTTAGAGTCAATAGTATTGGAAGATAGGGTTTCTCCATTGTCAGAGATTTCTGCAGTAGGTGCTATAGTCCAACCTTTGCTTAAGATGGCTTCACCAATTTTTATTTTCGCGTTACAACTAGCAATTAAAAAGCTAATTAGGGCCAAATAAACTAAACGAACTGTTTTTTTCATGCTAATTGAATATACCAATGTAATATGTGTACGCTAAACCCATCTCAATGGGCTATTTCAAGTTGGTTTTTAATTTGGAAATAGCCTAAAAACGAAATCTTTCAGTATAAGTATTGAAGGTCAAACATTTAAACAATAAAAACTAGATGAAAGATAAGAAATTGTGGCTTAATATGCTTTTTGTGGGCATGTCTTTAGGTACTGCTTGGGCTATCAGGGGTCAGTTTGGTCATGAGCAAGGTGCTGCTTGGGCAGGTGCTATTGGTTCTTTAAGTATTTTGTTGGTTGCCAAACGTAAGGATTGGCTTTTAAAAGCTTTCTCTGTAACCCTCGCTGGTGCTGTAGGTTGGGGTTTGGGAGGTATGATGAGCTATGGAATGGTGGTGGGTTATGGACGTTCTACCGATTTTGTTAATGTCTTTTATGGTTTATTGATGCTCTTCGTAATAGGTGGTCTTTACGGTTTTATAGGTGGAGGCTTTTTTGGTTTTGCACTTTTAAATCCTAAAAAAACGGAAGTGAAATGGCCCAGATTAATTGTAGAAATGGTGGTAAGTGGCCTGGTTTTTTATTTTTTCATGATAGAACAATTTGGCTGGAATATGACACCTCCAAGAGCGGAACATTGGGCAATTTGTTTCGGATTAGCTGTTGCACTTACTGCACACCTAATTAGAAATAAGCAATATGCTCCATTGCGAGTGGCAGTTTTTGCAGGTTTAGGTGGAGGTTTTGGCTTCGCTTTTGGTAATTTTCTTCAGGTGTTAGGTCGTGTATCCGAAATAGATTTTAATTTTTGGAATGTAATGGAGTATTCATTGGGATTTTTTGGTGGCTTGGGTATGTCTTATGGAGCTTTTACAGCAAGGTGGGAGGAAAATGAAGAAGATGCCTTGCGGAATAATGAAATACTTTCATTATTAGGAGTATCGTTCCTTATTCCTTGTATTGTTTGGCAACAATCTTTTACGTCAGAACGTATCTATAAAATGCTTGAAAAAATCAACTTTTCTGATATTGATCTTGGGACTAATGTTACCCTGTTGCTTTCTCTGGTTTTAATTTTAGCTTTTTCGACGTTCTATTATTTTAGAATCAAAACTTTAAATACTAACAAGTTACTTTTCTCCGAAATCAAGATTTTCTTTTTTGGCCTTTTCGGTATTTATATTGTCTATTCTTGGCTTATAACGGGTGCATTTTTGAGTACCTATCGTATTGAACAATATCTCTATTTAGTAAATTTTGTCATTATTATTTTACTTATAAATAGGACAGAAGTCTCTTTTGTGAATATTGAAATGAATATTAAAAGTTGGTTATTTGGACTTATTGGGGTCGTCCTTTTGATTGCCGTGTTGGCTGTTGTCGCCATTAATACGCATGGAGAAATGGAGCATTCGCATAAGAGATTTGGAGGAGAGGAAATAATTGTAAAATCGGAATAAGTCAATCCTTCGCAGCAAAAGTCTTAAAGGAAATGAACACAGTCTATTATCTCAAGATTGTTTTTTGGGTCTTTTGGCTTAAAAGTGTTTTATAAACACTGTCCACATGGTCAGTTTGTATGACGTCTACTTGATATTCGATTGCTTTTATATAGTTTAGTGAATTGTCATAAAGTCCTAGTAAATCGGCAAAAACCTTGATTTTTTCTTTGTGAATGGCTATAACTAAATCTCGACTTACAATTTCCCAGTTCACATCAAATGCATACGGTTTGAGTGCCTTTATTTTAATTGATATTTCCTTTGGATAACTTAAAGAAGGCATAACCTTTACATGTTTGTTGGCTTTTTTTAACGCTAAAAGGTAATCATCTGGCCCATAAAAAAGAGCATTTTTTAGTAACTTGTATTTTTTGAGTGCTTTGAGGATAGATTCTACTAATACGTCCTTGCAATCAACATAAATGTTGGTTTCTAATTTATGAATTGAATTCCAATTGGATATTAACGATAGCGTTTCTTCTAAAGTTGGGATTTTTTCATTTTTAAATTCCTCACCATGTCCTATACCGGTTGATAATGTTTGGAGCTCGGCTAAAGTATAATCCTTCATTCTGCCTTTTCCAGTTGTAGTTCGGTCTAAGGTTCCATCGTGCAAGATCACCAGTTGCCCGTCTTTGGTGGTTCTGACATCTATTTCGATATATTCTACACTTATCTCTAATATTTTTCGAAAAGAAGCTAATGTGTTTTCAGGTGCTATTTCTGAGTTCCCCCTATGAGCAGAGACCCGAAAGTTATGTGTTTCTTTTCGGGCCTCTGTACTAGTTTTAGTTATGATTAGGCTGTTTTGAGCGGAGGTTATTGAATTTAAAAACAAAAATAATGGCACAAAAATTAAGGCCTTAATCCGGAATATCATTATCGAAAAACTTTTTAGTTGAATTCTTAGCCAAAAGTTGATTGAAGTGTTTTTCAAGTACTAGGGCATATTCTTCAGACATTTTTGTGTCACCAATGCTATCCAGCAATTCCTCCAATTCCTCTTTCGAGATATTGTTTTTGAGGAGTTTATCCATTAAATATGATGGACGTGACGACTTCATTTCTGGTATATATTTGTTCAAAAACATCCACTAAGTTTCCTGTAAGTTTTGTTATAACACTTTTGATTCGTCTGTTACAAAAACACGCGTGCTTACTGTATATGAACCTCCGTTCGGCCCTTTGTATTTCATGTCAACATAAAATGCTTGATATCCTTTTTTCGGATACTCCTGAGTCAATTTGATATTTGGCAAATCTTTTAGTTTAATGTTTTGGCTCATCCACAGGTTGTTTCTAAAATCTCGATCGCTTGATGTTGTTTGCCAAAGAACAGCTTCAATTAGATCATTTGTCTCTGGTTTAACTATAAGTTCAGCCCCATTACTTGTATCGTCGATGGTCCAGGTACTTACTGGGTACGTTTTGTTCATGATTGTAGTTGCAAAAAATGCACTCAGAGCTTGAAATGCTTGTTCGCCTCCTCCAAGATCATGTCCTGCATTTGGTACATAATGTATCATGTTTTTACCCGGTATCTCTCCATAATAGTGCTTGATAGCATCCACAGTCCAATAAGGATCATTGGTACCAATGAAAAGCATTTTAGGGATGGTCATATTTTTTCTATAAGAGAAAGGGTCTATCATAGTAGTAAGTGCTTTACCATCTTCAGTCTCCGCTCCTTGTGGTATTCCTAGTTTTACGTAGTCTTCAATTTCAATACTATATTCGCCATAGGTAGTGAATTGATAATTTAAAGTGGCTGGCATGTTGAGCATATCAATCACCATCGGACCAATGGCCTTCACACGTTTGTCGTCAATGGCAGAAGTCAGCCATGTAGTCCATCCTCGTTTTGAAGCACCTGATATTACAAAATTGTTAACATCAAATTTAACTTTTTGTTTAGTGAATTCTTGTACGGCATCCATACCTCTTACTGCAGATTTCACCATTGGGAACAATAAAGGCCATGAATAATCTTTGTCTTGTTTAAATTGGTGTAAAGTATAAGAAATTAGAGCATCTTCTGTCAAATCACCATAAAGTGGTTGGTTGGGTACTTGCTTTATGAGTGCTACAACTGCCTTATTCTTAACAGCAGTTTCGGCTAAAGGTTTCCAGAGATCATCTGATTTACTCCAGTTGGGTTGTTCATCTTTATCAGACCCACCGGTAATAAAGAGCAAAGCTCCATCGTAAAGTCTATTTTTAGGTATAAATACCGTTAACTGATGCCTCCATGTATATGTACGCCATTTTTGAGAGGTGAGTAATAGATGGTAGGCAGTTACATCTTCTAAAACAATAGAATCTTTTAGTTCCCAATTATAGGTTTTGTCTCCATTGTTCATATAACTTTTTAAGGCATTTTCTGGAGTATTTTTTTGTGCAGATATACTATTGCTGATGAACAACATCATCAAGATACTAAATAGAGATTTTAAAACACTTTTTTTCATTTATAATATATATTTA
>Ga0105055_10012317_pt1 | contig 10423 bp, 7 predicted proteins | sample BON03_FD_78090 | JGI IMG/M metagenome (GOLD analysis project Ga0105055, IMG submission 78090) | Freshwater microbial communities from Lake Bonney liftoff mats and glacier meltwater in Antarctica - BON-03 | ecosystem: Environmental > Aquatic > Freshwater > Ice > Glacier meltwater | place: Lake... | reverse complement strand
CACACACACATGCACACACACACACACACACACACACACACACACACACACACACACACACACACACACACACACACACACACACACACACACACACACACACACACACACACATACTCTCTCTCTCTCTTTGTCACAAACAAACACACTAACACACTAACACACTAACACACAAATACACACACACACACACACACAAGCACACACACACACACACCAGAACACATGCCCACACTCGCATACAACCACACACACGCACACAAGCACACAAATCACATCACATTACAAATACACACACACACATTCACGCACTCACACACACACACACACACACATATGCACACACACATATGCACACGTACACACGTCCACATCGTCAACTTCCATCACATGCAAAAACACGCAATACAAGCCCGAAACTGACGGGTGCTGGTATATGCTCAAATGCAGTTGTGGCAGTGTGTGCGCCAGCTGTGCAGCACATACATGCTGCCCGAGGCGGAGGAGATGTACGACCACCAGGAGCCAGGCTTCAAGTGTCCAGATGATTTTGATTTTGACATGTGTCTGTCGTCCGGCCCAGCTGCACCACGGCAGCAAGCGCACTAGGGGTGGGGAGACGGACATGCATGTTGCCCCAGTAGTAGCTTCCAATAAGATGCCGACGTTGGCACCAGTGGTGAAAAGGGATCTGCCGGGCGAAGAGAGGGCAGACGAAGACAGAGAGAGCAGCAGCGGCAACGCGCACGACGTGGTGCAGCAGCAGCAGGGTGGGGGGTGCAGCAAGCGGCCGCGGACGGGCGGTGCGGCACAGGAGGATACCCAGGCAGTAGTGGAGACTGGCGTAGACGGCGGAAGGAAGTGCGCGGATGACATGCAAAGCAATCCTGAGGCCAGCCCCGCAGCAGACGCGGCAGAGGACGTCGAGGTGCGCCTGCGCGTGATAGATATGCGTGGAGAGGAGACGGAGGTGGTCACACGGGTGGGAGTGGATACGGTGGACCTGTCTGCACACATGGGGCTGCTGGCGCTGCCCGAGGCGCTGCGGGGCCTGACTGCGATGCGGCAGCTCACGGTGGAGAGCGAAGAGCTCGAGACGCTGCCCGAGTGGCTGGGTGAGCTGCGTGGACTTGAGGTGCTGCGCGTGACATGTGAGAACACTGATGAAGGTTGTCCTCTAGAAGCGTTGCCGGCGTCGCTCGGGGCGTTGACGGGGCTGACTTCGCTGGAACTGACCTATTGCAATACGCTCACGGCGCTGCCAGAGTCGCTCAGGGCGCTCACGCGGCTAACAGCACTGAGTTTACAGGCTTGTGGGGCGCTCATGGCGCTGCCAGCGTCGCTCGGGGCGCTGACGAGAATACATACCCTGAATCTGTATCAGTGCCAGGTGCTCTCGGCTGTTCCAACGTCGCTCGGGGCACTGACGGGGCCGAAGACGCTGAATTTGTCATCGTGCGATGCCCTTATGGCGCTGCCGGCGTCGCTCGGGGCGCTCACGGGGCTGACTGAACTGGATTTGAACAACTGTGACGCCCTGCACACACCACCATCGTCGATCGTGCGCGCCGGCACAGGCGCCGTGCTACAGTTCCTGCGCGACCTGGCCAAGGGCGAGGCACCGAGCCACTTGATCAAGGTGGTGCTGCTAGGCGACCAGCGCGCGGGCAAGAGCAGCCTCGCCGACTCGCTGGTGCTGGGACGGCCGGCCACACGCGCCGACAACGACCGCACCGTGGGCATCGAGGTGCGGCGCTGGCGGCTCGGCGGGCAATCACAGCTTGTTGCAAACATCTTCGACGCGGCCGGGCAGCGCGTGTACCGGGCGACGCACGGCTTCTTCATGTCGCCCGGCGCGCTCTTCCTCCACGTGGTGCGCTGCGACATGCCCGAGGACGCAGCCGTCATGGCGCTGCTCGAGTGGGTCCAGGCAGTGCAGCAGGAGGCGCCTGCCGATGTCATGGGCCTTGTGTGGACGCACACTGACCTCTTTGCCGACGGCGTGTGCGGCGGGGCCGATAGTCAGTTAGGGCGCTTGCGTGTGGTGGGTAGTGAGGGCGGGGAGACGACATCATGGATTGCGATGCGCTATATCCAGCAGCTTGTGGGGGCGCCGTGTGCACTCAAGGATGTGGGCATTGTCAACTGTCGCCGCCATCAATTTGATCATGACGCGACATGGTGTTTTCCACATCGACATGTGGAGACGGAGGATGTGCGGGGTATGGTGACTTTAGATGATGACTCAAAAAATATTGCAGATGTAGAAGAAAGGGCACATTATATCAAAGCACATGTCCTAGACGTCCAGAGCCGAGGCGCTGTGGGTGTGCTAGTGATCCATTACATCCTATATGACTACGATTGCGAGACAAGACTCGACAAGCTGTGCTCTTCCCTTTGCACTGCAGCAGACATCATCATCCCGATCATGTTCATCTCGGACAGCGATGCAGGCGCCTTTGCGAGCCCTGATGCCAAGGTGACTGCCTTTGCAGGTTGGTTGCTGCCATGTTACCACGCTATGTGTCTCTACCTGCTTAGTTCATGTGCGTGAAGCCGAGGTGCGCTGTGATTGAAGTCTTTACTATGCCTTTACCAAGGGGTGTAGTTTGGTCATATTGCCAGACGCCCGTGTTGACACTGATTTGCGGGGCAATGTGTGGGCGCAATTGTGCATACCAATCAATAAACGCGGGTCCCCCGTGGCATCACGCGTCGTGCATGCGACTCATTCAATGTGCAACATAACTCAATTCAGACGTGTGTCATTTGACTCCAAACTTGATTCATGCGTGTGTGATTTGACTCTCGCACACAGGTACACACACACACAAACAAATTTACCAACACACACGCACACACATATATACACATGCGCACGCGCGCATAAACACACACTAACACACAAACGCACACACACACATACACCCACACACACCCACACACACACACACACACACACGTGCGCGCGCACACACACACACACAATCACCAACATACTCACACACACACCCACACTCACACTCACACACTCACACACCCCTGCATTCAAGTACGCATACATACACATATTCGTACATGCGTAAATGCAGACCACACACACGACAAAACATGAAACATCCACGATTAGCAAACACGATGCTGTCATCGTGGGTTGTTAAAAAGCCAGGGCTAAGAGCAGGTGTGTGTGTTTTTGCAGACGTCAAGAGCGCCCAGGCCACGGCAGTGCAGGCACGGGTGCTGGGGCGGGTGCACTCGGAGATTGAGCGGCAGGTGCAGGGTGTTGACGAGGCATTGCGGCTACTTGAGGACGCCTTTATGTTCGACCTCCACCCGCTGCTGGAGGCTCAGATGTCTGCGACATGGGTGAGGTCGCGCGAGCACCGGGACGAAGCCTTGGCAGTCCTGGACCAAGCGTCGTTGTCTGCCTGTCACACCGCCGACGAAGCGAGCGAGGACATTCCTACGCACAGCACAATCATTCAAAACATGGTCGACGCCATCGCCAGGCTCAAGACACAGCACAGCAAGATGGAGCAAACGGAGGAGCAGATGGCTGCAAGAACGCCGGGCAGGGACTGGGCAGCACGTGTGGGGCAGCTACACAAGCTGCGACAGCAGCGCGTGCAGCGCCCGCGCATCCTGTGCAGTCATGCTGTCAGCAGCCGCACGGGCCAGGGCCTGTACGCGCTGCGGCAAGCGCTGGCAGGGCTGATGGAGGACACGCGGCTGTTTGCGCATGTTGGGGCAAAGGTGCCGCTCAACTACTCCATGCTCGAGCGCCTGGCGCAAGAGGGTCACGAGGATCTGAAGCACCCATCAACTCCTCTCCTCTACCGTGGGCATGCAAACATGGCCAAGCTCGACGCCAATAATAGGACTATTTCTTTCGAGCCAAATTTCAAGAATGGTGACCCGAGCATTGTCACCATTCGATCGCGACAGCGGTGCCCGGTAGGTAGCAAGGGCTACTACGAGCTTCAGATCCTCAAAAGGGACCTCTTTCATACCAGCATCCTTTCTTCAAACCTCTGTGCACCCCGGTATGGATTTGCCTCTGCAGCCTTCACCTCGCAGCTGGGTCTTTCAATGAAAGGAGTGGGTGATGATGCTGTGTCGTGGGCGGTTGATGGCACCCGGCAAAAGAAAATGAACAAGGGAGAGCAGGAGGAATACGGGTGCAAGTGGGAAGCAGGCGACGTAATTGGCCTTGCGTGTGACTTGCAAGATGCTGGTGTCGGTCAACGGCAGCTTTGCGCCGCCCAACGGCCTCGTCTTTGACCTCGCTCCCCATGCCGTGCGCACTGGCCTCTTTCCTGCCTTCAGCTTCACGAATGGCACGGTTGGCTATAATCTGGGCGAGGCTCCCTTCAAGTACGATCCGCCTGCTGCCGACTACTGCGCCTTTGTCGAGTTTGCCTTGATTCCGGTTCGTCAATTTATGCTCTTTAGCACCCGTACATGCCTATCAAAATGCTGCACGTGTGCACTTACACGTGCAGATTCCACGTTGTATCTGATTGAGTGTCCATGTATGATTGTGGTCAATGCAGACGAGCATAGACCATCCAGTTGTCGATGGATTTGTAGAGACTGAACGCGCCGACTGGGAGCGGGCCGTGACCAAGCACGTGATGCAACGGGCGAGTGCCGGTCTGCGGGTGGTGTGTGGGCAAGCACGCGTGTCGCTGGGCGCGCTGGAGGAGGCGGCGGGCGAGGTCGGAATGGACAAGGGCGAGGTGCACTCGGCGCTGGTGTTGCTGCATGCCACGGGGTCGGTGTTGCACTATGGCACAGACACGCGGCGCGGCAGCAACGCGTTGCAGGGCACCGTCTTTATGCAGCCGCAGTTTATCATTGACACCATCAAGTATGTCATTCGTGAGCCGAGTGGCAGCGACGTCAATGATGAGGTGCGCGCACTCGACGCGCGCATCCGGCAGAATGCTGATGATGCCAAGGCGCTTGATCAGTTCCTCGGTACCGAAAAGAAACACGGCTTGGGCGTGCTGACACGGCAACTCCTCACGCATCTGTGGCGACATTAGAATCCGCGACACCACACGCTGCTCCTGGAGCTGATGAAGGCCTTCAAGCTGCTGCGCCCACTAGGAGACAGCAACACATTTCTGGTGCCCGCTATGCTGCCGAGACAGGCGCTGCCAGAGGAGTATGTGACTCCCCACTGGTGGTGTCCGTCAAAAGCCAGCGCTGCTGCTGTGATGCACGTCGAGCATGTCGTTCGGCCCGCTGAGATGCGCATCATGTACAAGGTGCTGGGTGGCCGGCTCCCGTTTGGCTTTATGAGCGAGCTGCAGGTGCGCCTTTCTCAACCAGAGAAGCGTGGTGACAAGAAGCTGCACTTTGCGCCTGAGGCCGCCGTCGTCGACCGCGTTGCTGGGTCCGTGCTGTCTGCTGCGTATAAATGCGGTGGAGGCAGCACCCGAGAATGGGTCGTTCTGTCTCGGCCGCTCGCGGAGCACGCGAAGGAGGGCGAGCCTCGGAAAGGGCCGGTGGCTGCAGATTGTATTTGTGTTATGGCATGGTCTGAGCTGTCGTCGCAGCAGGGCGCTACAGATTGGCGTGTCCTTCGGATGGTTATGAAGGAGATTGAAGAAATGGAATACAATACGCCGGGGCTGTATTTACAAAAGCAGGCACTCTTTGTGGATACCAGCGGCCAGGTTTCCAAGCCGTTTGATATTTCACACAGGCATCTCGAGAGTGCTCACGCCTCTGAACTGCTCTCGTTTGAATTTGATGATGATAGCAAATATTCTGAAGACGTTGATCCCGACCTTGTCCTACCCTCGATTTCAGAAACCAAACTGTCCTCGCCGCAGCAGCCTGCACAGCAGCCTGCGGTAGTAGAAAGCGCACGGCATTGTGTAGATGCGTTTTTTGCCAAGACTACGGACGACCAAGGGATTGACGTGCATGCAGAGGGGCAGCTGATGCAACGCATCGTTCTCAATCCGGGCAGCGGCTGGGAATGCACCATGAACCCGCAACCAACCATTGAAGATCTCTATTCCAGTATTGGTTTGGCCAGGCAGCGCAACGTGCGTGTGATGCACCTTGCCGGACACGGCAAGAAAGAGTGCGGCTTCATCTGGAATGCCTCTGACTCGGCGACAGCACGGAGGGAGTTTGATGTCGACGCTATCTCGCTCGCCATTGGGTCAGTGGCCGGGCAGAATGGCCCGATGGAGTGCGTTGTGCTCAACGCCTGCTCGACTGAGACGATGGGACGGCTGCTCTTGCAGCGGGGTGTGCCGTATGTGTTATGTTGGAGGACGACAGTGCAGGACGAGACGGCCAAGGAGCTGTGCCAGCACTTTTACCGCGCCCTCGTCGAAAATGCGTCAGACACGCGGGACTATACGCGGGCGTTTTTTGCTGCAACAGATGCCGTGCGATCGTCGGCGCACACTGGTGGCACAGCAAATTTGCCTCGCGGAGCAGAGGACGTGACAAACAGCAAATCTGTGCTGCACAGCAGCAACACTCGGAGTATCAGTCCTGACGGAGGAGCGCCAAGTCGAGGGAAAGTGCTGCCCTGGTTGCAGCAGGATGTTGTCTTATTTCTCAGCAAGGACGGCGACAGCGAGCCCGTGTATCTGTGGCGGAAGAGAATGGAAACACCACTGCCACCCCCTGTCCCGGCTAGAGAAGAGGTGCCGGGTGGTGCTGAGGAGGCAGCGCTCAAGGCCTTATTTGCACAGTGTGGGCTGGGTGGGTTGTGTGCCGACTTGTGCCGCGAACTCGGCGTTGCGAAGTTGGCTGATTTGTCAGACATAGACAAGGAAATGCTGGATGATTTGCCCAACTACTTGAAGGACCTGCTCAAGCCCCTTCACAAGAAGAGGCTGCTGGCCTTGATTGCGCAGCCAAATACAGCAGGGGGGCAACACAGAGAAGCTGCACACGCAGTGGTACTAGCCAGCGAGACACAGCAATCAGCAGCAGCACAGATGGGTGCTGCCTCTGCCTCGACACATGCAGCAGCAGCAGCAGTTGTGGATCACAGCCGTCAGCAGCAGTTGCTGGCTGATGCCTCGACACATGCCCCAGTCTAGGGTGTGTCCAGTTCTCGTGGCACCAGACGCATCTATGCCTTTTTCGCCAAGCACGCGCAGGACTCAATTAATGTGCACGGTGAGGCCCAAAGAGTGATGCAGAATTTGAAATTGGAAAGGTGGTGGAAGAACTTCGAGCTTGACTGTTTCCCCATGCCGACGTTTGACATCTTCCAGGACTTGATTCGTGATAGCGCTGCGCAGAATGTGGTAGTGGCTTACTTTGCCGGACACTGCGGTGAGGGCGGGGCGCTGTGCTTCAACACTGTCGGAAGCAACGTTGAGATGGAGATGCTCGGTCCCGATCAGGTGGCTCCGGTGATCGCTCGTGCCAGCAATGGTGTGTCGGCAAGGGCCGGCGGAGCCACGATTGAATGTGTGGTGCTCAACGCATGCCACACGCGCGCGCTCGGCGTGGCACTGCGGGCGAAAGGAGTGGCGCACGTCGTGTGCTGGCACGGCACGGTCCTAGATTCGCACGCTATCAAGTTTGCCGAGGCGTTTTTCATGGATCTCGCGGCAAGCCCAACAGAATACAATGAAGCGTTTGAGGCCGGGCAGCGCGCTGTCGCGCGCCTTGATCCGCGTGCTGTCCGCCGCTTGTGCTTTTTGAGCGCCTCCTTTCTCGTGGATCTTGACGACGACGCACTCGACAGCGCGCATGCCTCGGGTAGTGAGGCTGGTATGCCTCTGCACGCTGCAGGGCAAAGTGGAGGGGTTTGGGGGGTGGGTGGAGGGGGTTGGGAGGGGGGTTCAATTGGTGGGGACGGGAACGCAGACGTAGCGCGCATGGCCAACAATGTCAAAGGGCGCTTCGAATTGAAGGGGTTTCGGGCGCTGGGTGTTGTGCTCGAGTTCCAGGGCAATGATGTTGAGGAGGGCATTCGCTTGTATGAGGCGAGGCATCCACAATCAACGGCAAGGACGTCAAGAAGTACGGTCTCGAAGAGTCGGAGTATGATCTGTGGCGCGGCAGCACCAAAGTCGCCGGGAAAAAGCTCCTGAGAATCCACACGGCAGCTCTGCAGCACATGTTTGGCGACATCTCTATCTGTGGCTATGCTTCGCTCTGGAAGGTGGGTGGTGCTGTCGACAAAAAGGCGCAGTTGGCTGACAGCATCGCGCGCGAGTCGACCGTGACTCACTTTCGTGATTCGCTCAATGTTCGGCAGCGGCAGGGAGGGGGGGATGGAGGGCACCAGCAGATGTTTGATGAGATGTTGCATTGCATTGAGAGACTGGAGTGCTTGTTGCGTGACGACCGCCGTTCCAATATGCGCAAAGACGACAAGGTCTCTTGCACTCCTTGCCTGTTTGTACGTGTGTGTGTGTGCGTGTGTGCGTGTGCGTGTATGTGTGTGTATGTATGTATCTAATCGCATCATTATGATTACGAATCTAATTTCATCATCAGAAGCGAAAGGCAGCGGAGGACAAGAACACATCCAAGACGCTCACGCCGGCCAACCCCTTTGCTGTGCTTGGGTATGTGCTACAACGCACTGCAACGCACTGCAACGCACTGCAACGTACTATAACGTACCGCAATGTACCGCAACGTACTGCAACACACTGCAACGCACTGCAACGCACTGCAACGCACTGCAACGCGCTGCAACGCGCTGCAACGCGCTGCAACGCACTGCAACGTACTGCACCGCACTGCACCGCACTGCAACGCACTGCAACGTACTGCAACACACTGCAACGCACTGCAACATACTGCAACGCACTGCAACGCACTGCAACGCACTGCAACGCACTGCAACGCACTGCAACGCACTGCAAAGCACTGCAACGCACTGCAACGCACTGCAACGCACTGCAACACACTACCCTAGTCACAGTAGTACAGTAGCAGCAGTAACGGTGGCAGTTGAAACATAGAAAGCACATGCACACGACGCAAGTAGAGTAGTAGAGAGTAATGGAGTGAGGGAGCTAGTCGCAGTAGTACAGTAGGAGGAGTAACAGTGGCAGTTCAAACATAATAAGTACATGTACACGACGGAAGTAGAGTAGTAGGAGTAGATTACTCGAGTGAGAGAGTCGTAATGGTACAGTAGAAGAAGTAGTAGTAGCAGTTGAAACATACAAGTACATGCACAAGACGGAGTTGAGTAGTAGAAGTGGAGTACTATAGTGAGTGAGTTAGTCGTAATAGTACAGTAGCAGGAGTAGTTTGGAAGTTGAAGAATAGGAAGTTCACGCGCAAAACGGAGTACAGTCGTAGGAATAGATTACCATAGTACGGGATCTAGTCGTAGGAATACAGTCACGGGAGTAGCAGCAGAACTTGAGTTACAGAATGGTGAGGACGCATATGATGCCTTAACCGTAGGTCCCTTTCCGCAAATTAGCCATTAATCATAGGGCTCTTTTGCGGAACATGACCTATAAAGAAAAGGCGTCATATAGATTATTGAACACAGAGTGGCGAAACCCCATACAATGCGTGATCTCTTGAAATCCCATAGAATGCGTCAACTCTAGAAACCCTATAATATGCGTTCAGTGGAGGTCATTTGCCGGAATGAGCACTGATTATAGGGCTCTTTTTGCGGAAAATGACCAGTACAGAAAAGGCATCTCGTATATCCTCTAATACAGTGTGATGAAGACCCACAGGATGCCTTCACTGCATGTCACTTTCCGCAATTAATTATAGGGCTCTTTTGCGGAACATGACCTATAAAGAAAAGGCATCCTATGGATTTTCGAATACAGAGTGGCAAATCCCCATAGAAAACGTGAACTGTAGGTCACTTGCCGCGAATGAGCACTGACTACAGGGCTCTTTTGCGGAAAATGAACTGCACAGGAAAGGCATCTGATGCATCCTCTGATACAGTGTGATACAAAGACCTATAGCATGCAGTGTAATACAGACCTATAGGATTAGCCGTAGGTCACTTTCCGCAAATTGGCCACTAATTATAGACCCATTTTGCGGAAAATAATTTGTCAAGAAAAGGCATCCTCTAATACAGAGTGGTGTAGACCCATAGGATACCTTAGGTCGTAGGTCATATTCCGCAAATTAGCCAATTCGCTGATGTTCGACTAGTTGAAGGGCTCTTTTACGGGAAATGACCTGGACACATCAAGGATGAATCCTGTGGGTCTTCGCCACGTTTAGCATGACAGATATATATCTCTCTCTGCACTGCAACACACTGCAACACACAGTGCTATCAAGATTGATGCACCCTGTTGAGAGTAGCGGTAGTTGCACGCTGCCGTCCTGTGCGTCGACTTGCTATCTTTATAAAACAGTGTTGGTGCATTGACATATATATATATATATATTTATATATATATGTATGTAACAATGTATATTT
>Ga0105055_10012314_pt1 | contig 10426 bp, 10 predicted proteins | sample BON03_FD_78090 | JGI IMG/M metagenome (GOLD analysis project Ga0105055, IMG submission 78090) | Freshwater microbial communities from Lake Bonney liftoff mats and glacier meltwater in Antarctica - BON-03 | ecosystem: Environmental > Aquatic > Freshwater > Ice > Glacier meltwater | place: Lake... | reverse complement strand
CATGGCAACACCATCAAATCGACCAGCGGTTACAAGACCCGGCCTTTCGAATCGGTCCTGCGCGAGGTGCGCGAGTTCTTTGGTGTGCACAATGCCGATGGCACCATCCCCGGCGGCGTGCATTTCGAAATGACCGGTCAGGACGTGACCGAATGCACCGGCGGCGTGCGCGCGGTGACGGACGAGGATCTGTCGGATCGCTACCACACCGCCTGCGACCCGCGCCTCAATGCCTCGCAATCGCTGGAACTGGCGTTTCTGGTGGCGGAAGAGCTTTCTTCCCGCCGCGCCCAACTCCAGCAGGCCAAGGCGGTCTGAGCCGCCTCATCCGTTCGACACAACCAATCGCAAGGCCGGGCGCGCAACGTCCGGCCTTGTCTGCATCTGCGGGCGCGTGGCACCCACGGCCACCATTCGCACCGCAACCTCAGGCACCGGCTCACAGCGCACCGCACCACCGCTCGGAATATCAAACCGACGGGGCGCACGCCCGACCATACCATCGGTAAACATCGCGCCCAGTGCACGCGACACAGTGCCGTCCGTGCCCAGCAGCGGCATCATCAACAGCCGCCCGGTCAGGCGCGGCCGCCCCAGCGAGCGTGCCGAAAACAGCGACAACTCGATCAGCGACGGCCCGGCAAACACCTTCTCCAGATAGTCCGCCACCACAACCCGCGCCTCAGGCGCAAAGAACGTGGTCAGCGGCATCCCCCGCGCCTCCATCCCCAGCAGCCCGGACAGGGCACTCCCGGCCACGCGCAACCTGCCCACACCGGGGGCCACGCGCTCGAGGATAAAGGCATGGGGCAGGGCGGCATCGATCTGCGCCGGGTCCACGTCACTGCGCACCGGCAACCGTCGCGCGCCGCGCAGATCGCGCCAATAGAGTTCCAGCTCCTCCAGCACCGCACGCCCCTGTACCGGGTGATGCGTCGAGAGATGGACCGGATCGTCAGTGCCGTCATGAAACAGGGACATGGTGCATTTCCTCTCGCCAGACTCGGCTTGGTCGCGTTTAACTGCCCTTAACCTAGCGCCTTTATTTCGACTTTACTCTTTACAAAGTGTTAACGGGTTAACGGCGCCCGGCCTCGCTCAGGCTTGCCCCGCCTGCCGCTTTGGCATTAGGTGCGCGCCAAATGCCGCCAGATACCCATGCCGGAGTTGCCCGATGATCCAGTCGATGACCGCCTTTGCCAGCAGAACCGGGGCCGGACATGGGGCTGTCTGGGCCTGGGACATGCGCGGCGTCAACGCGCGCGGGCTCGACCTGCGGCTGCGGCTGCCCGACGGGATCGAAGGGCTGGAACCCGCTGCCCGCAATGCACTGTCGGCCCGGCTGACGCGGGGCAATGTCACCCTGACGCTGCGGCTCACTCAGGACAGCGGCGCCCAGCCGCTCGTGCTCGATGCGGCCCAGCTTGACCGGGTCTTGGGCGCATTGAACGAAGTGCAGGAACGCGCCTTTGCCATCGGCGTCACGCTGGGTCAGGCCACCGCCGCCGACGTGCTCGCGCAACGCGGCGTGATCCTCGCCGGTCAAACGCAAGACATCGACAACACCCATCTTTTCAATGCACTCAAAGCCGATCTTGATGCATTGATCGAAGAATTCTGCCAGATGCGCCTGTCCGAAGGCCGCGCGCTCCTGAGCATCCTCGACGATCAACTGGCCCGGATCGCCACGCTCACCGACCGCGCCGCCGATCTGGCCGAGGCGCGACGCCCCGAAGCGCGCGCAACCCTCACCGCCGCCCTGCAACGCGTGGTCAACGACATCCCCCAGATCGACGAGGCGCGGCTGACGCAAGAGCTGGCACTCCTCGCCGTCAAATCCGACGTGACCGAAGAGATCGACCGGCTGCGCGCCCATATCGGCGCCGCCCGCTCCCTGCTCGACGATGCCGCACCGTCCGGGCGCAAGCTCGACTTCCTGATGCAGGAGTTCAACCGCGAGGCCAACACGCTCTGCTCCAAGGCGCAATCGACCGATCTGACCCGCACCGGCCTCGACCTCAAGGCGCTGATCGAACAGATGCGCGAACAGATCCAGAATGTGGAATAGCCGATGACCCGGCGCGGCCTTCTCATCATCCTCTCGTCGCCCTCCGGGGCCGGCAAATCCACGCTCGCGGCACGTCTGCGTGCCTGGGATCCGGCGATCCGTTTTTCCGTCTCCGCCACCACCCGCGCGCCTCGGCCGGGCGAACAGGACGGGCGCGAATACCATTTCCGCAGCCGGGACCAATTCAACGCCATGGTCGCCGCCGGTGACTTGCTGGAACATGCAGAGGTCTTCGGCAACGGTTATGGCAGCCCGCGCGCCCCCGTCGAATCCGCAATGAACGCAGGGGCCGACACGCTCTTTGACATCGACTGGCAGGGCGGCCAGCAGATCCGCAACTCCGCCTTGGGCAAGGATACCGTCTCGATCTTCATCCTGCCGCCTTCGATGCACGAGCTTGAACGCCGCCTGCGCGAGCGCGGTCAGGACAGCCCCGAAGTCATCGTCACGCGCATGCAGAAAAGCCTGAATGAGGTCAGCCATTGGGCCGAATATGACTATGTCCTGATCAACAACGATCTGGACGCCTGCGAAGCCGATCTGCGCGCCATCCTTACCGCCGAACGGCTGCGCCGTGACCGGCAACCTGGGCTCACGGATTTCGTGCGCCATCTCAATGGGGAGTATGAACAATGATCTACCGGCTCGACGGCACCGCCCCTGACGTAGCACCCTCCGCATGGATCGCTCCCGGCGCGCATGTGATCGGCACCGTCACGCTTGGCCCTGATACGTCGGTCTGGTTCGGCGCCGTCCTGCGCGGCGATACCGAACCGATCAGCGTGGGGCAGGGGACAAATATTCAGGAAAACAGCGTCTTGCACACAGATGCTCATTTTCCCTTGACCATCGGCAGCGGTTGCACCGTGGGTCACAAGGCGATGCTGCACGGCTGCACCATCGGCGACAATTCCCTCATCGGCATGGGGGCCACCGTGCTCAACGGTGCGGTGATTGGGCGCGATTGCCTGATCGGCGCCGGCGCTCTGGTGACCGAAGGCAAGGTGATCCCGGACGGCAGCCTCGTCATGGGCGTGCCCGCGCGCCTGGTCCGCCCGCTCGACGCCGCCGCCATCGCCAGATTGCGCGCCTCTGCGCTGCATTATCAGGAAAACGCCCGCCGCTTTGCGACCGGGTTACAGGAGATGCCCGATGTCTGATTACCCCGTCCCCAATTCACTGGTACGGCGCACCGGCTGGCCCACGTCGCTCTCGCATCCGGTCGTCACCCCGCTGCAACCCTCGGTCGTCTATGCCTCGCCCGACCCCGACACGCTCGACGCGCAATACCGCGACGGCTCCGGCTATACCTATGCCCGCGAAGGCCATCCCAACGCCGATGTCCTCGCGGTCAAGATCGACATGCTCGAAGGGGCGACCCGTTCGATCATCACCGGATCGGGGATGAGTGCGGTCGGCGCCACGTTCCTTGGTTGCCTCAAGAGTGGCGACCATGTCCTTGGTGGACATCAGCTTTACGGGCGCACGCTGCGTCTCATGGGGCAGGACCTGCCGCGTTTCGGGATCGAAACCAGCCTCGCCGACTCGACCGATGCCGACGCCATGCGCGCCGCTGTGCGGCCCAATACAAGGATGATCCTGATCGAGATCGTCTCCAATCCCACCATCCGCGTCGCCGACGTGACCGGCATTGCCGCTCTGGCCAAGGAAATCGGCGCGCTGCTCGTCGTGGACAATACCTTCACCACCCCGCGGATGTTCCGGCCCTTCGATCACGGGGCCGACATCATCATCCATTCGGTGACCAAACTCCTCGCCGGGCATTCCGACGCCACTCTGGGCTATGTCGCCGCGCGCGATCCGGACCTGCGCGAGGCGATCCGCGTGGCCAACGTCTCGTGGGGCATGACACCCAGCCCCTGGGACTGCTGGCTTGCCGAACGCGGGTTGCACAGTTTCGACTTGCGCTTTGAGCGGGCGCAATCCAACGCCATGGCGCTGGCCGACGCGCTGGCGACGGCACCGGGAATCAAACGGGTGATCTATCCCGGTCGCAAGGACCACCCCGACCATAACCGCGCGCTCGGCCTGCTGGGGGGCATGGGCGGCAACATGCTCAGCTTTGAGCTGACCGGCGGACGCGCTGCCGCCAATGCCTTTACCCGTGCCGCGCCGCAGATCGCCTTTGCGCCGACGCTCGGCGATGTCGGCACCACGCTGTCGCATCCCGCCTCCTCATCGCACCGCGCAATGAGCGTGGCAGACCGCAGCGCGCAGGGTATCAGCGAAGGGTTCTTTCGCGTCTCGGCAGGGATCGAAGACCCGGCACTGCTGATCGCGGAAATGACCCGCGCCGCTGCCGCAACGCTGTGACCATTCAGGACCCGTTGCGCCGCTTCGGGTCCAGAATGAACAGATCAAAGTCGAGCGCAGTGGCCACCGCCCGCACTTCGGCGCGCACGGCCTCCGGATTGGGCAATGTCGTGGTCAGGGCGCGGTAGCGGCCCCGATATCCCAGTCCGGCAAGGCAACGGGCCAGGTCCACCGCATCAAAATCCGCGCACATCAGCGCCGACAGGATGACATCCGGAGCAATCTGGTCGAGCATCTCCCAGGTCAATGTGTCAAAATCGGCAAAGTGAAAATCCTGCAACTCCGGCAAAAGGCGCCCGTCGCGCTGCCATTGCCGCAGATTGGCCACGACAAGCACGACGATTCCCGAGTCTTCACCCGCGCTGGCCACAGTCCTCCCTTTCGGCATCACGACAACCCAAATGCGCAAAACATTCGGGCGGTCCCAGACGCTTCTTACATGCGCATATCTGCGGATGAGAATGATTTTCATGCACAAAAACAAATATATAAACGTCTTGCGATCACGGCAATCCAATTCGTGTTTCCCGGCAACAGCTCTTCTTTCTGTCGCAATTCTGTCCTAGGAAAAAGCCATGCAGATGCAACTCATCAACGCCGTGATTGCCGCTTTGCCGATGCCGGTGATGCTGATTGGTCCGACTGAGCGGATCGAGGCGTTCAACCCGGCTGCAGGACAGCTTTTTGTCAGTGACGGGATCGGGCGGCATTACATCACCGCGCTGCGCCAGCCCCTGATGATGGATGCCGTCGAACAGACCCTGCGCGACGGGCAAACCCGGATCAGCCGCTATCTCGGCAACGAAGGCGGGCGCGACACCACTTGGCGGGTCAACGTCGGCGCCGCCATGCTCGAGGCAGGGCGCGGCGTCGTGCTCAGTTTCGAGGATGTGACAGCGCTCGAAGAGGCCAACCAGATGCGCCGCGATTTTGTGGCCAATGTCAGCCACGAACTGCGCACGCCGCTGACCGCGCTGATGGGCTTTGTCGAAACCATCAAGGGAGCGGCGCGTGATGACCCTGTCGCCCGCGACCGGTTCCTCAATATCATGGAACGAGAGGCCGGGCGCATGGCGCGTCTCGTGGCCGATCTGCTCTCGCTCAGCCGCGTGGAAGAGGAAGAGCGGGTGCGCCCGACCGCCCCCGTCGATCTGACCGGGTTGATCGAGGCGGCGCTTGTCGCCCTTGGTCCGGCCGCTGAAACCGCCGGTGTGATGCTGAATTTCACCCGTCCCGATACCCCCGTCACCGTGCCCGGCGACGCCGGACAGTTGCGGCAGGTGCTGACCAATCTGATCGAGAACGCGATGAAATACGGCGGGCGCGACAGAACAGTCACCATCGCCCTGACACCACCCGCGGATGATGTGGCTCTGCGCAGCATCGGGGTCCGGCTCAGTGTCAGCGATCAGGGCGAGGGGATCGCCCCCCATCACATCCCGCGCCTGACCGAGCGATTCTACCGCGTCGACACCCACCGATCCCGCGAAGTCGGCGGCACCGGATTGGGCCTCGCCATCGTCAAACATATCGTCAGCCGCCATCGCGGTCGGTTGCGAATCGAAAGCGAACCGGGGCAGGGCAGCCGCTTTACAGTGATCCTGCCCGCATCCTGACCGTATCCGGACTGCGCAGCGCAGCCTGCCGCACCGTCACCTGCGCCAATTTTAACCAATTTCGACCGACCGCCCGGTTTGTCACATTACTTTTACACAACTGTCACAAAAGCGTGGCGCGCCAGGCCTAGCAGAGCCACAGCGGTTGCCCGGCTCGCGGGTGGCCCGATGTCGAAACCTCAGGAGCTTGCTCATGTCGATCATGAAACTCACCGTATCCGCGCTGGCGATTGCCACCGTGACTGTCACCGTGTCTGCCACTGGTGCCGCGGCCCAGAACCGCGAAGAAGTCCGCGTCGTCGGTTCCTCCACCGTATTCCCCTATAGCCAGGCCGCCGCCGAATATTTCGGCAACGCGACCGGCATGACATCGCCCATCGTCGAATCGACCGGCACCGGCGGCGGCATGCAGATTTTCTGCGGCGGCATCGGCGAACAGCATGCCGACATCACCGGTGCCTCGCGCGCCATGACCGCATCTGAATACGAACTCTGCGCCACCAATGGCGTTACCGACATTTCCGAGGCGCTGATCGGCTATGACGGCCTCTCGCTCGTGGTCTCCCGCGCCAATGACTTCGCCTGGGATCTGACGCTGCCGGAAATCTACCTCGCGCTGGCCGCACAGGTGCCGGTTGACGGCGAATGGGCCGACAATCCCTACACCATGTGGAACGAAATCAACCCCGACCTGCCCGCCACCGCGATCCTCGTCTATGGCCCGCCGCCGACCTCCGGCACCCGCGACGCCTTTGTCGAACTGGCGATGCATGCTGGCTGTGAAGAACTGCCCTTCGTCATCGACGGTGGTTTTGACGGCGACTGGGTTGGCGAGAATTGCTCGCGCATGCGGCAGGACGGCCCCTTTGTCGAAGCCGGCGAGAATGACAACCTGATCGTGCAGCGTATCGAGGCCGATCCGAGCGCCTTCGGCATCTTCGGCTATTCCTTCCTGTTCGAGAATTTGGACATGCTCAAAGGCGTGCTGATCAACGGTGTGGAACCCACTATCGACACCATCGGCGACTTCTCCTACCCGATCGCCCGCCCGCTCTACTTCTACGTCAAGAACGCGCATCGCGGCGTGATCCCCGGCTTGCAGGAGTTCGTCGAAACCTATGTCTCCGAAGACGCAATGGGCCCCGGCGGTCTCTTTGCCGAACGTGGCATGGTGCCGCTGACCGATGCTGACCGTGCCGCGGTCAACGAAAGCGTGGTCAACGCGGTCAGCATGGACCCCAAGGTCTGATCTGACGACACCACAACCGCCCGGCCCCGCGCCGGGCGGTCCCCGTTTCTGAACCGAGTACCCCAAAATGACTCTGCTCGCCTTTGCGATCCTGCTTGTCGTGTCGATCTTTGGCTATGTCTGGAACCGGCAGGCCGCGACATCCATCCGTAACGGCGGCATGCGACTGCATTCGCTCGTGGGCTTCCACGGCATGTATGCCGTCCTGCTCATCGTGGTGCCGGTTTTCGTGCTGATCCTGCTCTGGCTCATGCTCCAAGGCAGCGTTGTCAACCGGCTCGTCATGTCCGGCCTGCCAACAGACAGCCTCGCAGGGCTTGGCACCGGCGAGGTGCAACTCATCATCGCCGAAATCCAGTCCATCGCCGGCGGCCGCGTCTTCGGCACCCCCGACCAATGGAAAATCGACGCAGCCGAGCGTCTGGTCAGCATGCGCAACCTGTCTGCATGGCTGCTCCTCGCCTCTGTGGCAGCCCTGTCCCTCGGACTTCTCGCCATCGCGCGCCGCTCGGTCAGCGCCGATTTCCGCGCGCGTCAGGGGGTAGAGCGCATCGTGCTCGGCTTGATGATCTTCTGCTCGGTCGTGGCCGTTTTCACCACTGTCGGCATTGTCGCCTCGCTGATGTTCGAGACGTTCAAGTTCTTTTCCCTCGTGCCGGTCAGCGAGTTTCTCTTCGGCACCAATTGGGAGCCGCAGATTCCGATCCGGGCCGATCAGATCGCCGGGGCAGGGGCCTTTGGCGTGCTGCCGGTGATGCTCGGAACCATCGTGATCACCGTCATCGCGATGGTCGTGGCAACCCCGGTCGGGCTTTTCTCTGCGATCTACCTCAACGAATTCGCCTCGCCTCGCGCGCGCTCCATCGCCAAGCCGGTGCTCGAAGTGCTCTCCGGCGTGCCCACCGTGGTCTACGGCTTTTTCGCCGTGCTGGTCGTGGCACCCGCAATCCGCGAATTCGGCATGGGCTGGGGGCTGCCGATCTCGCCCAATACCGCGCTTGCGGCAGGTGGCGTGATGGGGATCATGCTGATCCCCTTCATCTCCTCCTTCGCCGATGACGCACTCTCCGCCGTGCCACGCTCGCTGCGTGACGGGGCGCTGGCGCTGGGGGCCACGCGGGCCGAAACCATGATCAATGTGCTCTTTCCCGCCGCGATTCCGGGCATCGTCGGCGGTATCCTTCTGGCCGTCTCCCGCGCAATCGGTGAAACCATGATCGTCGTGATGGCCGCCGGTCTCATCGCCACGATGACGATCAATCCGCTCGACTCGGTCACCACCGTCACCGTCCAGATCGTGACCCTGCTGATCGGCGACACTTCCTTTGACAATCCCAAGACGCTGGCGGCTTTCGCGCTCGGCATGCTGCTCTTTCTCGTGACACTCGTGATCAACATCTTCGCGCTGCGGATCGTCCGCAAATACCGCGAAATCTACGATTGAGGCCTGACATGACCGATATGACCCCCGCCGCCACAGGCCCGCTTCGGCATGGCAACATGGAACAGATCCGCGCCGGCCTTGCGGCGCGCGCGCGCAAACAGATCCGCCTGCAGATCTATGGCATCGCCGCCATTTCCTTTGCCTTCCTGATGCTCGGCCTGCTGCTCGTCTCGCTGTTTTCCACCGGCTACAAGGCCTTCACCCAGACGCATCTGACGCTGCAGGTCTATATCGACCCGGCCGAAGTCACGGTCGAAAACCTGCCGCGCGGCGGCTTCAACGATTTGCTCGAGGCAACGCTGTTCAGCGAATTCCCCGAGGTGACCGAACCTGCCGATGTGCGCGCGCTGCGCAACATCTTCAGCAGCGCCGCCCAGTTCGAATTGCGCGACCGGGTCGTGGCCGATCCCGACCTGATCGGACAGACCGTCACCCTGCGCGTGCCCGTGTCAGACCCCTATGACCAGCTCAACAAGGGCCTGATCGACCGCGAGACCCCGGTCGAAAACCGGCGTCTCAACGACGAGGAAATCGCCTGGTTCGACGCGCTCGCCGCCAGTGGTGCGATCAGCGACCCGATCAACTGGGCGCTCATCACCAACGCCGACTCGCGCTTTCCCGAGCTTGCCGGGCTCAAGGGCGCGCTGGTCGGCTCGTTCTGGGCGCTGCTGGTCTGTTTCGTGATCTCCTTTCCCCTGGGCATCGGGGCCGCGATCTATCTCGAGGAATTCGCGCCGAAAAACAAACTCAGCGACTTTATCGAGGTCAATATCAACAACCTTGCCGCCGTGCCTTCGGTGGTGTTCGGCCTGCTGGCGCTCGCGGTCTTCATCGGCTGGTTCGGCATGCCGCGTTCGGCACCCTTTGTCGGCGGGCTCACACTGGCGCTGATGACCATGCCCACGATCATCATCGCCACCCGCGCCGCCCTCAAGGCCGTCCCTCCCTCGATCCGCGAGGCGGCACTCGGGGTAGGGGCCTCCAGACAGCAGGTGGTGTTCGGCCATGTCGTGCCGCTCGCCATGCCCGGAATCCTGACCGGCACGATCATCGGTCTGGCACAGGCGCTCGGCGAAACCGCACCGCTTCTTCTGATCGGGATGAACGCCTTCATCACCTCCGCCGCCGCCTCGCCCTTCGATTCCGCAACGGCCCTGCCCACCCAGATCTTCATCTGGGCCGACAGCCCCGAACGCGGCTTTGTCAGCCGCACCTCGGCGGCAATCCTTGTGCTTCTCACCTTTCTCATCACCATGAACGCCGTCGCCATCTACCTGCGCAGCCGGTTCGAGCGTAAATGGTAAGGAGCCACCCATGAACGATATGCGCCTGATTGAAAGAGCCGTGGACATGAACGAGACCAAGATTTCGGCCCGCAACGTCAATGTTCATTATGGCAGCACCCACGCCATCAAGGATGTGAACGTCGATATCGCGGACAAGACGGTGACCGCCTTCATCGGCCCCTCGGGCTGTGGCAAATCCACCTTCCTGCGCTGCCTGAACCGGATGAACGACACGATCGACATCTGCCGTGTCACCGGCGAAATCACCATCGATGGACAGGACATCTATGACGCCAGGATCGACCCGGTTCAGTTGCGCGCCAAGGTCGGGATGGTGTTTCAAAAACCCAATCCGTTTCCCAAATCCATCTATGACAACGTGGCTTATGGGCCCAAGATTCACGGTCTGGCCCGCAACAAGGCCGAACT
>Ga0105055_10012309_pt1 | contig 10429 bp, 5 predicted proteins | sample BON03_FD_78090 | JGI IMG/M metagenome (GOLD analysis project Ga0105055, IMG submission 78090) | Freshwater microbial communities from Lake Bonney liftoff mats and glacier meltwater in Antarctica - BON-03 | ecosystem: Environmental > Aquatic > Freshwater > Ice > Glacier meltwater | place: Lake... | reverse complement strand
GAAATCGCAAATCTGAACACCGCCAATCCCGTATAAGGGATGTAGCCGAGGACCTAAATTTGGTACCTATAGTGATGGGGGGTTTTAGGACTTTCTGTTATTAATAAACATCTTACTCATCATAGTTTGGAATTGAAATGGTGTTGTGCGATTTGTATCTCAAGAGGTTTGATTTCACAAAGGGTTTGTTATCTCAAACTTTCTTGATTACTGTTTGGTACAAACTATGTCGTTGTGATCACTGAGTACTGCAGTTGGAATCGTTTTCACCACCAATGAATTGGTAGACACAATAAGAAACTTCAAATCAAATGCATCTCGGTTTTAGAAAAATTTGTAAGAAAAAAATGCGCTGCAGGCCAGATTTTTTCATGAAACAAAATGCGCCGCAGACAAGACCTATCAAATAAAATGCGCCGCAGGCCAGATTTTGGGACTAAGTCCCAATGGGTACTCTGTCCTATTGATATAGTTTGTAATTTATATTTCACAAATCACAGCTTAGAATTCTCTAAATTTGATTAATTCATGCATTAATTAATGGATTAATTCATTAATTCATTAATTAATGCATTAATTAATGAATTAAGTCATTAATCTTTGGCTGGCCTATAGTACGTTTGTTTTTCCCATTGGCACTGCTTCCGGCAACCCTGCTTGAGCAAAGGCCGCAGGTTTGACACATCAAGATCACGTTTGAATTATTACAAAACAATTGGTTCGTTTCCACAAGATTCAACTCGATGAGATTCTTTGTAAACTGGATTCCAGCGAATTCGCACGTTTGTTTCGAATAAAACACAACCCTACCGCAGGGTTGGGGTTTGTTCGAAACGAACACAAAGTTGCTATAAGATCTTTAAATCAAAATGTAGAGGAGAGTTGGATCTAGGTCTGTGCATGAGTTCGGTACTTGCAAAAAAAATGCCGCTACGCAGTCCAGATTTCCTTTTTTAAACGTGTTTGGCCGCAAGATTCGTTGGAAGTCGGCACTGCACAGCTGCATTCTCTTTGCAAATACCCATCTCATGCACAGACCTAGATCCAACCTTCCTTTACATTTCGATATATGAAACATGTAGCAAATTCGTACGGAAAAATAGAATGACAGCGCTCGGTGTTTGCCTCCCGCAGCCAAAGCCCGAGCGCTGGCCACAGATTTGTCACGTCAAGATCACATTTGAATCACTACAGACGAATCCTTTCTTTTCCACAAAAGCAAACTTGATGAATTGCTTTGTAACCTGGATTCTGTTAAATACGCACGTGCGTTTCATCCAAACCCAATCCGACCTTAAACACAGGAAAATGAGGGCACACACACAAATATAGATATACAGGCTGGTAGATATGTAGATGGGTACCATCGGCATTGAGCTGACGGTGCTGACGCGTTCTGCGAAGTGCCACAGTATTTATGCGACCCAGCCTCTTGATCTGGTATAGTCTCAGGTTTGTCAGCATTGGGATGCTGAGTTGATATTCGAATTCAAGGCCTGTGTTATCTTCTCTGTCCATGTCTTCTCTGGGAATGTCTGTTGTCTATTTAGATACTGCAGTCAGTGAATTAAGTGGGGTTCTTGTAGTGGTAATCTTCTGGGGGGATAAAGGTGACCTGTGGGCCTGTGGTACATTGGGTTCCCATTTATGGGTGTGACTGTAACTTTTGTGTACGAAAATGTGCAAACATGCAATATAATGCATTATGTTGTACTAAACAAGATTGATCTAATTTAAACGCTTTTCGTGAGACTTTCTGAGGCCTTTTGCTTCATTTTTTTTCTTCGGTCCTGCAGCTGGACCCTTCCTTTCGGAAGTTCTCGAAAGGGGGGGTGTTTTCCCCTCCACCCAAGAATGGAGAAATCACACTCTGGTTGCCCACGAACAGCTTGATATGTGGTAAATATGTTTCACAAAAACAGAATGAGTCCATTGATACATGTGAGAACCAATGGTAGAATATTTTGCTCAAATCTCAGTAATTGTCAATTCACTACCTGGCAATACTAAAAATCGGGGAATCAACCCGTTAGTGGCGTTTTGAGTGCAATCTTCCATTCATGGCAGGTCGTTTGTTGTTGTCTCTGTATTAATTCAATTCAACCCCCGAGCCCAAAATGTATCTAGACCATGAAGAGAATCACAAAGGCAATATAAGTCCGAGTTGAGGTCAACCAAACACGAGAGTCTACATCCGCACTATCGAGGCGCCGCGCACGCCAAGGTCCCGGGAGTGAGACAGTAAGACTGCTTGCATTTAAGGCAGGGTTGGAATTTGTTCGAAACGAACGTGCGAATTCGCTGGAATCCAGTTTACAAAGCATTTCATCGAATTCATTCTTGTGGAAACGAACCAATTGTTCCATAGTAATTCAAACGTGATGTTGATGCGGCAAACCCGCGGCCATCGCTCGAGGAGGGTTGCGGGAAGCAAAGGCCGAGCGCTGGCAATTTATTTTCCCGTACGAATTTGGTATATGTTCTTAATATTGAAATGTAGAGGAAAGTCGGATCTAGCGGTGTGCATGACTTCGGTACTTGCAAAAAGAATGCTGCTGCTAAGTGCCAACTTCCGACGAATTCTGCGTCCCAACACGTTTTTACATCAGAAGTTGGTACAGCGCAGCCACATTCTTTTTGCAAGTCCCAAAGTCATGCACAGACCTAGATCTGACTTTTCTTTACATATTTATGTTGAGAACACATACCAAACTCGTATGGAAAAATAAAATGCTAGCGCTCAGCGTTTGCTTCCCGCAACCCTGCTCGAGAGATGGCCGTAGGTTTGCCGCGTCAAGATCACATTTGATTTACTAAGAACCACTTCGTTCGTTTCCACAAAGACGAATTTGATATAACGCTTTGTAAACTGGATTCCATTAGAGAACCTCCAGACTCAGTCGAAAGTGTAGGACATATACAATGCTACTGCCATGTCTTACAACTCCCACGAATAGCCATCCATTATGGCATATGAAGGTTCTCGATACGAAAATCCTCTACTGAACTAAATGACGTATCGGAACCCCGATGGCACTTCCCCTCGGCCATAAGCTCAGAAGCACATGCCGAGTGGGGCCTATACAAGATCTTGGAATACATGGGACTACATGAGATCCTCCCACCAAAGCGGGACAGGATATAGCCAAACTTCGAAAAGATATCGAAGAATACCATAGTGCCTACGGCATCGACTGAGACGAAACAGACATAGACACCTTCATTGCCCGGAGACCAGATGGCCTAGCTTTCGACAAGGAAAAAAAGTTGTGTGTGTTCTTAGAATACACCAGAGCAATGGACTCTAATGAAGACTGGGCAGAGAAGAAGGAACAGGAGAAAAATGACAGATATAGCTCCCATCTAGGCTTCATAAACCATCGCAGCAACCGAGAGAAGAGCGCGGCTGGAAAGCCTCCCAAACCAACTTCACAACGGGAGTTCGAGGCTCCCTTCATACTAACCAGTTCCTTACAAGACTGGAGTCACTCGGGGTAAAAAATGAGAACAAGCGAGAAGCCATATGCAATAGAACGGTCCAAAAAAACCTCTCTATGTCGGACATGATCTTCAAGTTCTTTTTCATCGCACTAAACTCCAACACAGAATGGACACTCCAAACCCTACCCACAGAAATTGCCAACAAGAACATTCAAAGATTTAATCTATACCTCCAACCTTCAAGGATGTAGATAAACCGCACAGTTTAGCCAAAAAGAAGGAGCTCCAACTGAATACAATTCCATAACACCAGTACGCTTCGTAGATTAGAGTGCAAAACATACTCACCAAAAAAAACAGCAAATACAGGATATTAAAGCTAGTATTAACTAACAAAAACGAAACAGGGAATAGAATTGCGAACTAGAAGCGCACTTTATACAGTACAGAAACTTCCCAAAACACTTCAAAAAAAAATAACCATTGGTAACCAAAAAGATATGATGTCTATTCATAGCAATGAGCCTTTACGCCCCCCAAGTAGAAAGGAAATAGTTAGTTGAAGACAACTTCTACTCCGTAGCGTTGAGGACACGAATCTCAAACTTTGGAAAATTCGAAATGGCAGTATACACATGAACACGAGCTATCGCAAAACTGAACACCATTCAATCCCATCTAAGGGATGTAGTCGAGGACCCAAACTAGGTACCTGGTTTTAGGACTTTCTGTTATTAATCAACATCTTTCACATCAACTGGATTCCACGAATTGTTTTTTGTTTTAACAAAAACGTTCAATATATATTTCTTTTTGATTTGTCGGCCCCATATTTCTCACAGGATATGACGTCGTAGTGCATTCATGTTTGCAGTGTCCGCGGGCACTTACGCGGGTAGCAGGACCGATTTTCGGACCACTTTCCACACGCTGAATCGAGGGATTTCATTTCGAAGACGGCTTGATCTCCAGATTTTCCTTCGTTTCTAATCCAAGTAATCTTGTCGGAACATATTTTCAATAACGAAGGAACATTTGGCCCGAATTAGAACATTTGTAGAAATTTTTTGCACGCTCTCTTTTCCAAAAAGAATTAAGTAAAATCTGGATTCTTCGAAATCAAATCCCTCGATTGAGCGTGTGGAGACTTCTTGCGCAGAGCAAAACTTGGCTCACGAGATTTCTTGGTTTATTTGATGTTTGCTTTTATTACTTGAAACAGTAATTTAGTACCTTTGCTTGAGGTTGTATGTACATCAAATCCATGCAGATTTGAGTTCTCGTTTTTTTTGACGTTTTGCCGGAATCGAACCGACGACCTCGGGACTGACAGTCCTGAGCTCTGACCAACTGAGCTAGTTTTAAATCGTCTTCGATGAAAATTAGGAACGAAGTAAAATCTGGAGATCAAGCCGTCTTCGAAATGAAATCCCTCGATTCAGCGTGTAGAAACTTCTTGCGCAGAGCAAAACTTGGCTCACGAGATTACTTGGTTTGATTCCTGATTGCTTTTATTACTTGAAACAGGAATTTAGCACCCTTGCTTGAGGGTCTATGTACCTCAAATCCATGTAGATTTGAGGTCTCGTTTTTTTTTGACTTTTTGCCGGAATCGAACCGACGAATTGTGGTAAAGGAAAGGTGTTAAACAGAAATGCAGGAGAAAGGTTTCAAGTATACCCATGCACTTGGTATGTCTGTAGCAAAATTCGCAGGTGCGGCTCAGTCCCAAGCACCGGAAAGGCAGGAGATAGCTTCTTCACTCCCTTTTCTAGTTTTGTGTTGGAAGACTCCTTTTTAGATGAACCACAAACTGGATGGATCCCTTCAGTTTGTGCGATATTGCACTGGAAGACGAGGCAGAACAAGGAGTCAAAAACACTTGCAGCCGGGCAAGCCATGCTGCCGGTCAAGCCCAAGCTCCCCGTTGGCAAGTAGGGCAACAAACAAACAAACAAGGACCTGTTGAGAGGAGAACGAGCAAGGAGGGCTTCAGAAGCTGGGGTGTTGTCACCACTACACCTTATGCTTCATGGTGTCACGTTGAAGTTTGCCCATTCTGGTGTCCTGCTCGCCGTCAGGACCTCCTTCAGAGCTTTTTTGGAGCTGTCACCAAATAGCGTGTTGACAGGCGCGGCGTGCCGGGGCAGTCCAAGAGGGCACCAAAACTTAGTGAGCAGCAACCAACAGGGCTTATGCTGTGCTTTAAGATGGGCAACTGTTGCGCGCCTCGCACCCTGTGTGCCAACACAAATCTTTTTTGACAAGTATCAGCTGCGGGACGCCATTCTGAGCTGTCTGCAGCGGCGAGAGCAGAGCAGATCAGGACAGCTGGCACCAGCGTGTCCTTGGGCAACCTCGACCACACCCTAGATGAGGTCTGCCGCGGCTCATTTTTGTTTTGCCGTCACACTGCGCGCCAAGTACAGCAGGAACGATTACAGGTGGTGTGCAGTAATAAGGAAGCCTGGAAGCGCCTGGCTCGGAGGCCCTCCCACAATGGACCATAGAATTAATAGTGTGTTGCTTTATTTCATTGACCCGAAGGTGAGGAAGATTTTGAATTCGGACATCTCTTCGTTTTGAGATCGGACAATTCTTTTTCCGTTTTTGAATTCGGACATCTCTTCGTTTTGAGATCGGACAATTATTTTTTCCTGACATTCTGGTTTGATTCAAGTTTCCCGAAATCGAACAATTTTTTTCCCCTGAAATCGGACCACAATTCTGATTGCAGTTCTGTTGTCTCCCCCCCATGTTCCCATTTCCGGCTTAAAAACCGAAAAAAACTAATTTTTTTGAGATCGGACAACTAGTTGCCCTGGAATTTTCTCCAGAACTCTTCGCTTTTACTATGTCGCTAGCTGCCTTGGTTCACACCTCCCCCATCTTCTTGACGGACATAGAAAACTTGTAGGATGTAGGGCAATTCCAGCAAGGTCATGCCCAGGGCCAGTCCGGTATCATTGGGGAAGAATCGTAGAGTTGGAAGTGCCTCCCGAGGAAACGCCAGGATTGATGACACTCCACCCCCACAACACCAACGTATTACAAAGCATCACATATGCCGCAGGCTAAATCACCATACCCACCCGACAGATCCAATCCCTGTTATATATTTCAATGTGTATTCAAGTTAGGCTCACCTGGTGTAGTTGCGTTTTTTGTACCAGTTCAAAAAAAGGGAAGATTGGAATTTCGGTGACGAATGGGTCTACGTATGCCCATAAGGGTGGACCTGAACCCTCGATTTTGGATGTTTTGTGCCTCGGTAATGTAATATCGAAATATCTCAGCAAACTGAGGTTTGGTACCAGTTAAATTCAACCTGAACTGAAATGTTTGGAAAACATACTCTCAAGTTTTTATGAATCCCTTTTGCGGGCAAGGCTTTGTGAACACGAGTTGTTCAGTGTTCGTTCGATTGCCTTCATTTCCACTGTAGTAAAATCGCCCGATGAAACATGAAATAAATACGTAGCATTATGTAGTTGGCATTATGTAGTTGGTCCACGGATGTTACACCTGAGGACCATTGAGTACTACGAGTCGTCTGGGACAGAGGAATCCCGTGTTCGAATCTCATCGGAGTATATGAAAATAAGCAGAATATCCTATAGAGGTCTAATTTATTTTTGTACAATAATCGCATGTGCGTTTTGAAAGTTGAAGCAATTTTCAAAACGAGTCAATTTCCAAACAAAGAATCTGCGTTGTTAGTTCCATACCAGGATTCGAACCAGGGCCAGGGAAATCGCTGCTTTCAGATTGCGTCGCTGCCAGCTGAGCTGTCGTGCTTCAACATTCACAATTTGAACATATAACTGTTTGCGTGTAAACATATATCATATTTTCAATCCTTGATGGATGTTCAGCCCCTGTAATATGTTCATGTGTACCAACAAAACGTGTTTCGCAGGGGTCAAAACAAAACCGAAAGCCATATTCCGAATCAGAATTAGTTTTCTTTCGTATCCATGCGAATCAAACAAAATTCAAAATTTTCTGTCAGCAGATCAGACTTCGATTCCCGGTGTAAACCAGGTGTTTCCAGTTCTTGAATGAAATTTGTTTTTTGGTTTGCTATCGAAATTTTTCGATCGTTTTAAACGGTAATTTGTAGTACAAATTCCTCGGGTCACTGTTCATCGAGAGATGCGGAACATATATGTTTAACAGCTTTCGTTGGCGCTGTGACGAAGTCGAAATGAGGGGGACTTGTTTGGAAACTGAAAAATCGATGCAGACAAAAGTTGCAATCAACTCTTGAAAATTGTACTACGATACAGAGGACACCTTCACAAGGAATCGTACAAAGGGATTTTTCGATATTTGAAGGAATGAAAAGGTTTTACTATAGACATAGTGTCAAAAAGTGCACAAAATACCCATTTGACAGCAGAATTCATCGTAAAACAGTGCAGCGTTTATGATTCCCGACCTCCGACCGCCTCGAAATCTGGCTCTTCCTCTCTGGAACAATACGGTCTAAGCAATATCACGAGTCAACCATGGTCTGACACAACCTGCCCTCGTACCACCTCTGATAGTGCTTACCTCCACTTTGTCACGCTTTCTTTCATTCTTTCTTGGGTTTCGAAGACCCAACCTAATCACTGGACTAAGCGGAGGGCGAACACCCGATTAGTCACTTAGAACCCACGCTCTTTTAGAAGAAAAGGACAAGACAAAGTACCAAAAATGATCGTATGGGGGTAGATTGCGTCAGACTATGGTTGACTCGTGTCATTGTCTAGACCGGGTCGTTCCGGAGGGAATGAGCCAGGTTTGGAGGCGATCAGAGGTCGGGAACCATAAACGGTGCACTCTTAACACCCTGCTATCTTCTGGCACTTCTGAACACACTTCAAGCAGTTCGCGAAATGTACCATTTAGGATGATACGGTCGTATTTTTTTTTGGTACTGGAATAAAATAAAAATGAAACCGACCTATCGGGACAAGATGCTTCTGGATTAATTTTTCGTAGGGTTCAGGTCCTTATTAAATTTGAACTATTGAAAATGTTTTTGATTATTTTTTTCCTGGGGACGACATCCAAAAAAATCAAAAACATTCGGTACAATTTCAAAGCATGCTTTGCAAAGTCCAAGTGTTCTGCGGTGGCTTAGCCCACAAGTGGAGAGGAGAGGGCTTAATCATTTGCTATGCGCAACAAAGCGTGCGTTTTCCGCAAGACAATGTAGGTCACTTTGTTTTGGAATTTGTAATTTCTCCAAAATATTGTGGAACTCAGATTATCGCCAGAGATTCCTGGTCAAATCTTTTTTTCTTTTTTTCTTTCTTGGGTTTCGAAGTCCCAACCTAATCATTGGACTAAGCGGATGGCGAACACCTGATTAGCCACTTAGGACCCAAGAACCTGTCCCGGACCGGAGGACTGGAGCATTACCTAGTTTATGGTAGACCCAATCAGATCCCCAACCTAGTGGGTTAAACAGATCACAATATTGGTGGGCTGGCATGTATCCTCGGGCTGACCAATCCCCACAATTAATCTCCCTAACTACCAAGGAACGTAGTGCCCAGGGATCAGTGGTGCCCCCCCACTAGAGTAGGAAAAGCATCAAATAAGCCTAGTGTCCTCCCAAGCATTGCTCGTCAAGATTGTGACTGAGATACTCTTCGGGCAATGCACCTTTAGCAAAAGCCATCAAACAACCGTCTTGGCAGCAGATCACAGACCAGCTCACCCCAAACAAAAACAGAGACCTAGACCACGCGCAAACAAAAACAGAGACCTAGACCACGCGCATGCAATTGGTAGGGATCATACCAGAGTCCGGGGAAGTACTGACACATTATCATCCTATGTTTAACAGAACAGACACGTCATGTTGACAGATCAAGAAGGGTATGGTGGCGTACCTGGGTGGTGATCATCATATGTTTAACAAAACAGAAACGACATGTCAACAGGTCAATTTCGGTATGGCGGCGTACCTGGGTGCTGTGTAGACCCTGTATGTGGGTACCAGATATTGTCATCTTATTTTTATGTGTCACAAGTATCATGTCAAACATATATCGAAACAATGCAACCTAGACCGTTTGAAGCGTGGATCAAAAAGGGACAAAACGATATGCCAACCTGTGTGGTGCCTATGCACGCCCCACACATGAACGCTCTTTGGTGAGGGGAGGAGGGGGGTACAACCAAGGCTCTTTTGTATACTTTGCCAAGGCGTGAGTGAATGTGGAGGGTAGCTCTGTCCTTAGAGGCTACTGAGGCGAGGCCCAGCGGCACGTGCCAGACAGGCAGTTTATAGCCAAAATAGAGATGGCTATGGGGTGCAGGGGTGTGGGCGGGGAGCACGTGGGAGTGAAGTATGAAGTGTGGTTGCATTCAAGGGTGTTATGAGGGTGCGAGGTCGGGTGTGAGCATGGTGCAGGTAGCAGTGAGCACGCAGACAAACAGATTCGGCGCTGCCGCGCGCCAGTCGTAGGGTTCGCCACCGCGCGCCCATTATGATCGAGGGTGGGAGTCCCAACCAAATGATCTTCAACCAGTGGTCTTCAACTGGGAAAGAGGACTCGGGGATAGTTGGTCCTAGGGTAGTAGGGGAGGGTATGGGAAGGGGGAATGGTGAGAGTATAACCACAAATGCAATGATAATGACAATGAAACCCACAAATGTCACCGAAACTGGGAATTCCCGCCAAAAAATGGGGTGACACTGAAATTGCCGAACGAGGTCGCTCAGTGCTTGTAATTCGCGCCCGCTATAGATCAGCTGGATTGACTCCACACCAGTGCGGGTGGATGGATGCTGGCTGACGGCATCACGGCTGTAACTGTGTAATGGACTGCTGTAAATGCAGCTGCTTCTGCACGACTCTTCGCGAAAAGGCACGTTGTATTCTGCACCACTGTATTCCTCCTGCCTCTCTCAGCTACGCACAGGGCCATCATGGGCTACATGGAGCTCGGGTCATGCTATCTGTGAGGATAGCGGATCCGCTGTCTG
>Ga0105055_10012308_pt1 | contig 10430 bp, 10 predicted proteins | sample BON03_FD_78090 | JGI IMG/M metagenome (GOLD analysis project Ga0105055, IMG submission 78090) | Freshwater microbial communities from Lake Bonney liftoff mats and glacier meltwater in Antarctica - BON-03 | ecosystem: Environmental > Aquatic > Freshwater > Ice > Glacier meltwater | place: Lake... | reverse complement strand
CGCGGACCCCAACCTCGGACGCCTCAGCCCCTACTTTCACCAACGCCAACCGCCCGCGCGTCAAACGCACCGCCTACAGCCCCTTGTAATTTGTCACGGCCCCGGACCAAGGCGGCGGCAGGTTCTGTAGGTCATCCACCCAAAGCATTTGCCTAATTGTTAGCGCCCGAAATACGGGCTTTCAAAGCAGTGTGCCGAACAACAACTGCCCGACTAACGCTTGCGCCGCACCTCCCACACACCCTAGCCGCGCGGTTTCACCCGCCGCGTGGCCACCGCCTCTGCCGGATCCTCTGGCCAGGCGTGGCGCGGATAGCGGCCGCGTAAATCCCGGCGCACATCACCATATGAATTGGCCCAAAACCCCGGCAGGTCGGCGGTTATTTGTACAAGGCGTTGCGCGGGTGACAGCAATTCAATCAACAATGGCTGGCGTTTCGGGCCAATACAGGGGTGGCGGGTGAGGCCGAACATTTCTTGCAAGCGCACCGAAATGCTGGGCTGCGCGCCGCCATAATCTATCGCCAAGCGCGTGCCCGTAGGGGCAGCAATCGCCTCGGGTGCCAGATCATCCAGCGCCGATTTCCCAGCCCAGCCAAGCCGGGCCTGCAAGGCGGCCATCAGGTCAACCCCACCCAGCGCTTCTGCCCGCCGGATGCCCCCCAAATAGGGCACCAGCCAGCCTTGAACATCCGCCAGCAGCGCTACATCCGAAAAATCGGGGAGGACTGCGCCCTGCCCACGTGCCCATTCAATCCGCGCCACAAAATACCGCGCCACCTTGCTCCAACTCAGCACCGCAAGGCCCAATTGCCCCACGCCTTCGCCCATGGCCGCCGCTACAGCATCGGCGGGCGCATCGGCCCAATGCGCATCGGCAAACACCAGCGCATCCAGCCGCCGCTGCCGGCGCGCCAACACCGCCCGGTCGCGGCGCGACCATTCGCAAATATCCACCTCAGCTATTCGCACGCCATGCAGCGCTTCGATCTCTGCCAGCCCAACAACCGCCGCCAGCCGCATTTTGGCGGCCCGCGTATCGCCATCCAAATCGGCAGCCACCAGAAATTGCTGCCCAGCCAAATCATCTCCGGCAGGTAGCAGTGCTTCTTTACCGCCAGCCATCAGATACCGCCCATCGCCACCGGGCCGCGCCATGGCAATCCGGTCGGGATAGGCTAGCGACAGAAGCGCCCCCGCCGAAAGCCCCTGATCCGCCGCTGCCAAGGGTGCCAGCCGCGCGGCTTCAGCCCGCACAGCCGCCATATCGGCCCCGCCCATCGCCCGCAATCGCGGCGCAATATCAACGCCAGCGGCACGCAATCCGCCTCGAACGCTTAGCAATGCCGCAATATCTGCGGCCTGTCGCCCGCCGCCAGCCAACAGCATATGCCCAAGGCGCGGATGCGCTGGGATCCGCGCCAAAGCCCGGCCATGCGCCGTGGCCGCGCCGGCCCCATCCATCGCACCAAGGTCTTGCATCAGCGCCACGGCAGCCGCCCAGCTTGCTGCGGGCGGCGGCGTCAAAAACCGCAAATCATTCGGGTCGCGCGCGCCCCAAATTGCCAATTCCAGCACCAAAGGTGCCAAATCCGCAGCTGCAATTTCAGGCGGCGCAAACGCCATGAGCGCCCCATCCTCGCCCGCCCCCCAAAGCCGATAACAAACCCCCGGCGCCACGCGGCCCGCCCGGCCCTGCCGCTGCACCGCTTCGGCCCGGCTTACCCGCTCGGTTATCAGCCGCGTCATGCCAGAACCAGCGTCATAACGGGCCCGGCGCGCCTGCCCGGCATCCACAACCACCTCAATATCGGGAATAGTGACCGAGGTTTCGGCAATCGCCGTCGCCAGCACCAATTTGCGCCCGGCCACAGGCGCCAGCGCGCGCCGCTGTTCAGCAAAGGGCAACGCGCCATAAAATGGCAAAATCTCAACACCGCTTGGCACAGCCTTTTCCAGCCGCGCCATTACCCGGCGAATTTCGCCCTCACCGGGTAGAAACACCAATATCCCGCCGGTGGTTTCTGCCAAAATCTGCATCACCGCCTCAGCGACCTGCGCATCCAAATAGGGTTTGCGCCCCCGCATCGGCATCGGCGGCATATACCGCAATTCAACCGCAAAACTCTGCCCCGATGCGCTCAGCAATTCAGCGCCTAACAGCGCGGCAACCGGGGCCGCATCCAATGTGGCCGACATCACCAGCAGCTTCAAATCAGGCCGCAAAGCGCCGCGCACCTCTTGGCACAGGGCCAAGCCTAAATCTGCTTGCAGGCTGCGCTCATGAAACTCGTCAAAAATCACGCAGCCAATACCGCTAAGCTCCGGGTCATCTTGCAATATCCGCGTCAATATCCCCTCGGTCACCACCTCAATCCGCGTCGCCCGGCCCACCTTACTTTCACCGCGGATGCGGTAGCCTACGCGCTGCCCAACGGGTTCACCCAGCTGGCTCGCCATCCGCTCAGCGGCAGCGCGCGCAGCCACGCGCCGTGGTTCCAGCATCACAATGCGCCCATCAACCCCGCCCCAGTTCAGCAAAGCCAAGGGCAGCCGTGTGGTCTTGCCCGAACCCGTGGGCGCTTGCAAAACCGCCATGCCATTGCCGCCCAACGCCGCAATCAGCGCAGGCACAATCTCATCCACGGGCAATCGGTCCACCATGCCCCTAGCTAGCGCGCAATGCCCGCCCCAGCCAGCCCCATCTTTTGTTCATAAATATCCCACGGGGGGTCCGGGGGGTGTGAAACCCCCCGGCTACCAGCATCAACCGCGCGGGCGAAACACCCGCTTATGCACCCAAATTGGCCAAAATTGCGCGGCCCTAAACAGCCATGAAAGCCGGCGCGGGAAATTTGTCTGGAACCGCCCCGATTGCATCGCCTCCATCACGCAGCCCGCGGCTGCATCCGCGCTCATAATCATCGGCATTTTGAAATCGTTCTGCGCTGTCAGCCGGGTTTCAATAAAACCGGGGTTGACCAGTTGCACCGCAACCCCCGAGCCTTGCAAATCCACAACCATATTCTCAGCCAAATGCATCAGCGCTGCCTTGCTGGCCCCATAGCCAATTGCGCCCGGCAACCCGCGAAACCCCGACAGGCTGCCAATCAGCACAATCCGCCCGCTGCGTGCCGCAACCATGCCCGGCACAATGGCGGCCAAAATGCGCAATGCGCCCATAAAATTGACCTCGGCCATCTGTTCAGCGGCACCCGGCTGCCATTCGGTGGCCGCCATAGGCGTATAGGCCCCAGCGCAATAAATCATCCCATCAATCGGCCCGACAAGGCCCGCCACCCTCGTTACGGCCACAGCATCGGTTACATCCAGCGCCAAGGCCCGCGCGTTCGGCAGGCTAGCTGCCATAGTGTCCAGCCGCTCCTCATTGCGTGCACTTAAAACCAACTTGGCACCCGCTTGCGCCATTTGGCTTGCCAAGGCCCGGCCCAGCCCTTCCGAGGCCCCAACCAGCCACCATGTTTGCCCTGCAATACTCATGTTACAGGGCGGATCACCGCCACCAATTCAGCCACTTTGAAACCGAATTTACGCATCTGGCTGCGGTTCACCAATGTGCCGTTCGTCAGCGCGTACATCCAGTCTTTTACCGCTACCACATGGCCACCCGCCGCTGCGGGCAGCTTTAGCCGATAGCTCAGGCTAAGCGCATCGCCTGCGACTTTGCCGACCGCATCAAAAATATCACTCGCACCACCTCTAAGCTGCGCATCTGGGCCTAGGGTTAGCACCCATTTGCGGGTCTGCTCGGTGCCAGAATCATACCAAAACTGTTCGGTAATGGTCAGCTGGTCACCCTCCCAAACGCAGTCCATTTCGGCGGTGAACCGGCTTACAACCCGGCCAAATGGCCCATAAAGCACACCTTCAACCGCCAGCTTGCCCGCCAGCGCCTGCTTTGGGTCCAGCGCGGTGCGGGCTTTGTAATCATCCACCCGCTGCGCACCAAAACCAATCCAGTTTCCTGCCAAGCTGTAAACCAGCACCGCAAGCGCCAGCCCAACCAAAATTCCCCAGAATAATACCATCACGATACCTCATGTGTTGGTGGCGTTGGGCGGCGGAAGAACCGCGCACCGCGCCACCAAAGTTTTACAGCCTGCCAGTGGATCAGCCCCAAAACGCGCAACCGCGCCAGCGGCGCACGCAGCACAATCCCCACAGCCGCCGCCCGACTTAGCACGCGTCGCTTGCCGTGCAATGTCGCCATCAACCCGCCCTCGCCATGCGAAAAATCAATCACAATCCCAATTGCCGCCGAGGTTATATCAAACCGAAACCGATAACGCCCCTTCAGCGGTTGAAACGGGGACACATGCAGCAGCTTTTCCGCTTCCAGCATGTCGGCAGCACCAATCACCGCCAGACCATCCTTCATCAACAAATAACTATGCCGGTCGCCAAATGTGTTGGACACTTCGGCCACAGCCAAACGCAACTGCCCTTCGCCATCCATCACCATCCAAAATGATACGGGGTTAAACGCCCGCCCCAGCACGCGCGGCTGGGCCAATAGGCAAATTTTCCAATCCGGTTGCAGCACAATCAGGCGGTCTGCCAGCACTTCGCGCAGCCAAACCGCACCGCGCCCTTGCCCCTTTGGCCCACCATGGTCGGCATCGTGCATAGCCAATAGCCCGGCCCGGTTGCGTGCAAACAGGCGGCTGCGGAGCGGGGCGGCCTCCATATCCAGCAGCACAAAATCCATTCCATAATCAAAGCTGCGCGCAAGCGCCCCTTTGCGAATATGGTGCGTGCGTCCGCGAATATGCTCTGCCCCTAAGCGGCCCATGCTACAGCCCTCGCACGTAATGACGCGGCTGCGGCCAAACCGCTGGCCAGCCCATCTTCATGAAACCCATGCCGCGCATAGGCTCCGGCAAAATAGCTGTTATTTACGCCCTGCAACTTGGGCAATGCGCCCTGTGCCGCAATTGCGCCCGCGTCAAACACCGGGTGCATAAATTCCGCCTGATCATAGATCAAATCTTCGCGCACCGGCGTATCACTATTCAGCGATACAAATAGCGGCTCGCTGGCATCAATGCCTTGTAATCGGTTCATCCAATAGGTCACCCCTATCGCACGCCCCTCATCACCATCGGTGCGGGCCCGGTAATTCCAACTGCTCCAAACGCCCTTGCGGCGCGGCATTTGCGCCGCGTCAGCATGCAATATGGCGCTGTTCTTTTGGTAACGTATCGCGCCTAGCACCCGGCGCTCATCATCAGTTGGGGCCTCAATCATCGCTAGGGCTTGGTCAGAATGGCAGGCGAAAATCACCTCATCAAACCGTTCTGCCACGCCACCATGCGGGGTAATGCTAACCCCAGCCGCATCACGCTGCACACGGGCCACCGGCGCGCCTAGCCGTAAATCAGCGCCTTGCGCCCGCAATTGCGCAGCCAAACGGTCTACATATTGGCGGCTGCCCCCATCAACGGTCATCCATTGGTGCTGGTGGCGGGCGCTTAACAACGCATGATTGTCAAAAAACTGTGTCAGGCTGCGGGCCGGAAAATCCAATATCCGCTCTGGCGCGGTTGACCAAATAGCGCCGGCCAGCGGCAATAGGTAATACCGCCGAAACCATTCGCCTAAGCGCAACTCATCCATCAAGGCGCGCAGCGTTAAATCGGGGTTTTCCGCCGCCCGCACCGCCTGCTTGTTAAACTTCATAATATCGTTCAGCATCCGCAAAAATCCGGGCCGAAAAGCATTGCGCTTTTGCGCCAGTAGCGCGCCGGGGCGTAGGCCATATTCAATCCGGCCGTCATCAATACTAGCGGCAAAGCTCATATCACTTGGCTTTATTGGCACATCTAGCGCTGCAAATAGCCGTGTCAGCTCGGGGTAATTCGGGCGGTTAAACACAATAAACCCGGTATCAACCGGCACATCACCGTTGCGCCCAGCCATAATGGTCCGTGCATGCCCGCCCAACCTGTGCTCTGCCTCAAACAGGGTCACGTTATAATCATCTGCCAAGGCCCAAGCTGCCCCTAGCCCAGTGATCCCCCCGCCTATAATCGCAATACGGTTGGCGGCGGGGAGCATATGGGTCATCGCAAAATCCTGTTTTTTTGTTATAGCCTCATTACGCTTAGCGCCCGCATTCGGATCAATCCAGCACCAAAGGCTTCACCATAAACCTTGAATAGAATTTATTTTTCGGTTACCGAGACGCAGCGCCCTGCGCCCTCAAACAACTATAAAGGACATCCTATGAAACTCATTCTATCAACGGTTGCAGCCCTCTCCGCCGCCACAACCGCCTTTGCTGGCGCCGCCGTATATGTCGCCCCCGAAGTTGCCATGGTTGAAGAACCAATGCGCAATGGTTCGGGCGCTTGGCTCATCCCATTGGCCATCATCGCAATCCTTGCGCTCACATTGACTAACAACGACAACGACAACGAGCAACGTTAAAATTATTGGCGCAAAACCGCTAACACCTAAAAGCGCCGGTGCCCTCGCACCGGCGCTTTTCATTTTCCTCGCATATTCTTCCCTAAACAAGTGATCCACGACAAGCTTTGCTGCGTAACACCCTCATGATGCAACTTGTCACCCCGCCCCGTTTTGTGGATAACTTGGCCCCAAAGGCCAAGGCTGCCGTTGTGCAGCTCTCACTGCATTTCAAAGGGCGCTCCATGTCATCACCCGACCCCGCCGATCTGACGTCGCGGATGCTCGCTGTCCGCGATGCGCGCAGTCGGGCTGATTTTGCCGCATTGTTCGACCATTTCGCACCCCGCCTGAAAGGCTGGCTTATGCGCGGCGGGCTAAACGGTGCGCAGTCCGAAGATTGCGTGCAAGAAACCATGGTTACGCTCTGGCATAAATCAGCCCAGTTTGATCCGGCGCGCGCGGGTGTTTCCACTTGGGTTTTCACCATCGCACGGAACAAGAAAATTGACATGCTGCGCAAGTTGCGCCGCCCCGAACCCGATGATCTGCCCTGGATGACGCAAGACGGTGATATGGCCGATGACGCCGCCGACACCCTTGCCGTTGAACAAGAATCCGAGGCCCTCAAAGCGGCCCTATCCGAATTGCCCAAAGCCCAACGCGAATTGGTCGAAAAAGCTTATTTTGGTGAACTTAGCCATTCTGAAATCGCCACCGCCACGGGCTTGCCCTTGGGCACAATCAAATCTCGTATCCGGCTCGGCCTTGAACGGCTTCGCCATGTCATGATGAGTATGCCACGATGAAAACAATCAAACATCACCTTACCGATGATCTGCTGATCGCCTATGCGGCCGGCGCTTTACCCGAGGCCTTCTCGCTGGTTGTCGCCACGCATGTATCCTTGTGTGATAGCTGCCGCGCATCGCTCGCCGCCCATGAAGCCGTTGGCGGTGCACTGCTCGATGATGCTGATCGTGCTGAAATTAGCGATGATCTGCTGGCCCGCACATTTGCCAGCGTTGATCGCCCTGTCCCCACCCCCGTTAGCTTGCCCATACGCAAGCCCGGCAAGGCACCGACAGTGTTGCAAAATTATATCGGCGGCGATCTTGATGCGATCCGCTGGAAAAACCTTGGCGGCGGCGTGCGTCAAAGCATTCTAAAAACCGGCGATGGCGCTTCAGCGCGGCTGCTGTTTATTCCCGCAGGCAAAGCCGTCCCCGACCATGGCCACCGCGGCACCGAGCTTACCTTGGTTTTGCAAGGCGCATTCGCTGATTCTGTTGACAGGTTTGGCCGTGGTGATGTCGAAATCGCCTCAGAAGATCTCAACCACACACCGGTTGCCGAATTGGGCGAAGATTGCATTTGCCTTGCCGCAACCGATGCCCCTCTGCGGTTTAACGCCCTTATTCCGCGCCTTTTGCAGCCCTTATTCCGCATTTAGCTTTGCAGTCACAGGGCCAAATGGATGAACGGCATATCAACAAAACTCACGCATTGGTGACCTTTCCTTATTTCCGCCGCAATTAAATCCTTAACTAACCTAAGTAGCACACCACCAAGGGAATCACCCTAAGTAAGCGGTAAGATAAGGATTAACATTATGTCTATGGCACTCGTCCTAATCACAGCGGCCATCGCAGCCACAATCGCCATTATCCAACCTTATCAGGCTGTGGCACGCAAAAACGCGCGCATTCATTCGCGCCTCATGGCCGTCAATCGTGACCAAAATAAGCGTGTGCGCCGCACATAATTCATACAGCCATGCGTGAACAAAATCTGGGCGACGCAAGCCGCCCAACGCATACCCAAAAATGACTATAGCGTGCTTTTGCAGCCCTACAGCGTCGGGCAAGTCATTCCCAGATGACCATGAGAAAGCCCAGCATCAGCAGCAAATCGGACCCAACGGCCCCGTAAATGCCTTTGCTCACCCGGCCCGCCTTCAACTCAATCAGCCCAAGTGCTGCAAGTAGCCCCATAGATATCGCGATGCCAAGGCTCACCGCCAATTCGGGGGCAATATTTGTCGCAATCGGGATTGCGCGTTGCCCGCGCGCCTCGCATTATCCCCCAAAATGGCTGGCGGGGGCGAAATGTCAGAATACGACTTTATTATTGTGGGTGCAGGCTCAGCGGGCTGTGTTTTGGCCGATAAACTTAGCCGCTCCGGCAAATTCTCAGTGGCAATTGTTGAGGCGGGGGGCTCAGACGCCCGCTTTTACATTAAACTGCCAATCGGCTATGGACGCACCTATTTTGATGGCCGCGTAAACTGGAAATTTAATGCACAGCCCGACCCGGGCCTCAATAACCGCATCGCCTATTGGCCGCGTGGCAAAGTGCTTGGCGGCTCGTCCTCCATCAACGCCTTGGTCTATTGCCGCGGCCTAGATCATGACTTTGAAGATTGGGCGCTGCCCGGCTGGTCTGCCGCTGAGGTGCGCCAAGCCTATGATGAAATTGAAACCCGCATCGCACCAGATGGCGGTACAAGCGGCACTGGCCCGCTTTTTGTGTCGGATGTCAGCGACCGCGCCCACCCTATCAAACGCCACTATCTTGCCGCCGGACGCGAAATTGGCTTGGCGGAAACCGATGATTTCAATGGCCTAAACCCCGAAGGCATTGGCTTATACAACATCACTACACGGCGCGGCATGCGCTGGTCGGCTGCCAGCGCCTTCCTGCGCCCCGCCCTGCGCCGCCCTAATGTAACCCTCATCAAAAATGAAACCGTTCAAAGCTTAACCTTCAACGGCAACCGCGCCACCGGCATTCAACTTGCCAATGGCCGCATCCTCACCGCCCGGCGCGAGGTTATCCTCTCCGGCGGCACGATCGGCTCGGTCCAAATCCTGCAACGTTCCGGCATTGGCTCCGGTGCCCTGCTGCAATCACTCGGCATCGAAACCCGAATCGACAATCCAAATGTCGGTGGCAATTTGCAAGATCATTTAGGGATAAACTATTACTATAAATCCGCCGAACCCACCTTAAATAACCGCCTCGCGCCATGGTGGGGCAAACTGCTTTGCGGTATGCAATATGTGCTTACCCGCCGCGGCCCGCTCTCGCTTTCGGTCAACCAATGTGGCGGTTTTGTGCGCGCTATGCCCGGCCAAGGCCGCGCCGATACTCAGCTGTATTTTAACCCCGCCACCTATACCACTGCACCCGCAGGCAAGCGCCCTATCATCAACCCCGACCCGTTTGCCGGTTTCCTCATCTCCTATCAACCTTGCCGCCCCACCAGTCGTGGCCGGGTTGATATCAGCGGCCCCGCCCCCGATGCCGCGCCTGCCATCAACCCAAACTCGTTAAGCACTGAACAAGATATCGCCGAAGTGCTGGCGGGTGCACGCCTCGTGCAACGGATGATGGACGCCAAACCTCTCGCAAATCTGGCCATTGCCCCGGTCGGCCCCGTGCCCTCTGCCATGGATGACGCCGCCGTGCTTGATGATTTTCGCACACGCGGTGGCACGGTCTTCCACCCCGTCGCCACCTGTCGCATGGCAGCAACCGCCGAAACCGGCGTCACCGATGCCCGCCTCCGGGTCTTCGGTGCCACTGGCCTGCGCGTAGTCGATGCCTCTGCCATGCCCAACCTCACCTCAGGCAATACAAACGCCCCCACAATCATGCTCGCCTGGCGCGCAGCCGATATGATTCTGGCCGATCAGGAATCATGATATGAAAATCGTTAAGCTTGAAACCTTCTCCACACCCAATGTCGCCTTCACCCGGCTCACCACCGAAGATGGCGCGCAAGGTTGGGGACAAATCTCCACCTATCATTCTGATATCTCAGCCCAAATCTTCCACCGCCAAATCGCCCCCTACGCCATTGGCCGCAGCACTGATGATCTGGATTATTTGCTCGGCAAAATCCCCGAACATGAACATAAATTCCCCGGCTCCTATATCTACCGCGCCCTTGGCGGGCTGGATACGGCGATATGGGATTGGCGTGGTAAACAGGCGGG
>Ga0105055_10012307_pt1 | contig 10432 bp, 5 predicted proteins | sample BON03_FD_78090 | JGI IMG/M metagenome (GOLD analysis project Ga0105055, IMG submission 78090) | Freshwater microbial communities from Lake Bonney liftoff mats and glacier meltwater in Antarctica - BON-03 | ecosystem: Environmental > Aquatic > Freshwater > Ice > Glacier meltwater | place: Lake... | reverse complement strand
TGAGTTTTGAAAGATACATGAATAGATCACGACAGACGACAGACGTATGAATGAATCATGGTAGATGTATGAATAGGTCACGACACACGTACGAATGCGTCATGACAGACATATGCATGACACGACAAACATGTGCATGAGTCATGACACACATATGCATGAGTCATGACACACACATGCAAATGACCCATAAAGATAAGGCATCCTATGGGCCTTCTCCACCCAGCGCAGCCTGTTTCCCGGAAAGATAAGACCCGAGATGGATATCAGAATGGAATTCTGTATTGTTAGCATTGTGAATGGTCAAAGTCCAGGGAATGGTCGAACTCTAGATTTTTTTTTAAATGAGCCGTTGCAAAAGAGACCTGTGATAACCATTCAGGATTCTGGTTTCCGTTCCGATGGCCGTTTCGAGTGTCATCTTTCCTGGGAACGGACTGTACAAATGATCCAACAACGGGTTACATGAATCCACTCCACTGCCAAACTCTGGCATTTGGAGACCCCTTCCGCAGAGGGGATTTCCCGATATCAACGTGTATGTTCGCTCTTACCATCAACGATTCCTACGAGCAACATGCGATCCTGCTACCAACGATTCCTACGATCAACGTGCGATCGTTGTTACAAAAGATCTTTGTTAAAACAGACCTAGCTATCCTACTATGGGGTGGCCGATAAACTCCCGGAATTTTGGTTTAAAAATCGGATAAACTCCCGCATTTGGGACCCCAAATATTTCCCCCCCCCTCGTTTGAGCCTACCCTGATGGCGCACGGCAGTTTCGGCGCAGTGCGCCTCGCCGCCGCGCGCCCAAACGATAGGTCTCTTTTGCAAAAGAGCCCTATAAAAGAGACTATATTCTGCATAAATAAGGTGGCAGTGGCGTGTAATGTGCCTTAGGAGTGGCCGCTGGATGAGTCGTAGCACACATGAATGTGTCAGAAACGCATATGAATAAGTCATGACACATGTAATGAGAAATGAGTCACGACACACACATGATTGAGTCATGACACGCATATCAATGAGTTACGACACACGCATGAATGAGTCACGACACACCTGGAGATAGGCGGTCTGAGCAGCCACAACAGAGGCAAGCACGCACGCCCCGGCGATGAAGGGGTTGGATGGATCAAACATCTGCCGTGTATGCATCAATCAAGTCACACATATGAATGAGTCCTATCACACGTCTGCCGCACACACACACGCGCACACAAATGCGCGCACACATGCACACACACACACACACATTCACACACACGCACACACACGCACGCGTATGCACACCTACACAAACACACACGTATATATACACGCACACACACACAGATTTGGATATGTATATACAAACACACACATATGCACACATATATCTACCACACGAGTGAAACGACTCATACATCCTACATTCAAGTGCTCGATCGCCAGACGAACCTCCTAACCAGACACAGAGGTTAGAGCAAGGATTTTTATGTAAGAGCACATATTGACGCCACCAACGTACGTTCTGATTCGATCCGCAGGCAGTTCAACTGACTTGTGAATGTATTAGAAATTCACCGGATGCATTGATTTTATGATCGCATGTAAAAACAAACAATAAACTATGGAAGATTCATTCTTCAAGTAATCGCGAGATAGATTCGGACAATGCGTCAATAATGGCATACCCACGCATGCAATACAGCCACACACCTCTTCATCGTCGGGTCCATCTGCCATGTGTGAGCTCAGCAGTGGCTCGCGCTGCTCTGCACCATCCAGCACCGCCGCTGTGCTTGTCGAATGAGATTGAGATTTAGATATTTTTACACGCACAAAAGAGACCGCAGCAGTGATAAAGATCTACGGTATGTGCTTTAGCAGGAACAGTCACAGGAAGGGCAAGAGCCTGCGAGATAGAGTAAGAGAGAAAGACATGGACTTGTGTGACAGATGAAAGCTCACTCGACATTTGCCGCGAAACTAGGTCTTGTCTACACTTTCTTGGTGGGCATACTTTGCGTTGTCTGTGGTTGCAGGTGTTTTGTCGAACGTGCACAAGGTACAACGCAGCAACACATGAAGCGATCGCTGCTGCTGCTGTTGGCGGCAGCGAGTGTGCTTGTGAGTGTACCGCGAGTTGCAGCGCGGACGCCTGCTGATGTGGAGAAGCTCTTTCTGTCAGTGCCCAGCAACAACACAGCGCGGGACCACCTCTACAAGATAACCAAAATGGACCACGTTGCCGGCACGGCAGAGGGTCTGCACGTGGCAGGCTACGTGCAAGATGAGCTGGCCAAGGCACTCGATGCGCCGGGCGCTGGCGTTACAGTCGTGATGGACGCCGTGAAGGTTCTGTACAAGCGGCCCAACCGCACTGCCCGCACGCATACTGAAACACAGAGGCACATGCACACACACATACATGCACACACGCATGCACTCACACACACCTAACCCATTGACCTGAGGTCATTAAAGTAGGATCGTGAAATGACCCACAGTCCCTAGAGTATTGTAATCAAAAATAACCTTATAGGTATATAGGGCAGGGATATAGGGCTACCCAATTTGTGGAAATCCGTAGGTCAACAGTTCGATTCTAATTGACGCACGGCAGCGCCGTGCTCTGCCGTGCGCCCCGCACATGGACACATTTTCTTGAACGTTTGTTCGCTTATCTGGTGAACCGGAGCGTCAGCATGTGCGCAGGGATAATACTGCCACCATCGAAAAGCACGCATGCACACACAAAAGATGATGTTTTTTTCCAGCATAGCAGAACCCTCAACATATCCTGTCTCAAACGCACGTCCTCTTACACATCCACGCGTGGACACGCACCTTTTGGCCAGGTTTTGTTGGCGTATCCAGTGAACCGAAGCGTCAGCATGCGTGCAGGGGATACGATATTCAGCGCATCGTTGTCGGAGGGTGAGCTGCCGAACGACGCAACATCTGGATCGCGTTGGCGCAACATGACATTCAATGCCTACTCCCCCAGCGGACAGGTCGAGGGTGATCTTGTGTACGCAAATTACGGCTCCCCCGACGACTTTGACGCCCTCGCAAAAATGGGCGTGTCTGTCGAGAACAAAATTGTCATCATGCGATACGGCTCCACCTTTCGCGGCCTCAAGGTGATGAATGCAGAGCGGCGTGGGGCTATTGGCGTGGTGATATATTCAGACCCGATGGAAGATGGCTATGCGGTTGGCAAGACGTATCCCGACGGGCCGTGGCGACCTGCCGACTCAGTCCAGCGTGGCTCCGTTCAATTCAACTCACTGTGTGCCGGTGACCCTGCTCGTCTCTATTCGAATCAATCCACCTTGGAGCTGTGCGGTTTTGAGATGCAGGATGTTATCCCCAAAATCCCCGTTTTGCCCATGTCATGGGCCGACGCCCTCCCGCTCCTGCAGCACCTCTCGAACCCCTCCGGCGTGACCCCGCCGGCTGACTTCCAAGGTGGGCTCCCATTGGTGTACCAAACAGGGCCGGGCCCAGCCAGAGTGTCGTTAGATGTCAACAATGACATCCATCCGGGCGTGATTCACAATATCTACGCCACGATACCGGGAGTTGACTATGGCACGCCCGACGATCGCATGGTGGTCTTGGGCAATCACCGTGACGCCTGGGTCTTTGGGGCCGTCGATCCGAATTCAGGCACCGCTGCCCTCCTCGAGGTGTCTCGCGCTTTCGGCACTCTCCTGCGGGAGGGGTGGCGGCCGCGGCGCACAATTGTACTGTGTTCGTGGGATGGCGAAGAGTATGGCCTTCTGGGCTCAACAGCATGGGGTGAAACTCATGCGTCTTTTCTAAGTGACAAGGCAGTGGCGTATCTGAATGTCGATGTCGGCGTTTCGGGACAAAACCTGTCAGTGCATGTGTCGGGACTGCTGTCAGACGTCGTCCGTGGCGCAATCCAGGCCGTGACTGATCCTGCCTCAGGCAAACCACTCTCTGAGGTGTGGGATGGAGTCATGGGTGACCTGGGTTCGGGGTCAGACTACACAGTCTTTCTGGATCGGCTTGGCATCCCGTCGCTGGACCTGTCCTTCCGACAGGGCAATGCGCCAACGTCATATGGCGTCTACCACAGTGTCTACGACTCGTTTTCCTACATGCAACAACAGATAGACCCAGACTTCAAATACCATGTGGTGCAAGCACAACTGTGGGGTCTGATAGCACTGCGCCTAGCCTCGGAGCGGGTTGTGCCACTGGCCCCCGTGCCCCTCGCCTTGGATTTGCATAGGTATATCGCCTACATACAGGCGCTCTTCGACGGCACCCAATGCGCCGGCCAGTGCACACATATCCACACGCGTGTGCGCAAAAGTGCCAGTTCGCGTCGCCAGCACAGTATGGTGCGGGGGGGGGGGCTAGATCTGTCGCCATTGCAAGATGCCGTGGCACGGTTTGAAGGAGCTGCAATGGATGCGGCGCTCGCACGTGAAATTGCCATCTGTTCTGAGGAGAGGGTGCAGAAAAGGTGGCAGCGAGCGCGCGGGGCCGGTGTAGGAGGACTGAATGGTGTTCGAAGAGTAGCTCCGCCTGAGGTGTGTGGTCCGAAGCGGTTGAAGCGACTCAATGAAGCGCTGCGTCTTGTAGAACGCGCCTTTCTAGATGAAGCAGGGCTACCCTCGCGAAAGTGGTTCCGCCACGTGCTCCAGGCTCCTGGCCTCTACCTCGGCTATGGTGCAGATCTGTTCCCCGGTATTTGCCAGGCCATTCGTGATGGTAACCTGGTGCTTGCGCAGGAACAAGTAGGAGTGTGCTCCAGCCGCGTGCTGGCTGCTGTCACGGCGCTCAATTCGTGGATGCCTCTGCCATCTGCCCACTCTTCTCTTGTCGTGTGAATGTGTTAATTGACACGGATGAATGCGCGAAGCTTGGCATTGATAAACTTTGTATTGAAACGATACTGTCCCTCCCCCTTGTATTCGTATTATCAAATTGGATTCAATTCCCCCCCCTTGTATGACTGTCTTGTTGTTGGAATGAGACATCTCACGCATACGAATGAGTCATGTCACACGTATGATCGTGTGAGTCATGTCACAAATCTGAAAGAGTGTCTCTAGAATGGGGGTGGGGATGTAGCAATTTCGAGCAGACAGGTATTCTGCATACTGAGAATCATCAAATTTACCCTACTACAGTAGTGCTCAGGCCAGCGTATTTTCACATTTGACCTTGGTACTTTGAGTGTATCAGCGAGCATCACGTGTCAGTCGTTGATGTCTCTGTCTTGCCCCATCTCCTTTGACATGTCCTATACCCATCACACTGTCATCTACTGTATTAAGCCGCCCTCTTTGGGCTACTGTCTTCTTGTCAAGTCACGCTCATGCATGAGTCAGTCACGCATATTAATGTGTGAGTAATGTTGCACGTCTGAAGAAGTGGCCCTAGAGAGGGGGGAGGCTCCCCTCCCCCTCTAAGGCCACTAGTCATTTTGAAAAGAGAAGTATTCTCTACCGTGAGGATCGCTAAACTTTGCCTACCGGCCCCGCTAAACAATGCTTACCTGGGCCGGTGTATTTTCGACCAGAATTTGGGATCGTTTTATGTTGAACATACTGTACCGTGATAATGAGCGTACATCGTGTGCCAGAGTGGGCGCTGCGGCTCCAATTATTGAAACTTGAGAGGGTCGTCCCTGATTGCAAAGAATATTCTGCTCGTCCGAGTCTTTGAGAGAAAAAGACTGTTTTTATTGCATCATGGTGCAGACTCATGATGTAGAATTGCATTCTGAAAGACTCCCCATGGAATTCGAAGCAGGCACACGACCTTTCGCATCATACAATGCGCCGGGCTCTTAGTCAAGAAGAAGGAGAGAGAGGAGAGTATGTGTGTGTGTGTGTAAGTGTCATCTATAACACATGTGCTATAGAACATACAGTGTAAAAGTATATAAAAATTTCCACCTATGTTCTGGAAATTTTGCTGCCACCTCTATCACCTGTCACTGCTTTGCATCTCAGAGGAACTATCTACTGCTTGTGTGCCTCCCATGCTCGCTGCTATCCATTGCCGTGTTGTCTTGTCCTGCTGATGCGAATGCATTTTAAGTTTGGTTCGTTGGTGCCGACACTATTGATGGTTCATGGATCCTTGTCAGTGGGGAAACGAATCGGTCAAAGCTTAATTCATTCATAAATTAATTGAACAAATAAGATTCTGAACTGTGTCGTGTGAAAAATGTATTACATACTTCATCGATAGGACAGACTACCCAACAGGATTTACTCAAAACATCTGCAGCGCATTTTGTTCGATAAGTCTTGCCTGCGGCGTTTTATTTCATACATATGTATATCCCGCAAGCAGCGGAGTCGGGAGTGCTGCAGCGGTTGAGAATGGTGCTAATGTGTGTGTATGTGTATGTCTGTCTGTTTCTGTGTCTGCGTCTGTGTTGAAAAAATGTTGCCTCGGCGCACTTCTGGTAAATTATCTTTTTCTTAAACTTTCTTTAGTGCATTTAATTTCATTTATTTCCTGAGTACCAATTCATTGGCAGTGGAAAAATTTCGAACTTTAATAATCAGTGATTACAAATACACAATTGGTACAAAACAGCCTGGCAGCAATGAAGAAATAATCAAAAAACTTATAACAAACCCTTTGTCAAATCAACCGTCGTGAGATGTGAGTTGCACAACATCAATTCAATTCCAAAACAGCTGATAAGGAAAACCATACGTCAACGCACATCACATAAATATCACAGTTACCAGACTTGTCTCTATTCTTCTCAGTTTCCACGCCGTGTCTTCGCGCCTCCTTTTAATAAAGGGGTCCTAAGGATTGTGATTCATTCGTCACTTTAGCTCAATGGATAAGAGCACGGCACCTAACAGAAATATGGGTTATCCGCAGGTCCCCGGTTCGATTCCAGCTGAAACCCCGAGAACTCAAATTCATATGGATCTGAGCTAATACACCCTCAGGAAAGGATTCTAAACTACCATTTCAAGTAATAGAAGAAAATAGAACCAAACTCCTGGCGTAGTACCGATCCTGAGCCAAAGGTCCACTTGTTCTGCTTAAGGAAAAGCTGCATTTGAGTCCTGCCTCCTATCCATGATCATCACCCACTTCTTCGACACACCATGTAGCGAAGAATCACGGTTCCGCAGCTCACCCCTGCAGTATGCAGCTCTTCGTCTCGATTCTAACCAAAACTGTCACAAGTTAAAAGAGGTGTTTCTATTGTCATGATCCCAGATTTGGCATTCGCCGTCGAAATTTGGCGAAATCGTGACTGTGGAGGGCAAACAACCATGAAAAATCAAAGAGTCTCTCTCAGAGGTGTTTTGTGTGTGGAGAGTCAACTCAACAATGACCAAGCACTGAGATTGCCTTGGAAAGGACACGTCAGAGCGCGTGGCTCGAAGCTGAGACGACACTAGTTGACATGTAGTGAGTGAATTATTGAGTACTAAAACAACGCTTGTTTGGGAGATTCAGCAAAAAAACAAATGGCATTTAAGAATCCGGAAATGCTTTCTGCGATGGGCTACTAAAATCATGTTTTCATAATTTCGAGACCAGCACTGCAACACAGTCAACCGAGCTTCGCGCGGTTTTTTTCAAACTGTGCTTCGTGCGGTCTCAATTATTTACAATTAGTTCGAGGCCAAAGGTTCTGAGAACTTGTTTTCTTGGCTGAACTTTTTACGTCAATACCGTAGTTTTGTTGCTTCAACGTGTCGCGGGAGTGTCATCCAGAGCACATGACCAGTAAAACCAAAAATCCTCAAAACATTTGGCCCCGCATTGACCCAGTAACGGATTAATCAATTCAAACTGCACGCAGCGCGATTTCATAAAACTGCACGGAGCGGTTTGTTTTTGGTGACACGCAGCCGCGAAATTTTGAAAACTTGACTTTAGAAGCTCGTCAGAGAAGGCATTTCTGGGGGTTTTTGGCGTTTTTTTGGGGTTGCTGAACTCCCTCCAAAAAGGTGATTTAGTACACAAGAATTTGCTCGCTTCTTGTCAACAGGTGTTGTCACAGCGTCGAGTCACGCAAATAGAGACAAGTCTAGTAATTGTGAAATTCATGTTACGTGTGTTGACATACGTTGTTTCGTATAAACTGTTCTGGAATTGAATTGGTGTTGTGTAATTTGTATCTCACGAGGTTTGATTTGATAAAGGGTTTACTGTTTAACACGTTCTCAATTACTGTTTGGTACAGATTCTCATTTACACCACCAATGAATTGGTAGACAGAATAAGATACTTGAAATCAAATGCACCACAGAATGATTAAGAAGAATATTTTCCTTTTATTCCATTTACTTATTCAATGATAGATTACTTAATGGATTAATTCATTAATGAAATTAATGAATCAATTCATTGATCTTTGGCCGGCCTATAGTACGTTTTTTTTCCCAACTGTGCATGAAGCAATACATTATACTCACACATCTATTTAACGTGCACTCGCACAAGAGAATCCGGGAAGTCACCTGTGTGTGCGACTTTATGCATGAATATGTTTGGGCTTGATATCCTCAATCAGACCATCTAATTGAGTTTGATCGTTAGCTTGATGTGGTCATGTTCGACAGTTTGAGAAGCTCATTGAGTTTTGTCTTTGAAGCCCATGCACTGTAGTTGCTGGACTTATAAAACTTCGCATTGATGGCAGAGTGTCTTCAAAAGGTAATTCCGAAAGCAATATCACCTTCTGTGTGTATGTCTGTGTGTGTAAGCACGTGTGTGTGTGTGTGTGTGTGTGCGTATGTGCGTGTGTGTGTGTGTGTGTGTGTGTGTGTGTGTATGTGTGTGTGTCACGGTGTTGTGTGTGCATGAGCACGCGCGATCGTTGATGCTGCTGCATCCTCTGCCGATTAGCCTTGTTCAGTGCAAGACGTTACAATAGACTGCAATAGACTGCAATAGACTACAACAGACTGCAACAGACTGCAACAGATTAGGTCAATTAATCATTAATTCATGAAATAATTCATGAATTAATTAAAGAAAGAACATTCTGAGCTGTAAATTGTGAATAATGATTTACATACTACATCAACAGGACAGAGTACCCATCAGGATTCAGTCAAAAATATCTGTCCTGCGCCGGATTTTCTTACAATTTTGCCTGCGGCGCATTCCTTTCACAAAAAATCTTACCTGCGCCGCATTGCTTTTCACAAAAAAATCTTGTCTGTGGGGCATTTGATTTCAGTGTCTTGTTTAATTTACCAATTCGTTGGTATTGGAATTGATTCGAATTCAAATACTGAGTTATCACAACGACACAAATTGTAAAAAAAAACAATAAAGAAAGTGTCAAATAACAAACTCTTTGTCAGAACAAACCTCGTGAGATAAAGTTTGAAATCGCACAACACCAATTCAATTCCCGGGCCAAAACAGTTCATAAGACACAATGTACGTCATCACACGTAACATAAACATCACACACACGCGAGAACCTCTCGCAGAATAAAACGATCCAGTGGCTGATACTGGTGACCACCCTTGTCGCTACAGTCTCCAACGATTCCGTACGACAACAGCCAGGTGCGCATGCATCCTGTGGTACGAATGCGAAGAGTCGTACCCGCAATCGTCGGCTCGGAGTGTGTGAATTAACCGAAACCGTTGAATAGAAGCATTTCTAATGACACAATCTAAGTCACTCACCGTGACCTTAACCGTGGAGAGCAAACAGCTTTGAAAAAACAAAGAATCTCACTCAGAGGTGTGTATGTGTGAGTTGTTTAACTCAACAGTGACCAAGCACTCAGATTACTTTGTTTGAAAGGACACGTCAAAGCGCAATGACTCGACGCTGTGATGACACCAGTTGACAAGGCGCGAGTGAATTCTTATTTATTAAAACACCTCTTTTTTTGAGGGAGGTCAGCAACAAAAAAATCCCCACAAAACCCCGCAAATGCTCTTTCCGACGCGTTACTACTGTAATGTTGTCAAAAATTTGCGGCTGACGCCGCATAATTAAAAAGCACGCTCCGCGCAGTCTTCGCGCGGTTTTTATTAATGGATTAATTAATCCATGAATTCGGGGCCAAAAATTCTGAGAATTTTTTTTCTTCACTGCTGGTTAGCTACACATACATGCTACATGCAATGCATGATGTACACATTATTATATATACATATGTATTATGTATTGCATATACATATATTTCATATATATATGTATACATACATACATATATGCTACAAGCAATGCATGCACACAAACAATGTATTACATATACATATACATTATGTATTGTATATACATATATATCATACATATGTGTATGTATACAAACATAAAGCACAAAAAGAAGGCATACAACAAGCCACCTCGAGAGTATGTTGCAGAGTCTTGTGGCGTGTTGCAGTATGTTGCATTTAAAGAGTGTTGCGGCTGCGGCCTCGGAAATTGTGGGTTTCG
>Ga0105055_10012305_pt1 | contig 10432 bp, 7 predicted proteins | sample BON03_FD_78090 | JGI IMG/M metagenome (GOLD analysis project Ga0105055, IMG submission 78090) | Freshwater microbial communities from Lake Bonney liftoff mats and glacier meltwater in Antarctica - BON-03 | ecosystem: Environmental > Aquatic > Freshwater > Ice > Glacier meltwater | place: Lake... | reverse complement strand
CGGCCAATGCCGAACCCGACACCCTGCTGCCCGAGTTCGGCCCCGGCCAGCTGGACATCACCGTCAAGCCGGGCCGCGGCGTTGCCGCGGCCGACCGCGCGGTTGTCGTGCGCCAGTTGACCCAGGCGACGGCGTACCGCCTGGGTTTGCATGCAAGCTTCTCGCCGATGGTGACGCGCGGCGCGGCGGGCAACGGCGTCCACATCCACATGAGTTTCCGCGACCGGCAGCGCCAGCCCGTGGCCTATGACGCCGCGCAGCCCTATGGCGTTTCGAAGATCATGGGCAGCTTTGCCGCTGGTATCCTGCGTCGCCTGCCCCAGATCATCGGGGTCGTGGCGCCGGCGGCGGCGTCCTACGAGCGCCTCAAGCCCCATGCCTGGAGTTCGGCCTACAACAATCTGGGCCACCGCGACCGCGAGGCCGCGATCCGCATCTGCCCGGTTTCCGATGTCCCCGGCGCCAATGTCGCAGGCGCTTTCAATCTTGAGTTCCGCGCCGCCGACGCTGCCGCCAGTCCCTATCTCCAGCTTGGCATTCTGGTGCGCGCCGGGCTTGAGGGTATCCGCGAGAACCTGCCTTTGCCCGAGCCGACATCGTCTGACCCGGCGGCGATGGACGATGCCGAACGGGCCAGGCGCGGCGTGTTTCGCCTGCCCGGCAGCCTGGGCGAGGCGCTTGCTGCCCTGGAGGCTGCCGAAGGTATGCGCGATCTGATGCCGGGTGAGTTGTTCGACGCCTATGTGATGCACAAACGCGGCGAACTGGCAGCCCTGGACGGTCTCGAAATGGACGAGATCTGCGCCCGCTACGCGCAGGTGTACTAACACGCCGGGGGGCGGCGGCTGTGGCGCTGGACAGCACCGCAGCGACCGCGCGATGGTGCGTCATGGCCCGCACCCCCGATCTCCCTGCCGATGACCCGTCTGATCTGCCGTTCTGGCAGCGCAAAAGTCTGATCGCGATGACCAAGGGAGAATGGGAAAGCCTGTGCGATGGCTGCGGCAAGTGTTGCCTGGTCAAGCTGGAGGAGGAGGACACCGGAGAGATCGATGTCACCCGTGTCGCCTGCCGCCTGCTCGACCTGGGCACCTGCCGCTGCAGCGACTACAGCCACCGCAAGAAGCGCGTCCCCGATTGCGTCAAGCTCACGCCCGACAATGTCGGCGCGCTCTCCTGGATGCCGCGGACCTGTGCCTATCGTCTGATCGCCGAGGGCAAGGATCTCTACGACTGGCACCCCCTGATCAGCGGTGATCCCGAGAGCGTCCATCGCGCCGGCATCTCGCTGCGCGGCAGGGTCGTTTCCGAGCGCGATGTCGCCGACGAAGACCTGCCCGATCACATCGTCGACTGGGAAATCTGAGCGCCCGAGGTCAACGTCCAGATCGCGCGATGGCCGCTCGCGCCTCGTCCATCGTGCGGCCAACGATGGTCGCTGCGGAAGCCACATCCTGCACCAGTCCCACGCTCTGGCCGGCGTAGAGCGCCATGCCTTCCCAATCGCCAGTGGTGCCGCGTGCCGGGTTGGAATCACCGTAACGCAGCACGGGCTGGCCGGCTGCGGTGAACGCAATAGTCTCGCCCTCTCCGGGGCGCTGCCCCGATGATGGACGGCACGCAGCTTCCCAGCCCGCGATCGTGCTGTTGCGCAACACCCGGTGGGGTGCGTCCGGCCAGCCCTCGTCGAACAGTGTGCCGTGGAACGTGGCATCGCCCGTTGCAGCCAGCAGCCTGTCCTGGAAGGCAGGCAGCACGTCGGCCTCGGTGCTGGCCAGGAACCGCGTTCCCATCCAGACACCGCCGGCGCCCAGCGCCAGCGCCGCGGCCAGCCCCCGGCCGTCTGCGATGCCGCCTGCGGCGACAACCGGGGTATCGCCGGCGACATCGACGACCTGCGGCAGCAACGCCATCAGCCCCATCTCGCCCAACACATGGCCGCCTGCCTCCATACCCTGGGCGACCAGGATGTCGATCCCCATGTCGACCGCCCGGCGCGCCTGATCGGGCGTCGCGACCGTCAGCATCGAAAGCGCCCCGGCCCGGCGCACGCGCTCCAGGTAGGGCGACGGGTCGCCCCAGAAAAACGACACCACGGGTGCACCGGCCTCCAGCAGGGCATCGAGCCTGGCGTGCTGGTCCCAGACCAGCACTAGGTTGATGCCGAAGGGCAGGGCGCCCAGCCGTTCGCGGCAGGCGGCGACCTCGGCCGCACCCGCATCGATCCCGGTCCAGCTCAGCGCCAGCATGCCCAATCCGCCGGCCCCGCTCACCGCTGCGGCCAGCTCGGGATTGGTATGCCCGCCCATGGGCGCCTGCACGATCGGCGCGGCGATGCCTAGGCGGCGGGTAAGCGAGGTATGGAAAGGCGACATGACGGATACCATTGTTCAGGCGGCGGGAGGACAGGCAGAACCCGGCTGCGGCATGGATGGGAGCAACCCTTGCCATGTTGCCGCCTGGCGGTTCAGTCGTCGAGAAGCTGGCGCACCCTTTTGGTCAGCGCATCCAGGCCATAGGGTTTGGCCATGAACTCCGAGCCGCCTGCCAGCCTCCCGGTGCGCGACAGGGCCTCCTGCGCGTAACCCGAGCAGTAGAGAACCCGCAAATGGGGCAGGCGCTTGCGGGCTTCGCGGGCGAGCTGTGCGCCGTCCATGCCGCCCGGCATCACGATGTCGGTCATGAGCAACTGGATCGTGGGATGCCGGTCCAGCAGGTCGAGCGCCTGCTGCCCGCTGGTTGCCGTCAGCACGTGGTAGCCCGCTCCCCGCAATGCAGCCAGCGCGACCTCCAGGACGTCTTCGTCGTCTTCCACGACCAGGATGGTCTCATGGCCGCGTTGCGCCGCCGCCGTGCAGTTTTCTGGTTCCTCGCCCACGGGCTGGTCGCCGTCTTCGGCGAACGGGAAGTAAAGGCGCACGACGGTGCCTTCTTCAGGGCTGCTCTCGATGATGGCATGGCCGCCCGATTGCTTGACGAAGCCGTAGACCATGGCCAGGCCCAGGCCGGTGCCTTCGCCGACACCCTTGGTGGTGAAAAACGGCTCGAACACCCGGCTCTGCATTTCCAGAGGAATGCCCTGGCCGCTGTCGCTGACCGAGACCGTGACGTAGCGGCCCGGCGGCAACTCGTTCAGCTTGCCGGCATTGTCCTTGTCGTCATGCACGAAATTGGCGGTCTCGACCGTGAGTTTCCCGCCCTTGGGCATGGCGTCCCGCGCGTTGGCGCACAGATTGATGAGGGCGTGTTCGAGCAATCCGGCATCGAGCCGAACACGCCACAGGTTGCTCGCCAGATGGAACGACAGATCGATGTCTTCGCCCAGTGTGCGCCGCAGCATGTCTTCGGTCTCGGCCAGCACATCATTGAGTTGCAGCAGGCGCGGATCGAGCATCTGCCGCCGGCCAAAGGCGAGCAGGCGTTTGGTCAGGTCGCTGCCGCGCATGACGGCTCTGACCGCGGCATCGAGACGCTGGCGACCGCGGGCATTGTCGTCGAGCGCGGGCGCCAGAAGCTGCAGGTTGCCCAGGATGACGGCCAGCAGATTGTTGAAGTCGTGCGCGATGCCGCCCGAAAGTTCGCCCACGGCGTTGAGCTTCTGGGCCAGACGGAACTGATCCTCCAGCAGACGCCGTTCGGTGATGTCGCGGACCACCCCGACAAAGGTCATCTTGCCGTCGATCACGAACTTCGAGATCGTCGCTTCTGCCGGAAACTCTTCGCCGTTCTTGCGTCTGCCATGCACGGCGCGCCGGTTGGACATGGCCCGGTGCATGATGGGCGACCGGCCGAAGCCGCGAACATGTTCACGATGCTCGGTGGATATCCCGGGTGGCAGGAGCATGTCGAGATCGCTGCCCGTCACTTCATCGGCTGTGTATCCGAAGATCCTTTCGGCGCCCTGGTTGAAGACCGTTATCTTGTGGTCTTCGTCGATGGCGATGATGCCGTCATGGGCCAGATGGAGGACATTGCTGTAGCGCAGTTCGGCTGCGCGCAGGCTTTTTTCCGCCCGCCGCCGCCTTGCCCCATGCCAGATCGAGATCAGGGCAAGGCCAAGAATGAGTGCCCCCAGAATGCCACCGATGACCTTGAGTTCATCGGCGATGGCGCCCGCCATCCTGTCCAGTTCGTCGCGGGGGATGAAGCTCGCCAGCAGCCAGCTTTCCTGCCGCGCTTCCGTGGCCAACGTCTGCGTGGATGTGTCCTGCTCGTGGGGCCCCCAGGGTGCGTGCCAGGCAAACACGAAGAGACCGGAGGGGCCGACCATGCTTCCGGTTCCCTGTTGGCTCGTGGCCAGTTCCCAGAAGTCTGGATACATCCGTTGCAGCGTGAGATCGTTCCCGGCTCCGTACATGAAGGCCCATTCGTAACGTTCGGGCCCGGCCAGCCAGTAGCCGTCGGAATTCAGCAGCCACAGATCGGCAAGCTCTCCGTCACTGAGTTCCCTCAGGCCGTCGAGCAGGCGCTGTCCAAGGAAATTGATGACCACCGCGCCACCGACCTGCCCGCGGTCGTCGAAGGCCGGGGCCGAAACCCTTATGACCGGCTGGATCGGGCGTTCGACCTTGCCGTGTTCGACATTGAGATCGAAGGGCGAGGCATAGATCTGGTTCGGGCCCAGTTTCAGGGTTTCCGCCACGTAGTAGCGGTCCCCCTTGAACTGCAGCTCGTTGACGGGGGTGATCCGGATAGCGCCATTGCTGCCCTCGACACGGATGATCTCGATGCCGTCGGCGCCGATCAGGCGAATCTGATCGTAGATGCCCCGATTTGATGAAAACCCTGCGAAGTCTTCAGCCAGGAGGGCTCTGTTTTCGTCGGTGGGAAAGGCGAACCAGGTACGCAGCATGCGGCTGGTCGAGAGGTAACCGATGTCGGATTTCAGGGGGTCGAGTTCGGCCTGAAAGCGGTAGCGGGCAACCTCAAGATTCTGTTGCTGCCGCGCCGTCAGGTCGGCGACAAGCTGCGCCGTGCGTATCTGATAGAGAAAGATGAGGCCAGTAGCCGTGATGCCGAACAGTAATATCGCAACGGCGACTGCGCGGAATACGAAGAAAGACTCACGATGAGTTGTTGGTTTTCCTTCCATGTTCTGCGTGTTCGCTGTCATTCTCATGGCATCGTTTTCAGTTCTTTCTCCTGTGCTGTCCTTCGTATTCCATGGCCATTGTTTTGTCGATGAAAGCTGTGCCCGCCATGCCACGCAAATGGCCCGGTTTGCCGGCCAAGGCGATGCGGGCGGGCGGCGAGCACCGCCGACAGGTAAGGGCCGGCATTCTCGGCGCGCCGGCCTGTGGTATAGAGCGCGCCCATGACCGCCAGCGCACCGCTCTCGCGCCGCCTCAGCGTGGCCCCCATGATGGATTGCACGGACCGTTACGACCGTGCCTTCCTGCGCTGCATCACGTCCCGCACCCTGCTCTATACGGAGATGGTCGTGGCCGATGCGATCCTGCACGGCGATCTGGAACGGCTGCTGGGCTTTGATGCGGTCGAACATCCCGTTGCCCTGCAGCTTGGCGGCTCCGAACCCGGGAAACTGGTCGAGGCCTGCCGCATTGCTGAGCAGGCCGGTTACGACGAGATCAACCTCAACGTCGGCTGTCCCAGCGACCGGGTGCAGTCGGGCCGTTTCGGCGCCTGCCTGATGGCAGAGCCGGATCTGGTTGCCGACTGCGTTGCGGCCATGATCGCTGCGGTTTCCGTTCCGGTGACGGTGAAATGCCGCATCGGCATCGACGACATGGACGACGAGGCGACGCTGCCGGCCTTCGTCGAGAGGATCGCCGCGGCCGGCTGCACCAGCTTTACCGTGCATGCCCGCAAGGCCTGGCTGCAGGGGCTTTCGCCCAAGGAAAACCGCGACATCCCGCCGCTGCGCTACGACGTCGTTCATGCCACCAAACAACGCTTCCCCGATCTGGAGATCGTCATCAACGGCGGCATCCCCGATCTCGATGCCGCGCTGGAGCATCTTGGTCATGTCGACGGGGTGATGCTGGGCCGGGCGGCCTATCACACGCCCTATGTGCTGGCGCAGGCCGACAGCCGCATCTTCGGTGAGGATGTCGAGACGCCCGGCCGCCACGAGATCGTCGAACGGTATCTTCCCTTCGTGGAGCGCCATCTCGCCCTGGGCGTGCCGCTCCACCGCATGAGCCGGCACATGATCGGCCTCTTCCAGGGCCTGCCCGGCGCGCGCGCCTGGCGCCGCCATCTCTCGACCCATGCGACGAAGGCCGGCGCCGGCGTCGAGGTGATCGAGCAGGCGCTGGCCTTCGTGCCGGCCACAGATGGCGAGTTGCGCGCAACGGGGTGAGTGCCCCGCCGCGCGCTGCTTCGACTACAGCGTGAACACCTGGTTGGCGACGATCGCCACCGTGATGCCCGCCGCGATGGCCACATAGGGCCAGATACCGGCCTTGCGGACGCTGAGATCGCGGCCCTCGAGCTGGAGGTCTTCGAGCATGTTGGGCGGGAACTTGCCCTTGTCCTGATAGAAGTGGCGGTAGCAGAACACCGGCACGATCAGGGCCGCGGCAATCACGCCCGACATCAGCGTGCCTTCGCCCCAGACGTTGGCGCCGGCACCCAGCAGGGCCATGTTGACGAAGCTGAGCACGATGCCCGCGGCCATCAGCGGCGTCGGGCAGCGCCAGGGCCGCTTGACGTGTGCGCTGTCGATGCGGTGGATCCAGCCGGCGTTGAGGTTGAGGAAGTTGAAGATGAGGTAGCAGCAGTTGGAAACCGCAAGCACGAACAGGTAGTCCGACATCATCAGCAGCACGAGGTTGAAGCTGAGGTCGGTCCACATCGCCCGGGTCGGTGCGCCGTGCTGGTTCACCTTGGTCAGGTAACGCGGCAGCCAGCCGTCGACCGAACCCTGGTAGAGGGTGCGGCTGGAACCGGCCATCGAGGTCATCACCGCCAGCAGCAGCGCCAGGATCAGCATGACCACGAGCAGGCCGTGGATGAAGCTGCCGCCGCCGACCATCCAGGCCATGGCATCGGCCACGCCCCAGCCGTCGACGATGCCGGGCTCCATCATGCGCTCGACACCCAGGGTGCCCTGGAAGGACAGCGGCACCAGGGTGTAGATCACCAGGCACAACACGCCCGAGTAGAGGATCGCCTTGTAGGTGTCGGTCGCAGGATTGCGGAATTCGCTGGTGTAGCAGATCGCGGTTTCGAAGGCGTAGGCCGACCAGGCGGCGATGAACAGGCCGCCCATGAACAGGGTCCAGCCGCCCTTGTCCCAGACGCCCGGGATGACGTTGCCGTCGTTGTCGAAGCCGAGCGGCGCCAGCGGCACCAGGTTTTCGCTCAGCACATCACCGGTCAGCAGCGGCACCAGACCGACGATCAACAGAGGGATGATGACGGCCAGGCCCATGATGGTCTGGATGCGCGCGGTGCGCAGGATGCCGTGATGCTGGGCGGCAAAGACCAGAAGCAGGATCGCCACGCCCAGAACGAAGGTGGCGTTGATGCGGATCGTCAGGCCTTCCTTGAGCATGCCCAGGTCGAACAGGGTGATGTGCCAGGCATTGATCGCGGCGTCGGCCGGGAACAGGGCCGAAAGGATGTAACCTGCGCCGAGGCCGCCGCCGATCGCCAGCACCGGTGTCCAGGCCAGCCAGTTGCACCACACCGAAAGCGGCGCGATGACCTTGGCGTAACGCACCCAGGCTGCCGCGCCATAAACCGAGGCGCCGCCCGACTTGCTCGGGAACAGGCCGGCAATCTCGGCATAGGTGAAGGCCTGGATGAAGCCGAAGGTGACCGAGAGCATCCAGACCATCCAGGATGGCGTCCCGATCGTGGCGGCGATGCCGCCGATCGAAAACAGCACCAGCGCCGGCACGCCGCTGGCGACCCAGAAGGCGTGTTTCCAGCCGATGGTCCGGTGCAGTGCACCGGCGGCGGGAGGTGTGGATGTGGATCGAGACGTGACTGCCATGATGCCCCCATTGCAGTGGTGATGTCGTTTCGGACGCGCGCGTGAACCCCTGAAAACAAAAAAGCCGCCTGAGCCGGATCGTGGACGGCTCAGACGGCAGATTGTGGGTCTGAAGTGCCGTATGGTCGGCAGGACAAGTCTGACCCCCGGGTCACGAGCGGCAACCGCTCAGGCGGGGGAGAAGGAGATCACCCGTTGGCGGGACGCGAAGATCAAAAGGGGGATGCGGCGGGGGCGGCTCCGGCCGAGCATCTCTTCCGCACCATCGCCAACTACACCTATGACTGGGAAAGCTGGCTTGGCCTCGACCGCCGCCTGCTCTGGGTTAACCCGGCGGTCGAACGCATGACCGGCTACGACACCCGCTCCTGCCTGGCCATGGCCGATTACCCCATGCCGATGGTCCATGCGGAGGATCGCGCCCTGGTCGAGGGCCACCTCGATGCCGCCGTGCGCGGCGAAAGCGCCAACGATGTCGAGTTCCGCGTTGACCGTCGCGATGGCGGCCTGCTCTGGGCCGCGGTCTCCTACCAGCCGTTGTTCGATGACGACGGCGTCGTGCTGGGGGTGCGTACCTCCGTGCGCGACATCACCCAGCGCAAACACGCAGAACAGGATCGTGAACGGGCGCTGGAAGAGGCGCGCCGGGCCAATGCCGCCAAGTCACGTTTCCTGGCTGCGGCCAGCCACGACCTGCGCCAGCCGCTGCAAGCCGCCTCCTGGTTCCTGGCGGTGATCGAGGAGCGGCCGGGGGAGGGCGAACAGCGTCAGGTGGTCGAATCCCTGCGCCAGTGCCTGACCAGCAGCCAGAGCCTGCTCGACGCCCTGCTCGACATCTCGCGTCTGGATGCCGGCGTCGTGGATATCCACCCCGCCGCCGTTGAGATCTGGGACCTGTTCGAGGAGCTCGAGGTCGAGTTCACCAGCCAGGCCCGCGGCAAGGGGCTGCGCCTGCAGTTCGTGCCGACCAGCGCGCGGGTCGAATGCGATCCCGTCCTGCTGCGCCGCGTGCTCCAGAACTATGTCGCCAATGCCATCCGCTACACCGAAAAGGGTCGTGTCCTGATCGGCGTGCGTGCCGTGCAGGGCGGCAGCCGGATCGAGGTCCATGACACCGGCATCGGCATTGCGCCGGAGCGCCATGGCGACGTCTTCGATGAATTCGTCCAGATCGGCAATCCCGAACGCGACCGGCGCAGCGGTCTGGGGCTGGGGCTGTCGATCGTGCGCCGCATCGCCGACCTGGTTGGTGCACCGACCGGCATGCGATCGGCCGAAGGTCTGGGGTCCTGCTTCTGGATCGAACTGCCCGCTGTCCGCTCGGCGCAGGTTCCGCCATCCCAGCCCCCCGCACAGGGAACGCTTGCCGGGCGCACCATAGCCGTCGTCGACGACGATCCCGATCAGGTCGCCGGATTGCGCGCCTTCCTTGGCATGCTGGGATGCCGCGTCGTGGCGGGCGAAAGCGCCGAGGAGGTCCTTGTGGAGGCCGGCGATCATCCCGCCGACATCATTGTCGCCGATTACCGCCTGCGCGGTGGCGCGACCGGCAACCAGGCGATTGCCGCACTGGTGGCAGTCTGGAGAGAACGCCCAGCCATTCTGCTGACCGGCGACACCGACCCGGACCGTCTGGCCGAAGCGCGCGCAGGCGGATTTGCGCTGCTGCACAAGCCAGTCGATCCCTCGGCGCTGCGCCGCACCCTACTGGAGCTTCTGGAGCGGTTCGCCTAGCAGGGCAGCGGTCATGCCGAATTCCGTGGCGATGCGCGCGGCATCGGTGCGGTTGCGCGCGCCCAGCTTGCGCATGATGACCTTCAGGTGCGTCTTGACCGTGCTCTCGATGACCCCCAGCGCCCGGGCGATCTCCTTGTTCGAGCGCCCCTGCATGACCAGCGCCAGGGTCTCTTTCTGGCGCGGGGTCAGGCTGTCGATAGGACTGTCGCTATGGTCGTCGGATGCCTGGGCGGGAGCGTCGCGGAAGGCGCTGGCCGGCACGAACATCTCTCCGGCCAGCACCAGTTCCATGGCATGGCGCACGACATCGACGCCGGCCGCCTTGGGGATGTAGCCGCGAGCGCCGCGGTCCATGGCGGTGCGCACTTCCTCGCGCCCGGCGTGGGCCGAAAGCATGACGATCTTCAGGGCGGGCCAGCGGGTGAGCAGGCGGCTCAGCCCCTCGAACTGCTCCATGCCGGGCATGGCAAGATCGAGCAGCAGGATATCGGGCACGGTGTCCTCGACCCTGGCGATGGCCGAGGAGGTCCTCGGCTTCACGAATGGCGCTGTCGGGGTAGAAACGCGCAAGCATCATGGCCAGACCGGCACGCACCAGCGCGTGGTCGTCGGCTATCAGGATGTTCATGGTCGTCCCCCTGGCAGTTACTCCGGATCGTGGCAGCAGGCCTGCAGCTTGTTCCCGTCGGGATCGCGTATGTAAGCGCCGTAATAGTGCTCGTGATACTGCGG
>Ga0105055_10012304_pt1 | contig 10432 bp, 9 predicted proteins | sample BON03_FD_78090 | JGI IMG/M metagenome (GOLD analysis project Ga0105055, IMG submission 78090) | Freshwater microbial communities from Lake Bonney liftoff mats and glacier meltwater in Antarctica - BON-03 | ecosystem: Environmental > Aquatic > Freshwater > Ice > Glacier meltwater | place: Lake... | reverse complement strand
CAAGATGCCGTTTTTAGGGAAGGCATGACTCTGGATAGTCTTAGAAACGCCAAACCTAAAAAGTACTTTGTTCCCCTGCTTCACAATGATGAGGTCGTGGAATACCCAGTGGATCAAACTACCCTAACAAAGAGATACACCGAAGAGGCGGTAGATTTTATTAAAAAAAATAAGAACAATCCCTTTTTCCTGTATGTGGCCCAGACCATGCCCCATATTCCACTTTATGCCTCACCGGATTTTAAAGGGAAAAGTGCTAGAGGGCTATATGGCGATGTCATTGAAGAAATTGATTGGAGTATGGGAAGAATTCTTGAAACGCTAGAATCCTTAGGTATTGATGGGAATACCTTGGTTATCTTTACTTCGGACAATGGACCTTGGGACCTTAAGGACGGCCAAGGGGGAAGTGCGTTGCCGTTGCGAGGGTATAAATTTCAAACCTATGAAGGTGGCATGCGTGTGCCAATGATTGCACAATGGAAGGGAGTCATTCCCTCTGGAGTCGTTTGTTCCGAACTGGCTTCTACCATAGATATATTACCCACTATTGCTTATTTAACAGAAAGTGAAGTTTCGGAAAAACCCATGGATGGAAGGAATATTTGGCCTTTGCTTTCCGGGGATAAAAAGGCCAAATCTCCACATACAAAAGATGGATTTTATTATTACTCTGGAAACACGGCCGAGGCGGTGCGAAGCGGGGCTTGGAAATTAAGGGTAGTTAAGGGCGAAATAGAATTGTACAACCTAGAAAAGGATATTTCCGAAACTGAAAATGTGGCTCTTAAAAATCCAAAAATTGTAAAAAAGTTACAGAAGATGTTATCGGGCTACGATGCCGATTTGAAGTCAAACTTACATTAAGAAATAACTGAAAGCGAAGTGGTGACTTCGTCTAATATTAATCCTTTACTTATAAATACTAGGGACAAAAGCCTTTATAAACTTGTCGTACAAAATTCAATAAACGGTAATTGTTTTTAGTAACGGGAAGTAGCCAATAAACTTATTGCCTAAACCTTGAAATATGCCTTTGCCGATTGGAACCAATTGATAAAAAGGTTTTAGTGGCCATTAACTCTAAGTTGGTTTTTTAAATGATACTCGTATAATGCCGATGATAAGGCTTCATCACAAGCCCAGAAATGAAAAGAACTGAGTCTTATGACTTTCTCCTATTGGGATTCGGGTATCATTGATCACAATTCGATTCCTTTGAATGGTCTTAATGACATTTACGTTGACTACAAAAGATTTATGAACCCGTATAAATTGGTTTTGGGGCAATTTGTCCAAAAGGTCCTTGAAGCTTAGAAGGGTCAAGATTGTCTTATTGGTGCCTATAATATGGATTTTCAGGTAATCTTTAAGACCCTGAATGTATTCAATTTGATCAAGATCTATCTTAATATTTTCATGTTCGGATTTCACAAAAATAAATTTTTGGGTATCCTTGTGCCCTCCATTGGAAGGAAAAATATTGGCTGTTGAAGGTTTTTCCTTTTGTGTCAAAATCTCCTTGGTTCTTGAAACGGCCTTTATAAATCTATGGTAAGGGATAGGCTTAACCAGATAATCAACTGCGTTCAGCTCAAATCCCTCAACTGCATAATGCGCATAGGCTGTTGTAAAAATAAACAGGGGCCTGTTATCTAGGGCGCTTATAAATTCCAAACCACTAATTTGGGGCATTTCTATGTCGCAAAAAATTAAATCGACCTTTTTTTCCTTAATAACTGTTATGGCATCCAAAGGATTGGTAAAAGTACCTACTACCTCCGTAAAGTCTATTTTCTTGCAATAGTCTGCCAATACATCTATAGCCAAAGGCTCATCATCAATGATTATGCAATTCATAGTTTTTTAAATTTAGGGTTAAATTTACCTCATAGGTCTTTCCGTCATCCTGTATAAGCAAATCATGTGAATGGGGATACAAATAGTTCAACCTATTCTTGACGTTCTCCAGACCCACTCCGCTACTATCTGATTTTGCTTTAAAAGTTCCTATAATGTTGGTTACCTGTAGATGTATGGACTCATTATCTATGGAAAGGTTTATTTTAACAATGGTTTTGCCGTTATAATCGGTACCGTATTTGAATGCATTTTCAATAAAGGAAATAAATAGGAGGGGAGGGACAAATTTTCCCTTCTCTTCTCCCGATATTTTTAGCGTCACATTCTCACTATTGGCGAGTCGAAGCCGTTGCAATGCTACGTAACTTTGTATGTATTCCAGTTCCTTGTGTAGGGGTACTAATTTTTTGTCTGCCTCGTAGAGCATATACCGCATAAGTTCAGATAAATTGATGACCGCTTCGGAGGTATCCGGAGATTGTTTTACCGAAAGCGAATAAATAGTATTCAAGGAGTTAAAAAGAAAATGCGGGTTTAGCTGGGACTTTAAAAATTGAAGTTCTGACTGTATTTTTTCTTTTTCTACCAATTTACGAAGGTCTTCGTTTTTCTGCCATTCCGTATAGACCTTTAACATGGTACTGAAAATATAGGGAACGGCGAATATAACTGTCGTCATTAAAACAAAACGAAATGCTCCAGGACCATTACCTCCAGGAGGTCGCATGCGAACTGCTCGTCGTGGAAGGTCGTCGGGGGGCGATGGAGGGAACGCTATATTAGCAAAAAATCCGACTGCCAAAAGTAGTAGGACAGACAGCGCAATATAGTTCCACATGCGGTTTTTCAGCAAAAATTTCGGTACCAGATAATAATAATTAAGATAGAAAATTGCCATGGCCAAGAGTACTTTTGCCAAAAGGTTATAGGGAAGAGATCCGGACCCAGTCAAAACAGGGTAAGACAGCAAGCCGCAAAGCGTGCACCATAAAAGGACGTGAACTAGCCATTGCGGAATATTTTTCTTATCAAGTACCATGCACTTCTTTAGTCTAAGGTAAATTTCATAATCTGTAATTCCTCTAGTTCGGAAATTGTCAAAATAGGACTCTCCTTATTTTGTAATTTATTAATAACCTTATCGGCTGTACGTTTGGCATCCTGGGTGCTTACGAATGGTTTTTTTCCGGGGAGAACGGGAATGTACTCCTGGCGGATAAGTACCTTGTTACCTAATGCTATTTGATATCCATATCCGTTTTCCAAATTCAATATTTCGGTACGGAGCTGCAATTTACTTTCTTTTGAGCCAACACTGTAATTTGAAAAGCCCAATAACAGAAATCCAGATACAACCGCTATTAAAACATATGCTATTAAAATTTTTTTCATTTTTTTTTCATTTTAAAAGCGCCATACCACGAGGCATGGCGCTTTTGCTGACTTTAACACTACAAAATCAAAATTACTAGTCTTCGTCGTCGTATTCGTCATAAGGTAAAAATTCCTCCAAATCATCCAAATACAGACTTCCTGTTCGGCCCAAGCCAATAAAAGTCCTTACATTATTTGAGAATACCACCGCGTCCTGTCTCGATGTTCGTTCAAAACCTGTTTTGGATTCCCAAGAATCTGTACTTGGGTCATATTCCCAAATAGATTGTAAGGTGCCACCATAGGTTCCAGTGGCTATATATCCATAGTCATTTAGGGTGAAACCTACCGCATTGCTACGCACAATGGTATAATCATCATCTTCATCCAAATCCAGTTTTTGCGTCCAACTTTCTGTGGTGGAGTCAAAAGCCCAAAAATCCTGCAAATAGACACCGTTGGAAACTCCTGTTCCCATATACACTTTATCCCCTATGGTAAAGGTTGTTGCCGCCCTTCTTTTATCTCCACCAAAGCCGACCAACTCTGACCAGCTATCGCTGTTGGGATCGTATTTCCAAAAGTCCTTGCGATCGTTGTCACCGTCAAAGCCTGTGCCGAAATAGCCTAAGCTGTTTATTCCGAATGCCACCGCACTTCGCCTTGGGGTAGATGGGAATGTTGCAATTTCCGTCCATGTGTTGCTGGCTGGGTCGTAAGAATAAAAATCTGACAGTTCGTCCAAGCCATCATATCCAGAGCCGATATATCCCTTATCATTGACTGCAAAACCTACGGCTGCATTCCTTGCAGTTCCGGGGAAATCTGCTTTTTGAGACCAATAATCGCCATCCATATTATAGGACCAAAAGGAGGTTAGGTAATCATCTCCGTCAAAACCTACACCACTATATCCGATGTTTCCAATAGTAAAGTAGGAGCTGCCACTGCGTGGACTGCCGTCAAACACAGATTTGTCCGTCCAGTTACCCAAGTCGTCATCATCGTCATCGTCATTGGAACAACTTGCCATTAAGCAAAGTGTTGCGCTGACCATCGTTAACATTTTAATGTGGTTTACCCTTCCCTTCATGTTATAAATGTATTTCATTAGTTATTTTTTTTTCAAAACTAGATGGCTAACGTGGTGTTTGAAACTTAAATAGATAAAGTCACCTATTTAACATATAAAAGAGGATATTTTATCTACGAATGGTAGACGGCATTTAATAGCTAAAATTTGCCCTTTGGTCTTATAAGTTAGTGGGTTGGTCTATTGGGGTTTCCGAGCTAGGGAAACGCTTTTACTTTTGGCTTTAAATAATAAAAGAATGAGACAACTCCTTGCACTTATTGCCTTGCTGATAATTATGGATTCATGCAGCACAGATGCTATTAATGATTCTGAATTTGTGGCTGGTGGGACATTTACAGACAGTAATATTCGGGTGGTGCAAATAGATACCATGAATGTGGAGACATACACCATGAAGTTTGACAGTATTGTAACTTCACAGGCCTCCCGTATGCTTATCGGTAAATATATAGACCCGGTATTTGGGGCCGTGAAAAGTTCGAGTTTTGCGGAATTGTTGCCCAATAGCTATTATATCGATTCCGACGCGGAATATGATAGTATCGCCTTCTTCCTGAAGTACGACAATTACTATTATAATGACACCCTTAAAAATAACACCATCCATATTAAAGAGCTCAGTGAACTTTTAAAGCCAGCGGATGGGAGTGAATTCTATAATACCAGCAAGGTGGGGTTCTTTGAGGAAGATTTAGGGTCTGTAACCTATACACCAAGACCTTTGGGAACGGATTCGTTATATATTAAATTAAGTGACTCCTTAGGGTTAGATCTTTTTGAGCAGTTGCAACAAAAGAATATTACAAACACCGAGGAATTTAAGGACTACTTTCATGGGATTACCTTTCAGCCAGGCGACGACGACGACGGTTCCATAGTTGGTTTTTCATTTGCTACCAGCGTAATGAGGATGTATTACACCATTTCCCAAGAGGAAAGTCGCACGCAGTATACTACAGATTTTGCAATAAACACCACCAGTAGTCCTATTCCATTTTTTAACCAGATGTCCGTGGTGGAAACCAATGAGTACCTAAAGACACTCACAGATAAAGAAGTTGCTCTCAACAGTTCCGAATCGGATAACCAAAGTTTTATTCAATCCGGTATTGGATACACGACGAAGATAGAATTTACAAATTTAAAAACCTTGTTCGATATTCCAGGACGGGGAACCTTACTGAATGCCGTTCTTAAAATTAAACCAGCTTTGGCTTCTTATAATGATGAACTGGCTCTAAGGGACAACCTATCGCTTTTTATCGTAGACCAAAACAATGATTTAACAGATCAATTGGTAGGAATGGATAATACGGGAGTACAGGCCACTTTGAACCGTGACGGGGAGGAATTCAATGACATATATTATGAAATACCACTTACCAGCTATATAGAAGGATTATTGTTGGCAGAACGGGAAACCAATGATGCAATTATTCTTTTGCCCGAGAATTACAATAGCACTGTAGATCGATTTGTTTTAATCGGAAATGACGGCACTAACCAAGGTATCCAATTGGAACTTACCTACGCAATATATGATGAAGATGAATAAATTACCCTTATCTACCCTATTTATAACTTTCTTAACTGCAATTCCTGTTTTGGCTCAATCCGAAGGCCTAACAAGTTCGCCTTATTCACTATACGGTCTAGGTGCAATAAATCAGACGAGTATTGGGAGAACCAATGGGATGGGTTATTCTGGATTAGCAATGAAATCGGACACAGAAATAAACAATTTAAATCCGGCCAATTTTGCCTTGACACCTCAAAACTCTTTCTTTTACGATATTGGGATAAGGGGGAAGTATAACAATTATAGTAATAGGATAAACGACGAATCAAAAGCCACTGTCAACTTTTCCAATTTGGCTCTTGCCTTCCGAATAGCGGACAGACTTGGAGCAGGTATAGCATTGGTTCCATATACCGATGTGGGATATACCTTGGTAGGAGTAAAAACAAATATAGAGGGGACTGAGGAAACTTTTGAAAGTAATGTTAGTGGTCTTGGAGGATTGAGCGACTTAAAGATCAACCTGGGATATGGTATTACTGATAAATTAAGATTTGGGGCCAGTTTTTCCGTACTATTTGGCAAGATTGAGGAGGAAGAATCCTTCCAAATCTATAATAGTGCTTTTGTTTCCACTGAAGATACCAATTATAGTGGCGCTCGTTTTGGGCTAGGTATGCAATACGACCTTACAAAGAATATTACACTTGGGAGTACAGTCCAATTCCCTACCAGTCTAAAGGGTAGTGTAAGGCGTTCAGTGATTAAAAGCCTGGACGCAGTGGAAATAACGGTAGAGGAGGATGAGAGTAATACTGTTGCCGATTTTAAAATGCCAATGGAACTAGGGGTTGGGTTAAGTACAAAATTTTTAAAATCCTTTACGCTAAACGCCGATTATAAAAAGAATTATTGGAGTGATACCGGGCAGTCCGAAAATATTGGGGAATATGCTGATCAGGATATCTATGCCCTTGGTTTGGAATTTGTAAGAAATTCTTCCAGTTATAAGTACAACCAGCGTATTCGTTATAGAACTGGTTTTAATTACGACACCGGGTATCTGTCCATTAACGATGCTAAAATAGATGGTTATAATTTTACGGCAGGGGTAGGTTTGCCCATTGGCCGTGGTAATAATTCCATGCTTAATTTGTCCTATTCCTACGGGTCCACTGGTCTAATAGAAAATATACTTATCAAGGAGAATTATCATGTGCTAACAGTTAATTTTAGCTTGGAGGACCTATGGTTTAAAAAACGAAAAACCGACTAATGCCAGTTCTTAATGAAGTTTAAAAATAAGGAGAGTTTAATTTTATATTAAACATCTATAAATTTAATAATGCTAATCTAATAACGCAATCGAGAGGTTTTAGCTAATTAGGACTTTAAAATCAGGGGTCTAGATCTCCACGGGTGTTTAGTGCTATTTATTTGGAAGTCCGATTACAGCCCTACAGATTTCGAAGCAAAAAAGTAAATTAGTCCAAACTATTTTTGGAAATATAGTTTAAAAATGCTGGCTTATAATTTTCCGAAACTGTAATGCGTTGATTTCCAATTATGATCTGACTGCGCTCTATAACATCAATATTATTTAGGGACACAATAAACGAACGATGCACACGCATAAATTGAGTTTCGGGCAATTCTTCCTCTAAAGATTTTAAACTCATCAAAGTTAATATAGGTTTGGGATTATCTTTTAACCATATTTTAATATAGTCTTTTAAGCCTTCAAAATAGAGTACGTCTGCCAATTTAATTCGCAGTTGTTTGTATTCAGATTTTACAAAAAGGAATTCTTTTTCATCGGAAAGTACGGTTTGTTGTTTGCCTTTTACTAAAGAAAACCAAGTACTTGCTTTGTTGGCTGCTGCCAGAAACTCTGCATAGTCAAAAGGTTTTAATAAATAATCTAATGCCTCTACTTTAAAACCTTCTAATGCATATTGGTCAAAGGCAGTGGTGAAAATAACTCGGGTTTCCTTTGGAAGCATTTTAGACAATTGAATCCCTGTCAAATCAGGCATTTGGATATCTAAAAACAATAAATCAACAGGATTCGTTTTTAAAAATTCCATCGCTTCAATGGCACTACTGCATTTTTGTTTAAGCTCCAAAAACGGTGTTTTTTCGACATAACTTTCTACCAAATTCAACGCCATCGGTTCATCATCTACAATAACACATGTGATTTTTAAGTTGCTCATAATTTAAGCTGTTTCTATTTTTAAATGTACTAAAAACCGATTGTCATTTACAGTTGTATTAAAACTGTGTTTATTTGGGTATAGTAATTCTAAGCGCTTCACTACATTTTGCAGTCCAATTCCAGAACCACTTTTGTCGTCTGTTTTTTTAGGAAAATTTTCGTTTTCAATGGTGAATAGAACTGTTCTTTCTTCTGAAGTCATAGCAATGTTTATATGACTTTCTTTACTTGCTGAAACCCCGTGCTTAAAAGCATTTTCTATTAATGAAATAAATAATAAAGGTGCTATTTGAATGCCATTTTCTTCTGTTGGGAAACTATAACTGACTTTTGTTTTATCCGATACCCTTAATTTCATTAAATCGATATATTTTTTCATAAAATCGATTTCTTTTGAAAGTGGCACCAAATCCATATTGGTTTCGTACAACATATAACGCATTAATTTACTTAAACTATGAATGGATTTTTTTGCCTGCTCTGGCGAAATATCAACCATGGCATAAATGTTATTTAAGGAGTTAAAAAAGAAATGCGGTTGCAATTGGTAATGCAAATGTTGTAATTCTGATTTCAACTTTATGTTCGCTGCTTCTTTGCGTTCGGCTTCCGTTTGTACCCAGCGTTGGGTTGTTTTAATGGCTATTGAAAAAAGCAAAGGCGCCATGTACGATAGCATTTGTATATAAATAATTAATTTGACTGGTGGCCTTCCTCCTCCATCGGCATTACTTGGACGTCTTTTAATTAGGTCTTGAAAAAAGGCTTCTTCAATTTGATCTTTTAATACTAAAAACAAGGCAATCATTCCAAGATTGATAGCAATAAATAGCATTAATTTCTTACTAAATAGAAACCTGTCAATAAGCACAAAATAATTGACATAAAAAACAACCGCATAAAACAGTAATGGAATCCAATAATGTGCAAACACCCGATTTAGATCTTGCTCTTGTCCGTAAGACAACACATATGGCATACTGAAGAGCACCAACCATACGAGAAGATGAGAAAATACTGTTATGGTTTTATTTTTATACATAATTTATTATTCATATCGCAATGCTGTAATCGGGTCTAAAGCCGATGCTTTTCTTGCAGGATACCACCCAAAGAAGATTCCTGTAATTGCACAAACCGCAAAGGAAATAACAATAGAATACATTGCCACACTTGTAGGCCAATTTAAGAATTTTTCAATGAATACCGTAGAACCAAGTCCTAAAAGCACGCCTAATGCACCACCTGTTATACTTATTAAAATGGCTTCTATTAAAAATTGCATCAAAATATCTGATTCTTTGCCACCTACAGCCATTCGTAGACCAATTTCTTTAGTACGTTCTTTTACCGAAACATACATAATATTCATAATTCCAATGCCACCTATTAATAATGATATACTTGCAACAGCCACTAAAAGGATGGTTAACATTTCACTTGTAGAACTAAAGGTAGAAATGAGTTCTTCCATAGAGCGTACATTGAAATCATCGTCTTCACCATCAGCTAATTTGTGCTGTTCGCGTAAAATATTAGAGATTTCTAAAACGGCGTTTGGTGCTTCTTCTTCACTTACGGCGGATGTTATAATCTGATTTAAATGATCGATAGCCAAAATACGTTTTTGCACTGTTGTATAAGGCGCTATGATCACGTCGTCTTGATCTTGACCAAAAGTATTCTCCCCTTTTTCTTCTAAAACACCAATTACTTTAAAAGGTATATTATTGAAACGAATCATTTGCCCAACAGGTTCTTGACCATCTGGAAATACATTATCAACAACCGTTTGACCAATCAACGCCACTTTAGAGGCTGATTTTACCTCAGCATCAGTAAACATACTACCACTTTGCAAATCGACCACTTTAATCTTTAAATATTCAGAATTGACACCATAGATAGATGATGGCCAGTTATTAGAACCGTTTATAACCTGACCTCTACCATCTACTAATGGTGAACTATAACTCAAGAGCGTAGTCTTTTCTCTAATAGCCTCAAAATCGTTTAAGGTAAGAGATTCCATTACACTTGCCTCTTGTCTAACACCACCGCGCGTATCTGACCCTGCTTTTACGGTAATAATATTCGATCCCATACTTGAAATGTTAGCGCGAATACTTTCTTTTGAACCTTCTCCAATGGCGAGCATCGCAATTACAGATGCTACACCTATAATGATGCCTAACATTGTAAGTAATGTTCTCATTTTATTAAGAACAATGGCTTTAAAAGCGATTTTAAATAAATTTAATAGTCTCATAATTAATGGTCTTCTTTAGGTAATTTTGCTAACTGTTCTTCTGCCGATTGTACTTTATGGTTTTTATAATCTTGAATTATATTTCCATCTTTT
>Ga0105055_10012293_pt1 | contig 10439 bp, 9 predicted proteins | sample BON03_FD_78090 | JGI IMG/M metagenome (GOLD analysis project Ga0105055, IMG submission 78090) | Freshwater microbial communities from Lake Bonney liftoff mats and glacier meltwater in Antarctica - BON-03 | ecosystem: Environmental > Aquatic > Freshwater > Ice > Glacier meltwater | place: Lake... | reverse complement strand
TGTGCGCGCGTGTGCGTGTGCGTGTGCGTGTGCGTGTGCGTGTGCGTGTGCGTGTGCGTGTGCGTGTGCGTGTGTGTGTGATTAAGTGTGTGAGAGAGAGACAGACCTTTATCAATAGGCGAGACGTGGTCAGTGAGGAGGAGTGTATGTGCGTGTGTGTGTGTGAGAGAGAGCGTGCGCGAGCGAGAGAGAGACACACACGCACGTGCACACATACACAGACCTTTATCACGAGGCGAGACGTGGTCAAAGTGTGTGTGCGTATGTTTGTTGTGTGTGTGTGTGTGTGCTCGTATGAGAGAGAGAAGGAGAGACACACACAGACCTTTATCAAAAGGTGAGGCTCCTCCTCAACAAGGAAGAGCGTGTGCGTGTATGTGAGAGAGCGTGAGAGAGAGAGTGAGAGAGAAACAAAGACCGTTATCAACAAACGAGACATCGTCAGTAACAAGGAGTGTGTATGTATGTATGTATGTGTGTGTGTGTGTGTGTGTGTGTGTGTGTGTGTGTGTGTGTGTGTTATGTGAGAGAGAGGCCTTCATCAAGAGGTAAGACGTGGTCGGCAAGGAGGAGTGGACAGGGCGAGGAGTGGACGGGGCGAAGAGGATGGGGGGAAAGAGAAGGAGGCGGCCTCATTCCAAGGTGCACGCCCCCCTGTCGTGCGGTCGCAATGATGCAGTGTGTTGCAGTGAGTTGCAGCGTGTTGCAGCATGTTGCAGTATGTTGCAATGTGCTGCAGTCACTCCATGGAGCACGCCCTCCTGTCCTATTGCAGTGTGTTGCAGTTTGTTGCAGTGTTGCAGTGTGTGATAGTGTGTTGCAGTAATTCCATGGAGCATGCCCTCCGGTTGAGTGCTCGCCCTGTTGCAGTGTGTTGCAGCGTGTTGCCGCGTGTTATACTGTGTTGCAGTCATTCCATGGAGCACGCCCTCATAGTGCGGTCGCCTGGTTGCGTGGCCACATGACTCATTCATATGTGTGCCATACATTCATATGTGTGACATCACACATTCATACATGTGCCATGACGCATTTATATTCGTGACATGACACATCCATACGTGAAACATGACTCATTCATATATGAAAGATTCCACTGAAAACGCTACACCTCCAAAATCCATCAAATCTGATGAGCTGATGAGCGATAAGTATATGTGTGTATTTGTATGTCTGTGTATGTGTTATCTCGGGATGTATCTATCTATCTATCGGAATGTATGTATCTATGTCTATGTCGGCGCAAATATGTCTCTATGTCTACATCAGCAGAAATGTGTCTCTATGTTTTAAGTCGGCGCAAAAAATGTTTAGGGCACAACAAAGATAATGCTTTTCAATTCTAGGCAGTTAAAGCTCTACATCAGAAGTGCACCTCCTGTTGAATGCTGCTACTGCTGCCATTATCAAAGAGTCACCGTTGCGAAGCGGAGCTCAGCTTCGTGTGGTTTCACACATTTAGTGTGAAGTAAAGAGGAGAAGGCCACACTTTTAGTTTGAAGGAAAGAGGAGGAAGGAAAAAGTGGTGGTGTTGTGAAGATTAGAGGTTGGTGTGGGGGGAGAAGGAAAAGAGGAGGGCTCATATCATGGACTGTAAGATTCATGGGAACAGTAAGGTGCGTCTACGAGTGATGCAGTTTGTCTCATCACAACGAGTTTTGTACTCCGTCTAATAGTCATCGTCATTGATAGGGTCTGGCTAGTGAGGGCCAAAATGGTTTTAGTACGCAGATTCTTGAGCCGGGGTCGATTCATGTGTTGTTGATTGTACCTGATGTAAAACAGATTATAGTAAAAAAGTTGTCTCAAAAGTACATGGCTATTGACCGGCCGTGATACAAGTTTTGGCGTCAAAGAGCGATCCAGAGAAAGAGCCTCGGAGCGTACGAGCGAGTGAGTGACACGCTGTATGAGCGTGTTTGTGTTACATGCCGTGCCAAGACTGATGCACAGTAAGGTGGTGCGGTACGGGAAGTGTTGCGTTACAGTTCCTCAAGGTATGTTGCTGTTGCGCACATGAGTTTCACACGTGCACCTTTGGGCTGCTCTGTCCTGAGCTAGAGCTTCTATCCTTTTGTAAAACCCACCACATGTGCTTGCTACAAAAGGGATCAAGTGCCTGAAGGGCACTTAAGACTCTGTATCAACGCCCCCCAGCCCCTCCTATGTCACGTGATCTTTGAACGCTTTGTTTTGTGTGCCATTATAGTCTGTCTCTCTGCCCCCCGCCCAAAACCCCACCATATGCAGGGCCAAATCCCCCCCCCCCCCTGCTGCTGCTGTGCGTATGTGCAGGTGCATGTGCATGTGCATGTACGTGTGCATGCGTGCATGTAAGAGTGCATGGGTCAGTCGACGCAGGCAACCCCTTTGAATATTCTGCGTGTCTACTAAGAAGTGAGTCAGTGAGTTGGTACGTGCCGTGTGCATCCGAGTCAGTCTGAGTGCGTTGCAGCGCGTCACCTTGGAATCCACGGCCTGCTCGAAGGGCCCAACCCGCCTGTTCTTTAACAACTCGGCCAACAGCTCCTGCACACCACGGCCTACCCCCTCACGTGCTCCAACACGAACACCTACGACACACATCTGCGCACCTCCCGCCGTGCTCATATTTGACTGGACCCCTGAGCAGCCTGCAGACCTGCGGGTTGTAAGGTGTTGCAGTGAGTGGTAGTGTGCTGCAGCGTGCTGCAGCGTGCTGCAGTGTGTTGCAGTGATTTATGGTGTGTTGCAGTGTGTTGCAGTGTGACCCCTCAGCAGCTTCAAGCCTACTTGTTCCACACCATTGGCAGAGATTCTCAAACGTCAGGTCTATACTCATTGTACAAAGTAGTTTTCTACTGTAAACTGTGTAGCGAGCTGACTTTTGACTGTTGAGACTTGGCTACCTGCTGGGACTGCCACCCGTAGAAATTCTTGAAAGTGAAATCTATGAATATTGTCTATAGTAAACTCAGGAGCGAGCTGATTTTTGAGAATTGCTACCTGCTGAGTGTGAAACGATTGCAGCGGCAAAAGAATATGTATGTACATACATATGTGTATATATATGTAGGTATATATGTATGTAACACTGATGCCTTTGCCGCCACAGTACTATTATCATTTAGTGTATTCATTTGATTTATTTAGTGAATTGCGGAGCAGGCTAAATTTTCGTATAGTAAATTGAGGAGCGAGCTGACTTTTGGGAACGAAAACCTGTTGGGGGTAGCGACGGCAGTCACGGCAGGAAGACATGCATGTATACATGTATAAATGTAAATATGTATGTACATACTGCTGCCCTTGCCGCCAAAACACTTCATTTATTTTGTATGTTCTGTTAAGTTAATGAGCGAGCTGACTTTTGAGAATTGCTACCTAGTGGGGCTGGCAAAGGCAGCGGCGGCAGAGGAATATGTACATGTATATGCATATGTATATATGTGTGTACACACGTATGCATGTATATACTGCAGAATTTCTAATTGCTTGGGGTGGCGACGGCAGCGGCGGCTGCATCAGTCTCTTCTACCGCAGTACACGTGGCTTTGGACGCCAGGGTTTTAAAAGACTTCGATTTAAGCGCGCAGCCGAGAGGGAATGTCGCCTGTAGTTTGTTGCAGTTTGTTGCAGTGTGTTGCAGTGTGTTGCAGTGTGTTGCAGTGTGTTGCAGTGTGTTGCAGTGTGTTGCAGTGTGTGGTAGTGCGTTGCAGTGTGTTGCAGTGTATTGCAGTGTGTGGCAGTGTGTTGCAGTGTATTGCAGTGTGTTGCAGTGTGTTTCAATGTGTTGCAATGTGTTGCAGTATGTCGCAGTACGTTGCAATGTGTTGCAGTATGTTGCAGTGTGTTGCAGTGAGTTCAACTGGAGCGCGCAGCCGGGAGGGAGTGTCGCCTGCAGTGTGTTGCAATGTGTTGCATTGTAATGCATTAAAAGGTCAGCTGATGACTAAATAACCTATAGTGAATACTGAGCATACTTTCCAGATATTTCTACCAGGCGCTGAGAATCTCAAAAGTCAGCTCTTGATTCATTTTGTATGGTAAAATGAGTACTGATGTGCCGAGGTGGAAAGGCAAGTCACTGGAACGCGAAGGAAGTCCAGGACCCACGCGTGCTCCTCGTGCGATAGCAGATCGTCAACGTCTCACCCGGTATCTTTTCTCCTTGAAGACTTTTCACCAGCGTGAGACAAACGAAGACAGGGGGTCGCTCAAAGGGGTCCACCTGAGACACACTACACAGTGGGCGCGGTGGACTCCCAGACTTTCCGCCATTATAACCACAAGGCTGCGCCAGCGTGACGTTGTGAGTAGTTGTGTCAAACTGACTGTTTTCAACTGACAGCTGAGAATCGGCTGTTATGCCCTCGTGCCACAGGCCTTTTCGTTGCAGTGTGAACCCGCTTGTCTGTCATGATTTTCGGGTAGTCGCCAGAAAGCGATACATGTAGAAGTTGCCTTGCCCTTCCCACCCCTTTTTCTTCGGAAAATGGGACGGAGACTAGGAGATGGTGGAAAGAAATTTCATGGTTCACGAGTGTCTTGCCACTCCCTACCACTGTGCAGACAGACAGAGAACAGGGCCCAAGACGCAGTCGCAGGTTCCCATCTCTTGTCTTCAAATTTGGCGAGGCGCGCCAGCTAGCTCTTAGCCAACAAATGCTTCACACAGTTGCTGTTTTCCTTCGAAGACCGCTGTTTGTACAAAGAAAGACGAACATTGTACGCCTTTCCAGCACCTTTTTGATTTGTTTGAGACACCTCACCCGAAGACTGCACACACCGATGATTGCGACGTTAATCACAAGTCATCTGAACCAACTGTTTTCAACAGCCAGCGAAGATTTGGCTGTTGGTATTGTGCTTCAAGCACACACCGATGATTGCGACGTTAATCACAAGTCATCTGAACCAACTGTTTTCAACAGCCAGCGAAGATTTGGCTGTTGGTATTGTGCTTCAAGCGACGCAGACGCTAACGAAGTGTTGCGAGAAGTACTGACAGACGCTAACGATGTGTTGCGAGAAGTACTGACGCTAACGAAGTGTTGCGAGAAGTACTGACAGTGTCGCGAACTCTCTAGTTGTTTTGTTGCTCAATCACACTGTCACGGAGACGTATGAAGTTGACGAGACATGCCAAGAAGTCTCCTGCCCCGTCCTTTTCCTCGAAAAATGGGCCGGTGATGTTACATGAAAAGTCCCACCTGGTAGTATCTTCCTCAGAAGACCTCTACCAATGTGGACAGACCGATCTGTGATTGAAGATGCAGCATCGAGTCAGCTCTTCACCTGGTAGTATCTTCCTCAGAAGACCTCTACCAATGTGGACAGACCGATCTGTGATTGAAGATGCAGCATTGAGTCAGCTCTTCGCCGACAAGTGTCTCACGCAGCAGCTTTTTACCACTGGGAAGCATCAACGAACAAAATTGCCTCGTTGGCACATCTTCTAATTATTTGACTCTGGTGCGACATTTGACAGAGAGCAGACAAACTCAAAAGGCGAGAGAGTCCAAACACAATTACTACATTATTTCTCCAAGAGTGATAATAAAAGCAATCATCATCATCAGAAAAAATCGTCTTTAGCGGCGGCTTGAGCAGGAACGCCCGTGTGCATGCCTTCTTTTGTCTGTTCCAAGCATCCTTGGGTCCACAATCTGTTTGTGAGACACATGCAGTTGACTATTTCGCTTTCACGACCTTCGGTCTCCATGTGTCATAGCATTTTGCGGCGGAGTTGCACGCCAGGTACGAGCGAAGTTGTTGTAGTAGACATCCTTTTTAGTGTAATGAGACAAATGACCATTTGATGGGCACCTAGTCACCCATTTCGCACTTGATGGTGTCTTGAATTTTTCACCATCCTTTATAATGCGAAGTCTGTGTGTTATTGTCATTTTTTCTTGTTGCATACAACATTGTGCCATTGGTCGTCGTTCAGAGAAGAAACAACTGATCTGGCAAGGGCACCATCTTCCTTAATTAAGATCATCAGGCAAACAATGTTTCTCTGTCTTCGCACCAGCAGCGGATTTTTTCCCAGTGGGAAAAAGCTGCTGCGTGAGACACTTAAAGGCGAAGATATGACTTGATGTGCATCTTGAATCACAGATTACGGGCAATAGAAATCTCGAGACTCTCAGGTTTGCTGTTCCCTTTTCCATTTGTCCTCATTGGTAAAAGTCTGTCTTCTGAGGAATAAGCCACCTCCCAGTCGTACGATCCTCATTTCAAACGACTCCTCCTCTTCTTCCCACAGGCACTTACTTATTGGTGAAAGTGAGACAGTCTGGAAACGAGAGAGAAAACAGGGATACGAGGAAAAAGGACATTTGCCCTGTTCTTGGGGGTTGCGAGTCGCGACCACTAGAAGAGAAATTGTTTGACAACAAAGGTTGTTTTTGGACAACAAGCTCCACAATGAGTGCACTTACGCTTAGCCATTCAAGGGGAGGGCCAACTCAACTCGTTCTTCGCGCCCAGCTCCAGAAACTTGTTCCCTTTGCGCCGAGGTTGATAAGTATCTAGTGACTAATCAATCAGATCAACTTCCACATACTTTATTCGAAGTGATAAGTAACAGGAACTTCTTCAGAGTAGATACGAGAAACTTCGTCAGACAGATAATCTACCTCTCAGTCGTACGAGGACTTCTTTACATCTTCTTCGCATCTTTCACTTCACTTGTCTGACGTGAAATAGGATTTAGGATCGACCGGGGGCAAACAGGGGGCACGGGGAACAGTAGGTAGGAGTAGACGAGAGAAGACACAGACGCCGAGCAGGTCGCCCAATCTTGAAATGAAAAATGTTTGGACAAGAGGCTCAACAGGTGTTTAAATGAAAGATAGTTGTGGAGAGCAAGCTCCACATTGAGGGGATTGACGCCTAGCTAGAACTACTAGGACGAACACCATCATGATCTTCTCATTGCTCGCAACCGACTCTAGAAACTTATGCGTTCTGCGATTGAGTGTATAAGCAACTAGAAGCTTATGTGATAAGCAAATAGATACTTTCAAGCGCACACACAAGTTGCTAGAAAGGCACTGGGATCCTCGAGCCAAGTCTTTTAGGTCCTTCCTTACCGCCACAGTGCGTGGCTTGTCGACGGCGGGCCGTGCTAATCGAAGATTATCACCGCTCAGCGCTTCCTCACCAATGCCCATGCCAGATTCATGGAGGGATGCAGCATCTCTTTGAAGGAGGGAGTTCTCATTCTGCGCGGCTTTGCTTCAAATAGTTTTTAGAAGGCACGCTCTTTCGCACCCACTTCTCTCGAAGGCAGATCTGCTGGGTTGGCTTTGAGGGTAACCAAATGAAGAACAGCTGGCATCGCAATCCCGCCAAGGTGGAGCAGATTACACACGAGGCACTTTTATTTCTGCAATAGCCGTGGATGCATGCTGAGGAACTTATAATGTGAGACGCAACTTTAGTTGCATAATAGGATAATCTCATCGGAGGAGAAGAGGCGAATACAGAACTAAAAGGGGCATCAGAAGCCCCCCTCCTCTCTTTACCGTGACGAAGACAAGAACCTTACGCCTGTGGCAGGACCGATTTGACAGGTGGAAATGTAAGCCCAAATCTGCAAGCTCGATTCTGCAAGCTCTTCCTGTGGATTTTGTCGGTTGAAATTGAGTAATCCAAGTAAAATCGTGATCTCCAAAAAATTCGAAATCAAGGATCGATTGACTTGTACATTTAATTAGGTTTTTTTTTCAGATAGGTCGAAGCGTCAAAAGCACGCGCACGCGCCCGACCCTGTTTGAAAAAATCCCAGGGAGGGGCTGAACTAAACGAAACACAAACAAATCCTGAAAGCTAGGAACACACAAACAAATAAACTGCAACCGAAAAATCGGCAGGACAGGGCTGTTAGAATCGAGCTTGCAGATTTGGACTTAAATTTCCACTGAGCAAAATCGGTCTGTGTCTGTTTTGCTAAAATATGATGATGTATCTACAATTCACCCCAATCCGTACGTTAGTCCATTTTTTCAAAGATCAGTGCTGGTTAGTTGTCGGGAGGCCACTTTTTTCAACTACCAAATCGTTCATGGGTTGACCCCTCCCCCTTTCTCTCAATAGTGTACATGTTGTGGATGTTCTCATAAAAATATGGTGACGGTGTATCAACAATCTCCCCGTCTCTGGTTCGTTATTTCATATAGTCTTGGTTTACTTTTTGTCAGGATGCCGCTGTTTCCAGCTACCAAATCGTTCATGGGTTGCCCCCTTCCCATCTTTCTCACCCTGACTTCCTTGAGTGTTGGTGTTCAAAGCACGAGCTTGCCTTGTGTGTTAGTGCTTAGGGGGATCAGACGTGAGGGAACTCTGGACGCTATTCGGTGGCTGAGGATGCATAAGTTTTATGCTTGTGTAGTCCAGGGATTCGGGACAGCCCTTCATCTTTACATTTTTATTTTGTTTCTGGGCGGTGGTGTACCTTTGGTAGGATCGCAAGAAGAGCAACGCGGCCCGAATGGATATACCCAGGAGTTTTACTTCGAGCCCAGAGCGGGAGGCGAAGTAAGGATTTTCGATGAAGTAAGGATTTTCGATGAAGGATTTTCGAAAAAATTTCGAGGCGAGGTAAGGATTTTCCACTCTCTTTCTGGGTGTCAAGATCAGTGAGTGGCCCCTATCGATTCGAAACACGCCACTGAAAGAGAGTGAGCTCAGGAATCAGTTTGAATAAACTCTTTCACTTCTCAGTACCATGGATGGTACTGAGAAGTGAAAAAGTTTATTCAAACTGTTTTCTGTTGTACAACAATTTACTGTACAGCAGAAAACGTTTTTGCCCTCGAAAGTGACAGAGTGACCGGCGCACTTATTAAAACCAATGCCTGCGCACGTTGACCCTGGCATGCACTGCTCACTGCACCTGGTAGTTTCTGCTGATAGTTATCTGCGTCTCTCACATCTGCTCGGCTCGGCTCTCATGCACAGGGAAACATATCTATATCTAGGCAACTCCGAGTCCCAAGAAGTGGAGGAACTGTCGCAAACAAAGCAATCTGCAATTGACCAGAATCGCTCTACACCTACAGGCGAGGCAGCATCTTGAATTACAATAAAGATCTTTTGAGTTCTCCTTTACTATTCACACCAGTCCAGTCCATTTTGCCTGTGAAAGCGTCCTAAGCGATAAACAGGACGCTGAGCGATAAGGGCGTCCTAAGCGATAAGGGCGAGGAGAGTCTGAGCCCGTCAGAAGATGGGGGGGGGGTGGAAGGGGGCTAGCGACATAGTCTGAGAAAACCAAAGAGTTGTGGAGAAGGCAAAGGGCGACTGTAGGCTTTATTTCTAATCTTCCTCACCCTCGGGTTAATGATACAACACAACACTTTGTCTTTTTTGTTATGGTTTCCTACCATGAATAGGTGATCGATGAAGTCTGACCCATAATCCCAACCACACGTCGAGTGGACACCCTCTATTCCCAGGTCCCTCGATGAGGAAGAGCAGGCTGAGAAGTCTGAATACCACCAGAGTTGCCACAGTACATCTGGGGTGGAGTAGGAATGGGGGGCGCCACAGAACTAAGTAAAAGCGGGGTTTTTTGGTACGGGATCCCAGACAACTTGACACCACTTCAACATCCTTGGTTTGAATCAAACAAAGCAACATACTCTTTTGACCCCGACCGGCCCTGGTGTCAGACACCATTCATTGGTGAAGACAACACCAAGTTTAAGAAAACAAGATTTGCAATCTCAGAGTCTCTCTCTCTCTCTCTCTTTCTCTCTGAGCGCGTGTGTGTGTACGTGTGTGTGCGCGTGCGTGTATTTGATCGGTCGTGGGTTTGTGTCTTTATCTGTGTGTCTATGTGTGTGTCTCTCTCGCTTTCTCTGAAAGAGAGGGTGAGTGTGCGTGTATATTTGTGTGCGTGTGCGTGTGCGTGTGCGTGTGCGTGTGCGTGTGGTGCGTGCGCGCGCAGTTGTGTGTGTGTACACGTGTGTGTGTGCATGCACGCGTGCACATGTGTTTCTGTGTTTCTACTTTTGTGTGTGAGTGTGTATTTCTGTGCATGTGTGCGTGTGTGTGTGTGTACGCGTGTATGTATGTGTGTGTGTGTGTGTGTGTGTGTGTGAGAGAGAGTATGTGTGCGTGTGCGTGTGCGTGTGCGTGTGTGTTTTTGTATGTGTGTTTGTGCGTGTGTGTGTGAGAGAGTAGTTGAGTGCGTCAGTGTGTATCAGCGTGCGTGTGTGCGTGTGTGCATGCGTGTATGTGTGTGGTTGTGTATCTCAGCCAACTCAATGTCAATGCATTTGTGCTTGTATGTTTTCTTTTGTGTGCATGTGCGTGTTTTCAATTGTGCATGCGCGCGCGCATGTGTGTGTTTGTGTTTTTGTTCGTTGGTGTGAGTGTGTATGTGTGTGTGTGTGTGTTTGTGTGTGTGTGTGTGTGCGTGGGTGTGTGTGTGTGTGTGTGTGTGT
>Ga0105055_10012289_pt1 | contig 10440 bp, 9 predicted proteins | sample BON03_FD_78090 | JGI IMG/M metagenome (GOLD analysis project Ga0105055, IMG submission 78090) | Freshwater microbial communities from Lake Bonney liftoff mats and glacier meltwater in Antarctica - BON-03 | ecosystem: Environmental > Aquatic > Freshwater > Ice > Glacier meltwater | place: Lake... | reverse complement strand
GAGTTAGTTGATCTGGGCGCGGATGGCAGCCAGCCAGGCGTCAGCGACATCCCAGCGGCCACCTGCGTCGGCGCGGGCAGCGGCGGCGTGCTCACCGACGGCCGGGTACGAACCCAGGAACTTGACGCGGCCTTGTTTTGCGTGCAGCGACCGCATCGTGTCGGCAAGGAGCTGGTCGGACACGTGGGCATCGGCGTAAATGATGAAGCAGTAGTCGCCGAGGCCGCCGTCTTTCGTTGGACGACTGAACAGGTTCGACAGGTTGATCTGACGAGCGGCGAATTCCTGGAGAATCGAGATCAACGAGCCTGGCGCATCGGCACGTTGATAGATGACGAGCGCCGTCTTGTCGTGGCCAGTCGGTGCGGGCACACCGTCGCGGGCGACGAGCAGGAAGCGGGTCTGGTTGCCCTCGTGGTCGGCGATGTCGGCAGCAACCACATCAAGGCCGTAGAGCTCAGCCGCGACCCGCGGGGCGAGCGCGGCGATGTTCGTATCGTCAGATTCGGCAACGGTTTTGGCGGCGTCGGCAGTGCTGTTCGCGGCGCGGATATCGGCTTCGGGCAGCGTCTCGCGGAGGTAGCGGTGGCATTGCGCCGTGGCGACAGGTATTGAGTGGATCGTCGAGATGTCGGCGAGCGTGACGCCCGGGCGGGCGACGAGGCAGTGCTCGATGTCGATCACGACTTCGCGCTGGATGACGAGGTCGTAGTCGAAGGCGAGCGCGTCCTGCGTGAAGTTGACCATGCCCTCAATCGAGTTCTCGATCGGTACGAAGCCGACATCGACCACGCCGGCCTGCACTGCGTCGAGGATGTCGGGCACCGTGCGGAACGGAATCTGCTCAGCTGCAACCAGGTCGGCCTGAGTCCGGAGCGCCTGTTGCGTGAACGTGCCGAACGGACCGAAGAATCCAACGCGTTTGATCTCCGTTGCCTGCCCAGTCCCACTCTCGTTCATGAGGCTGAGCGTAGGCCATTGTCCACGAACTGCCGCCCAGACATATCGGCTGACATGGCGTTACGTCTTCCTTCTGGCACGATGCCTTCATGAACGAACAAGGCCTCCGTGAACTGATCGAGAGCATCCGATCAGGAACGACCAATCCCGACGATGCGGTGGCACAGCTCCGACGGCTCCCGTTTGCCGATGTGGACGGCGCGCTCGTCGATCATCACCGCGCACTCCGCCAAGGCATGCCCGAGGCCGTGTACGGGCCAGGCAAGACCGTCGAGCACTGCGTCAAGATCGTCGCAGAGCTTCTGGAACACGGATCGGGCCCGGTGCTCCTCACCCGGACCGACAGCGCGCAGCGGGCTGCGTGCCTCGAAGCGCACGGCCCAGCCATCGAAGCCAACGGGACGCTGCTGTGGCGTGGGGCCGAGCAGACGCGCACCTCAGACGTGCTCGTCATCACTGCCGGGACGAGCGACCTCGCTGTGGCGCACGAGGCCGAATTGACGCTGCGCGCCTATGGCTTTGCGCCTCGGCTCATCGCCGACGTCGGTGTCGCCGGCCTCCACCGGCTCCTTGCTCGCCTCGACGACGTCACCTCAGCCGACGCAGTGATCTGTATTGCCGGCATGGAAGGTGCGCTGGCGAGCGTCATTGGTGGGCTCACGTCCGTACCAGTGGTTGCTGTCCCGACCAGCGTCGGCTACGGCGCCGGGCTCGAAGGCGTCACCGCGCTGTTGGCAATGCATGCCACCTGTGCGTCGGGCATCACGGTCGTCGGGATCGACATCGGGTTCGGCGCGGCCTGCGCAATTGCGAGGATGTGTCCGTGACGCGTACGGCGTGGTTCAACTGTCACGCCGGTGTCGCCGGCGACATGGTGATGGCTGCGCTGGTCGATGCCGGTGCCGACACCGACACGATTGCCGACACGGTCGCCGGGCTCGGCGTCGACGGCTACGCCATGTTCTTCGAACGCGTCCAGCGGTGCGGAGTTGGCGCGACGTGGGCAAACATTGTCACGCACGACGGGTTGCACGCACATGACAGTGAGCACTCTGGAGAGGCTGCGCCGCACGTCCATCGCCCTGCGAGTGAGATCTTTGCGCTCCTCGACGCGGCCGATCTCCCCGACCGGGTGCGTTCCCGGGCCCGCGCCGTCTTCGAACGGTTGGCTGCAGTCGAAGGCGCGATTCACGGCATCGATCCAGCCGACGTCGAGCTGCACGAAATCGGTGCGCTCGACTCGATCATCGACGTCATCGGCGTCTGCGCAGCGCTCGAATCGTTAGGCATCGAACGTGTTGTGTGCTCGTCGATTGGCCTTGGCAGCGGCATCGTGCAGACAGCTCACGGCGCGCTCCCCCACCCGGCCCCGGCAACACTCGCGCTCCTCACCGAAGCTGGCGCGCCAACGCACGGCTTGCCGATGACGCTGGAAACCGCGACGCCGACCGGTGCCGCGTTGATGACGACCCTGGCCACCGAATTCGGCCCGATGCCCTCCGGGACCCCGAGCAGCGTCGGCTACGGCGCCGGGACTGCCGACCCGCCCGGACGCGCCAACGTCGTCCAAGTCACGATCGTCGAAGCCGCTGCGTTGCTTGCTGGTGACGATGGCGCTCCGATCGTGCAGCTCGACGTCAACGTCGATGACGTGTCCGGCGAGGTCATCGCGCACACCATCGATCGGCTCCTCGCTGCGGGCGCACACGATGCCTGGGCCACACCGATCGTCATGAAGAAAGGCCGCCCGGCGCACACCGTGAGTGCGTTGTGCGAGCCTGCGCTACGCGACGCCGTGCGCGATGTGCTGGTGCGTGAAACCGGTTCGCTCGGTGTGCGTGCCACCTCGCTCGTGCGCTGGCCTCAGCAGCGCGAGATGACGAGCGTCGAGATCGACGGCCACACCATCGGGCTCAAGGTCGCGGCCCATCGCACGAAGGTCGAGTTCAACGATGCCGCACGCGCGGCCGAAGCGCTCGGCATCCCGGTCCGCATCGTGATCGAACGCGCCGTCGCTGCCGCCGACCACCTCCGACCGTGATCAGGGTCATCTGATGGGCGCGATCTCAGTGAGCCATCTCGAATGGCGTCTTCCCAGTGGCGATGAGCTGCTCGACGACATCAGTTTCACGATCGGCAACGGTGACCGTGTTGCGCTGGTCGGTGCAAACGGAGTCGGCAAGACCACGCTCCTCCGACTGATCACCGGCGAACTCACGCCGACCGCCGGCACGATCAGCATCGACGGTCAGCTTGGGGTGATGCACCAGCTCGTCGGCACCGCCGAACACCCTGCATCAACCGTCCGCGAACTCCTCCTTTCAATCGCTCCTCCCCGACTCCGCGGTGCAGCAACGAGGCTCGCTGCCGCCGAGGCCACCCTTGCGAACGACGACGGCATGGCGTATGCCGAAGCAATCGCGGCGTGGGGCGATGTCGGCGGATATGACGCCGAGGTGCTGTGGAACGAGTGCACGACGCGGGCGTTCGGTGAATCGTTCGATGCAGTGGCCGACCGGCTGCTCCGCACCTTGAGCGGTGGCGAGCAGAAGCGACTCGCACTTGAGGCGTTGTTGCGCAGCGAGTTCGACGTGCTCGTGCTCGATGAGCCCGACAACTTCCTCGACGTCCCAGCGAAGCGCTGGCTCGAACGGCAGCTCAACGAGACCCGCAAGACCGTGGTCTACATCAGCCACGACCGCGAACTGCTCGCCGCTACCGCGACCAAGATCGTGACGATCGACCCGGCTGGAGCATGGACACATGGCGGCTCGTTCGCCACGTACGCCACGGCGAAGGAGCACCACGACAACGTTCGCTCCCACAACCGTGCGCTGTACGACACCGAGAAGCTGCGGCTCGCCGACTACGTGAAGCTGATGCGCCAGCGCACCTCGATGAGTGAAGCGTTTGCACCGAAGTTGAAAGCCGCCGAAACAAAGCTGCGCCACTTCATCGAAAAGAACGAACGGCCGCCCGACGTGGCCGAGCAGGTGATCAACATTCAGCTGCGCGGCGCACGCACCGGCAAGCGAGCAGTCATCTGTGAGGGGTTGGAGATCGAAGGCCTGACCGATCCGTTCGACGCCGAGCTCTGGTACGGCGAGCGCGTTGCTGTGCTCGGCGGCAACGGTGTCGGCAAGAGCCATTTCCTCCGCCTCCTCGACTCCGCCTTGATGGACAGTGCTCCTCGTTCGGGTCCTGGCGCAGTGGCTCACAACGGTGTGTGCCGGCTCGGCTCAGGTGTTGTTCCCGGGTTGTTCCACCAGACACATGAGCACCCCGAGTGGAACGGGCGCGAGCTCGTTGACATCTTGCACGATCACGACGTGGTGCTCAGCAAGGCAATGGGCATGCTGCGTCGCTACGAGCTCCAGCACGCGGCGCACCAACTGTTTGAGACATTGTCGGGTGGCCAGCAGGCGCGATTTCAGATCCTGCTGCTCGAGCTCTCGGGCGCCACGTTGTTATTGCTCGACGAGCCGACCGACAACCTCGACCTCGTGTCATCCGAGGCGCTCGAAGTCGGTCTCCAACAGTTCAACGGCACCGTCGTCACCGTCACCCACGACCGCTGGTTTCTGCGCAACTTCGACCGCTATCTGGTGTTCGGCGACGACTGCAACGTCAGTGACCACACGACGTTGCCACCAACCTGGGCCGGCTGATTCAACCAGCCAGCTCGGCGAGCCCAAGATCAGACGGTCAGGAGTGCGGTGTTGATCCACTCGAGGATCTGGTCGGCCGATTCGTTGCCGCTCTTGCGGGCGTTGACAGTGCCGTCGGCGTTCAGCATCACGGTGAACGGGAAGCCCGTGCCGCCATACAGTTGAATGGCTTCCGAGTCGGCAGTGTCGGCAAGTACCGGCCAGGTCCAATCCTTCTCAACAATCCAGCTCGACGGCGGGAAGTTGTCACGATCGGGCTGCACTGCGGTGCTGACACCGATGATGTTGAGATTGTCAGGCAGGTCGCCGCGGTCACGCAACGTCGCGATCTCGGGGATCTCGTCGTTGCAGTGCGGGCACCAGTGAGCGAGGAACACGAGCATCGTCGGCCCATCGGTCGGGCCGCCGATCGACACTTCGGTGCCGTCGAAGGTGGCGCCGACGACGACCGGGGCAGCCGTGCCGACCGCCGCGTCGTTATTCGGATCTTCGAGCGGCGGCAGGGCCTCGCCGGTGACGGTCAACGATGCGGAGCTCTCGAGGATCGCGGCGACAGCGACGACCGGCACCGCCGTTGCCTCTTCAGGAGCGGCTTCATCAACATCAGCGGCCAGCTCGGGTGCAGTGTCGGATGCGGTGTCGCTGGCGGCATCGCTGCCTCCACACGCCGACAAGGCAAGGAGCGCGCTGGCCGCAAGTGCGGCGAAAAATCGGTTGCAGGTCTGTGTCGTCATGAGAGGCTCCTCGTCATCCGACTTGGTCATCGGAGTATTCCTCTTCATAGTTTGCACTACAGGAGGCGTTCCTCCTCGGCACCGGTCAGCTTTCACAGCTATCGGAATCGAGTCGGTGGTCACGGCGACGGATAGCGTCGCGGACGATGGAAATCGACACGGCAGGAGCATTGCGCGACCTGCGTCGCACTCGCCAAAGTCGTCGACTCGGTGATGCCGAATGGTTCGATGTCGCCTACCGCGTCTACCTGTTCGCACTCGTCGGTCTGACTGGCGTCGTTCTCGCTTCGGACGCGATCGACGGAGTAGTCGGCGACGGCATCAAGACCTCCGACTTGTTGGCACGGGGCCCATCGGTCATCGGCCTCATCGTCGTGTTGGCCTTTGGACTGGGCCTCCGCAGTGGAGCTGATGGCGGACCCGTGGCGATCGAAGTGGCCGACATCCGCCACGTTCTTCTCTCACCAATCGACCGACGACGCGCACTGCTGCGGCCGGTCGGCCAGCGGATCCGATCCGTCACGTTCTCGTTTGCAATGGCGACCGCCGTGCTCGGACAGTTCGTCGCCCGAGAGGTCGAAGGATCGCGAGCAGCATGGGCTGGCGCTGGCGCGCTCTTCGGCGCCGTGACGGGTGCCGTGTTCGTCACATCGGCCGTGATCGCCCACGTCATCCGTTTGCCGCGCTGGGCCGCCACCGGAGTCGCAGCGGTTGGTCTCGCCTGGCAGGGCGCAGCCGCGTGGATCGACTGGAACGGCCCGAGCAAGAGTCCGCTGCGTTTCGGCCCAGCCGACCTCGACGGGAGCCTTGCCTTCTGGGGGATCCGTCAGCAAGGTATCGACGTCGTCGCGATCGCCATCACACTTGGAGCGATCGTGCTCTCGCTCGCCGTCTGTGGCGGCCTGCGCATCGAACCGCTCGCGCGCCGCGGCTCACTGGTCACACAACTCCGCTTCGCGGCGACCGTGCAAGACCTGCGAACCGTCGTCATGCTGCGCCGCCAACTGCGCGCTGAAACGCTCCGGTCAACTCCGTGGGGAGGCTCACCACGAATACCCATCACCGAACGCCGTGGGTCGCATGGTTCCGTCCGTTCAATGATCTGGCGGCGCGGATTCCGGTCACTTCGACGGCTACCGGCATCGCGGCTCGCGCGCATCGCCAGCCTCGCAATGGTCGGCGGCGCCTGTGCATCGCTCGCAACCAGTTCCAGCCTGCTGTTTCTCCTTGGGACACTCGCCGCCCTGTTCCTGCTCGGCATGGAAGCCATCGAACCGTTGTCGCAAGAGATTGACCGCCCAGACATCACCGACGGGCTCCCCATCGAACGTGGCCAACTTTTTGTCCACCACCTGGTTGCTCCCGCGGCGCTGCTCGCGGTAGCCGCACTCCTCGGCGCCGCGGCTGCATCGATCCTCGAGCCGACCCACGCCGCAGCCGCGTTTGCCATCGCATTGCCGGCCACCCTCGCCGGCGCTATTGGCCCAGTTGCCGGAGCGGTGCTCGATGCGCCGACCCTGATCGCCGTGGCCGACACAAACATCATGGGCACACCCCGCGACACCGAGCAGTCATTTGTCCCGCCCGAGTTCGCCGGCTTCAGCAACGCGTTCTCGACTTTTTTGCCGATCTTCCTCAGCAGCCTTGGCCTTCTCCCGATCATCGCAATGCGTTTCAATCCGAGCGCCGGCACAGCCGTCCGGGCCACCATCGGCGTTGCGTTAGTCCTCGGTCTACTCGTGCGCTGGGTCCAGCGACGCGACCACTGGGGCATCGCAATTCGATCATTCTTCGAAGCTGGCCGGGCTGCACGGCAAACGACCTGAATCCTTCATGATGGGAACCCGATGAACACCACACCCGCGATTAGCGCTGTCGCATTGACCAAGCGATACGGCGACGCCCAGGCACTCGCACCGATCGATTTTGAAGTGAACGCGGGCGAACGGGTGACTCTGATCGGCCACAACGGCAGCGGCAAGACCACGTTGATCCGCATGCTCGCCGGGATGCTCGAACCTTCCGACGGTACGGCCGAGATCGCCGGCAACGCGCTTGGTTCGCCCGACGCTCGTGCGGCACTCTCCTACCTGTCAGACGCGCCGGTGTTTTACGACGATCTGAGCGTCTGGGAGCACCTCGAGTACATCGCTCGCCTCCACGGCACCGAAAACTGGGAACAGCACGCCGTGGACCTCCTCGACGCTGTGGGGCTCGTTGACCGTGCTGATGATCTCCCGATGACGTTCAGCCGCGGGCTCAAGCAAAAGGCTGCGATCACGATGGCGTTCGTCCGGCCCTTCGACGTGATGCTCGTTGACGAGCCGTTCGTCGGTCTCGACCGCACCGGACGCCTTGCACTTCTCGAGCTGTTTCGGCTCGCCCATGCCGACGGAGCAGCACTCGTTGTCGCCACGCATGAACTGTCGAGCGTGATGGAAAGCCAACGCCTCGTCGCCCTCAGCGGTGGCGTTGTCACCTACGACGGTGATCCCCAGCACGCCGATGTCAACGCCCTCACCGAAGGCCTACAACCGTCCGACGAGTGACAAAGATTCCTCATGAACGAACCCAATGCGTCTGTTTCTGGGCGGGTCGTGGACTAATCTGCTGTAATGCAGGAGTTTTTCTCGATCACCGCGTCGTCATACGATGCCGAATCCCTCGCCCCCATGCTCACCGAGAAGTCGGCTGAGGGTTGGGCTGTCGTCTCGATCGTGGCCGCGGGCACGAACATCGTGGCCTATTTGAGCCGTGAGAGCGCTGATTCCGGGTCCACCCCCAGCGAGGCTGGCGACGTCAGCGTCGCTGCTTCTCCCGTCGCTGAGATGCCCGCTGCCGCCGAGGCGCCCAACGCCTCAGTCGACACGCCAACGCTGCCGGGCGACGACACGCCGTACGTGCCCGCCGTCGATGCAGCCAACGATTCAAGCAACGCTGCTGCCGTCGATGCAGCCAACGCTGCAGCCAACGCTGCAGCAGCCGAGCCGGCCGGTTGGGCCGCCGCTCCTGACAACGACATCGCTGTTCTCGCAGCGCAGGTCGGTGCCGATGACGCAGCAGCCGGTACGGCTGACTCCGGTGATCAGGCCGTTGCCGCAACAGGTGGTGTTGCTGACCAGGCCGTCGACGCTGCTACCGAAGCTGCTGCCGCCGAGTCGAGTGTCCCCGCCGGCTGGTACGCCGATCCGTCCGGCCGCTACGAACTCCGCTACTGGGACGGCAGTGCCTGGACCGAGCATGTCTCGCGTGCAGGGCAGCAATTCACCGACCCACCCGTCGCCTGATTCAGTCCGGCTGCACTGCGTGGCCTCACACCGGTTCTGAAGCTTTTGTGTGAGCAATTACGGCGTCGTTGCCCAGTTCTCCTCACACAAAACTGCTTCCCCAATTTTGTGTGAGCGATTACTGCGTCGGTTCCCGCAATCGCTCACACAAAATCGAAACACCAACAGGCGGCACACGATCTTCCGCACCACCGCCAGCACCTCTATCCTGAAGGAGTGCGTGCGACGTCGATTGGCCATGCAGGAATTCTGATCGAGACGTCAGCGGGGTCCATTCTGTGTGACCCCTGGTTCCAGCCCGCGTTTTTTGGTGGGTGGTTCCCGTTCCCGCGCAACGATCAGCTGAGCAACGAACTGCAGGAGCGGATCGAGCAGGCCGACTTCCTCTACGTGTCGCACCTGCACGGCGATCACCACGACAAGGCATGGCTCGATCGGCATCTGCGTCGTGATATTCCAATCCTGCTCCCAGACTTCCCAACCCGCGAGCAGCGGCGCACATTGCAGGAGCACGGGTTCACCAATTTCTTGGAGACGAACGACACCGAAGAACTGGAGATTGCGGCGGGCCTCAAAGTCGCCATTCACATCGAGTCGTCGATCACCGATGGCCCAGGCGGCGACTCAGCGCTGGTCGTCATGGCCGACGATGCGATCCTCGTCAACCAAAACGACTGTCGCACGAACGACCTCGGCCGGCTCGCTGCGCACGGTCCGGTCGATCTGCACTGGCTGCAGTTCTCCGGCGCGATCTGGTTTCCGATGGTCTACGAGATGGACGACACTGAGAAGCGGCGCCAGTGCACGACGAAGGTCAAAGCCCAGTTCGCCCGTGCGATGCGGTACGTCGAAAAGATTGACGCACGCGCTGTCGTGCCGAGCGCCGGCCCGCCTTGCTTCCTCGACCCTGACCTTTTCGACTTGAACATGATCGACGGTGACGAGCTGTCGATCTTCCCCGACCAGACCGCGTTCCTCGCGATGCTCAGCGACAGCGGACGCGATGGCGTGCTGAACATCCCCGGTACCACGATTGAGGTCGGCGACGCGATCACCTCGACCCACCCGATGCCGGGTGCTGACGTCGACGCAATCTTCACGGACAAGCGCGCCTACCTCGAGCAGTACCAGGCCGACTGGTTGCCGTGGCTCGACGACATGAAAGCTGGCTGGAAGGCGCTCGATATCGACCTGCTGGCTGAGCTGCAAAACTGGTGGCAGCCGATGCTCGAGATGGCGCCGACGCTGTGTTCGATGGTCGGCGCGAACGTTCTGATCAACGCGGGCAACCTGCCCATCCTGATCGACTTCCCGAACGCCGAGGTACGCCGCCACGACGGCGAGCAATACCGCTTCCGGTTCGACATCTCGCGCGACCTGGTCGAAGCCGTGACCGCTCAACGCGCCGTCGACTGGAGTAACTCGCTGCTGCTGTCGTGCCGCTTCACGGCGTGGCGCGAAGGCGAGTTCAACGAATACGTCTACAACTTCTTGAAGTCGTTGTCGCGTGAACGGATGAAGCGCACCGAAGCCGAAGTGGTGCGCAAACTCGAGATCGCAGCCGGCGGCGGCGACCATGTCGACGAGGCCGATATCCAAGTCGGCAACTACGTCGTCCAGCGGCGCTGCCCACACCGTGATGCCGACCTCGAAGCCTTCGGCGAAATCCAAGACGGTGAGTTTGTCTGCACGCTGCACGGCTGGCGCTTCGACTGCGACACCGGCGCCTGCATCACCTCGCCCACCGAGACGCCCCTGCGCATCCGCCGCGCCTAACGGTCACACCGTGTC
>Ga0105055_10012288_pt1 | contig 10440 bp, 12 predicted proteins | sample BON03_FD_78090 | JGI IMG/M metagenome (GOLD analysis project Ga0105055, IMG submission 78090) | Freshwater microbial communities from Lake Bonney liftoff mats and glacier meltwater in Antarctica - BON-03 | ecosystem: Environmental > Aquatic > Freshwater > Ice > Glacier meltwater | place: Lake... | reverse complement strand
TGTGTGTGTGTGTGTGCGTGTGTGTGCGTGTGTGTGTGTGTGTGTGTGTGTGTGTGTGTGTGTGTGGAGTGTCGTGCCTGCATGGCGGCGCGTTCATCCGAAACAGGGCTCTCGTGATTGCCTATCTCGTGTGAGCGCAGAGGCCCAGCGCGAGCACGCTCTTTGTGGTCCACATGCGCAGCCCGTGCAGCACGCAGCTGGCGCTCTGACTCCCGGAGGCGCATGCTCTGCCATGTGCCATCCATGTTCTGAAAGTCGGCAACTTCCTGCCACTCAATGAGCTGACGACGTGCCGAGTCAAGCTGCGAGGCGAGGAAGGCGTTGCGTTGGCGCGCCATTTTGAGCTCTTCGCGCATGCGCTCCATTGATAATCCCCCATGCTCCATCTGTGTTGTCCAGAACCAGCACGAGTCGGAAATGCCCACAAGAGGACTGTGTCGGTAGCCCTCCCAAATGATGCTTCGCGTGGCCCAGCTGTTTTCTGCCATGAGCGAGCGCTCAACTTCATACGCCTTCCGATTGCCCTGGTCTACTGCCCACACGGCTAGGGCAGAGGCTTTGGCGCGCGTGGCGTTGAGACGCCACAGGAACAGCAACTGCTGCCTCTCGTTTCGTTCGAGCATTCGAATCATCACGTCACGCGTGCGTTCCGCCTTGTCCGCTGCAGTGACACCAACAGCGCCTCGTGTGATGCGCGGAAGCTGCCAAGCCCACGGTGTGCCTACAATACCAGGCAGCTTCGGCAAGAACTCGCCCTGCCGTTGAACTTCCAGCATGTCGTCGTCGTCAATGTCCACCGTTCCCTCTGGAGGTGCCAGCTCTCGGCACACCGCGGTGGCGGCTGCTTCGTGGTCCCGGTCCAGTGAGCCCTCCTTTGTGTCTCGTCCGCTGGCGTCCGACACGGCTGCAGAGTCCGAGTGATCATTGTGGTCATGGTCAGCCTTAGTCTTCGTATTGTGGGGCCTTGGTATCTCAGGAAACTGCTCTGGCGGCGAGACAGCACGACCGGATATCATATCCTCCATTCCGAGCTGCCCTGACTCAAATCCTTTATCCTCTTTTTCCTCTAGAGGATAAAGATTGCCCGCGGGCAAGTGACCGCGCGGTCCTGGCAGGATGATACATGTCAGTAGATTGTGTAATGAATACGACACAATAGGCACGGACAGCAGCAAATACAGAATATAAAGCCAAAGGAACCTGTTGCTGTCCTTTCTACCTCCAATGCGTCCTTGTGTGTATCACAAGTGCCGAGCACTTGTCACAAAGCTGTGCTCGAGAACTGCCCAACTTTTAAAAGGACCAACAATTGTAGAATGCTTCTAGACTTTTTGGGGGTCAAAATTCAAAAAACCAAAAAATATGGCATCGATGCACCACGCCTCCTGCAGGGGCTTGGAGCAGCATTTCCAGGGCTGCAGCAGGGACCTGGACACCATCGCACAGACCCTGGAGGCCAACTTTGAGAACAAGACCCAGTACCGCCGTGTGCGTCACTTTTTCCATAAAGCATCCGCCGCCCATTTGCAGTGCCGCAGACTATGCACCCGGCTGACTCACACACACCTGCAGAACCCAGCGGAGATGCTGCGACGGCTCAAGGTGCTGCGTGACGACCTCCCCAGGGTGCAGGAGGACTGGCGCCGCATCATGATTGCCAAGCAGGACCTCATCGAGGTTTGCACATACCACACGACACAAACAAACACACACGATGCGCTTGGACTCGTCACAGGCAATACTATGCAGCTTGGGGCGCGCAGTCACGAGGTGCAACGCTTTCAATATGCTTCGCTCCAGAGACACAACCGTGTGATCCATAAAAGACACAGCCAAACGAACACACAACTCGATGAATACACACCCTATAATGCACTACACATACAGTAAGAGAGAAACAATAGAAATTAAAAACTGTAAATGCGCGTGCGAACACACACAGGCACGCGCGTGCACACACACATACACTCAGAGAGAGAGAGAGAGAGAGATAGCGCGAGAGCGACGCACACACACACATAGATACACTCACCATACACACACACATCGTATCATACACAACCCTTGTATCACAACCCAGAAAGTCCCGCAATGGGGCTGGTCCTGTCTGCATGACGCCCGGCAGCATCAGTGCGGTGCGCCTCGCCGCCGCGTCCACACAAGACCCACCCCATAGAAATTTACCGCGGGGACATGATCATATTTGTTTTCCATCCCTCTGTTCCCCCACACCTCCTCCTCCCAACAGGCAGCCAAAACACTGCAGATTCCCACCTGCAGAACTTTGAAGCAAATGTGCCACGACACTGAGGTCCCAAACTGCTCCGAGGTCTAGTCTGGCCCCTCTTCTACATTCAAAATACGAATTCTCAAACGTCGGCTCTATACTTATTTTATACGCTACATTTATTATTGAGATGGCTTTTGAGAAATTCGTACTGCGAGGTCGAGGCTGCCCTTTTCCCCCGTCTGTTTCGTTCTTTCCTTACCACCTCGTTTGCCCCGTGGGTGGTCATACATACAAACATTCGAACATGTACGTTTACAAGTATTCATGTTTATATACTATATATGTATCAAATGGAAAATCCTTTCCTTATTACCTCATTATCCCCTGCGGATGATCTTTGCGTCAGATCGTCAGATTTGATACAAACGTAGTATATGAATATGTTTATTATACATAAATAGTATATAGATATGAGAATGGTGTATAGACTATGATCAGAGCAAATCAATGTGAGAGGGGATAGAAAAAAAAAACACATAGCACACACAAATCAGTCTGAATAAACAAAAGCTCGGGGAACCCTAAGTCTACCTCAAACCAGTCGAGCGAACCCTGTACAGTGCTACAGTACCCATCAAGAAAAAAATGGTTTATAAACTATAAATAGAGCATATACATGTGAGGTTGTTTAATACATACACAGTATGTACATCTGAGTATGACATACATGGTATATAAATATGAACATGATTGCGACATACATAGTGTATATGCATGTCGCAGTCAAATTAAATTTAAAAAAAAAAGTAAATCTGAGTATGACACACATGGTATATGAATATGAGCATGATTGCGACATACATAGTGTATAAACATGAGCATGATGAATATATGACTATGAATCTATGTGCATGTATCGAAATATACGTCTGTGTATTTGAAAATGTCAATATGCGTGTATATGTGTATATATGTGAACATATATGTATGTGTATGTGTGTGTATATATATATATATATATATATAAATATACATACATATACACGACATGTGTATGTATCTGTGTAGGTATATATACAAAGGTATACTCACATGAATAAATGCATATACAGCATATACACATATACACACACATACACAAACATATATATATATATATACGTGTATATAAATTTATGTACTTGTATATATGTATCAATATGTACACACGCACACACATACACACACGCACATGTACATCACAGTGCTTAGGGAGACAAGCTCAACATCCACCAACTCAAGAAGCGACGAAAATAAGAATTCTCAAAAACCAGCTCTGTAGCTATTTTGTATAGTATATTCAGTAATGAGCCGTTTCTTGAGAAATTTTCGGGGGAGACAACGAGGGAGATAAGACGAGCATCGGCATATTCGAAATGTGTGTGTGTACATGTATGTATACACTGAAATATGTATATACTGATATATATACACGCACGTGCACTCGCACGTATGTGTGGGCGTGCATGTATGTATCTATATGCTGATATGTGTGTGTACTGACACATATGCACACATGTACACACACATGTGCTTTTTATCGCGGAGAGCAGGGAGACGAGGTGAGCATTGGCAAGTTCGAGACACTGGCGCAGGAGTGGGACAAGGTGTGTTGCAGTGTGTTGCAGTTTGTTGCAGTGAGTAAAAGGGTGTTGCAGTGTGTAAAAGTGTGTTGCAGTGTGTTGCAGTTTGTTGCAATGTGTAAGAGTGTGTTGCAGTGTGTTGTAGTTTGCTGCAGTCTGTCAAAGTGTGTTGCAGTTTGTTGCAGTCTGTTTATAAGGCGATGTACGTAGCCGAGTATGGTCTGGCTACGATTCGTAGGCTTCTTAAAATTATATGTCTCTTTTGCCCAAGAGCCCTATAAAAGAGACGATATTCTGTAAAAGAGACGTGTAATTTTAAGGAGCCTACTATTCGTATCCATCCCATATTAGCAAAATCGAGAGGTTGTCGCAGGAGTGGGACAAGGTATGTAGGATGAGAGAATCTCATTTGATTCTGTAGGGTGCGAGAATATATTCTAGGGTGGGACAAGGTATGTGGGGTGACAGAATCTCATTGTATTCTGTAGGGTGTGAGAAAACATTCTAGGGTGCGAGCATCTCTTTGTGTTTTGTAGGGTGTAAGAATGCATTCTACACTTGAAATATATACGATGTAATTCTGTAGGATGCGAGAATATATTCTAGGGTGGGACAAGGTATGTGGGGTGACAGAATCTCATTATATGCTGTAGAGTGCGAGAATACATTTTAGGCTGCGAGAATCTCGTTATGTTCTGTAGGGTGTCAGAATTCATTCTATACTTCAAATGTATACGATGTAAGAGGATGTGGGCAGTAGTGTGATGCAGTGTGTTTTCTAGGTGCTGTCAGTGGAAGTGTGTTGCAACGTGTTGCAGTGTGTTGCAGTTTGTGTTGCAGTGTGTTGCAGTTTGTGTTGTAGGTGATGCAAGTGGTCGACATCCAATTTGAGAAATAACCATTGCTTGCTTCTTAAATCTGTACCAGCAATTCACATAAAAATTCAATTTAATAAAAATAAAAATAAAAATTTAATTTGTAATATCAATCTAAACGGCGGAGAGGTATCTCAGTACTATACGTTGAGTAATATTTTTTACCAGCAATTCACCAGCAATTCGCCACGGAATTACTCAACGTATAGTACCGAGGTACCTCTCCACCGTTTAGATTGATATTAAAAATTAGATTTTTATTTTTATTTTTACTAAATTAAATTTCTATTTTTATTTACTCAACGTATAGTACCGAGCTACCTCTCCGCCGTTTAGATTGATGTAGTAAATACATATACATGTATGCATATGATGCACTAAGGGTTCGAGAATACATTGATGATACAGTGTCCCGGAAATGCAGCACATTCTGCCACCCTATGCACCTAGGCACTGGTGCAGAGCGGGACACTGTATGCAGGGTGCGAGAATACATTCAAAACACAATCTGACTAAAATACGCATCAAAATCTGTTCAAGGGAAAAACATGATGGGGACCAAAACACTCTGGCAGTCATAATTATTCAATCCCCGATCTCCTTCCCATGTTGACACCGTGCAGGAAACGTATAAAATTATAGGTCTCTTTTGCAGAACATAGTCTCTTTTGTAGAGCTCTTTTGCAAAAGAGACCTGTAATTTTATGGATCCCACTAATTGTAGCCACTCTGTCAGCACAACCTTGCATGTACTTCAATTCTGTAATTCTGATACCCCAAATACCTTGCAAACACTCTTGAAATTCTGGCGTAATGAATTTCTGACACCCTACAGACCGTACAGGAAAACGCCGCAAAATTTGTCCAAAAATCAGCAGCGCCTAGCATGCTCTCACGTTGTGTAATGCCGATCCCGTAATTACCTTGCAGGAAATATACACAGTCTCAAACCCTACATGACATGGAGCAAAACGCCACACGGTTCAAGTATACACCTCGCATCAGCGCCTCGCCGATCCTGACACCCTATATACGATGAGATTCTCACATCCTACGTACCATGAAATTCTGACACCCTCCGTACCGTACAGAAAAACGACTTAAATTAATGTTTGTCCTCTTGATGAGGTTATCCCTTTAATAAACACTCTCTACTACAGGAAAACGCCACAAAGTTATCCAACTATCATCAGCGTCTCGCCGATCCTGACACCCTATATACGATGAGATTCTAACATCCTACGTACCATGAAATTCTGACACCCTCAGTACCGTACAGGAAAACGCCACAAAGTTATCCAACTATCAACAGCGTCTCGCCGTGCTTTCTTCCAAAGATCTCGACGTAGAGGTGAATTGTGTTGCAGTGTGTTGCAGTGAGTTGCAGTGCTTTGCAGTATGTTGCAGGGACTCATATCTCACATAGCGTCTCGCCGTGCTCTCTTCCAAAAATCCCGCCGTTGAGATGTGCTTCTACCACCTGTCAAATCGTGTTGCAATGTGTTGCAGTGTGTTGCAGTGGCTTGCGGTGGCATGGCTGGTGTCCCATATAGCGCCTCGCCATGCTCTGTTGCAGGATGTTGCAGTATGTTGCCGTGTGTTGCCGTGTGAAGCACCACAAAGCATCTCGTCGTGCTCTCTTCCAACGATCTCACCGTTGAGGTATGTGCAAGTCGTCTATCGAACCGTGGTGCCGTGTGTTGCATGTATATGTATCAGACAGTGTGTTGCATGTATATGTAGCATGTATATGTATTTGACAGTGTGTTGCATGTATATGTATTTGACAGTGTGTTGCATGTACATGTATCAGACAGTGTGTTGCATGTATATGGACCAGACAGTGTGTTGCATGTATATGCACAGCCAATTGCAGATAGGGTGGCATAGCATCTTGAGATTATTTCCAGAAACTTTCAATTTAGTACCAGGCGTACCAGAATTCTCATGGGATTCATCATTTATTACCAGGTACTAATCGTAAATCCCATGGGCCGAATTCTGGTTCGTTGGAAAAGTTTTAGAAATAATCTCGAGATGCTGTGCCACCCTATCTGCAATTGGTTGTATCAGAGAATCCGGAGACTGCTGACCAATATATATGACTACACACACATACCCGCCCAATGATGGAGAAATCGCACTTGAAACGCCACGAACTCCTCGAACCCCGTGTTTTGAGTATTGTGGGGTGGCTTCGAGTAGTAGGCTCTTTCAAATTATGGGTCTCTTTTGCAAAAGAGCCCTATGAAAGAGACGATATTCTGCAAAAGAGACGTGTAATTTTAAGGACCCTACTAATCGAAACCACCCCATGTCACATTACAAAACACATGGGTTTCGAGACTTCACTGACTTTTCTGGTACAGAATAGGTTAGTCTGCATAGATTGAATACACAAGTTGAGTAAAATTGAGTACCACAGGTAATCAATCTTGCCTGGACTTGTTTGTTATTCTTGTTCGCGCGGTGGCGATGAGCTTTGACACCGCCGGGCGCCACCCGAAATCAGCCGCGGTCCATACGGAAATTTGTTTCGGGTTCTTATGCAAAAGAACCCTTTAAAAGAGACTATATTCTGCAAAAGAGACCTATAATTTAAAGGAGCCCACTAATCGTAGCCACTGCATAGACTCCATTAAAAAATAGGTCTCTTTTGCATAATATAGTCTCTTTTGTAGGGCTCTTTTGCAAAAGAGACCTATAATTTTATGGAGCCTACTAGTCGTAGCCACCCTATAGGGCTGCAGTCTATACGGATATTTGTTTCGGGTGCTCAAAGTTGACTGTTTCCCGTGTGTGTCTGATTCGCCTGGAAAAGCCGGGAAACAGTCCAAAAAACAATATTTGCCAGGTTTTTCAATCTTGAGCCCGGTCGGCGAAAACACACAACAAATCCACACAACACATTGACACACACAACAAATTCACACAACAAATTGGCACAACAAAATTGACACAACACATTGACGCAACACATTGACACACAACACACACACACAACAAATTCACACACAACAAATTGACACAACCCTGCTCAAGGAATTTCGTTCAACCATACGTGCCCGCCGGAAAGCGTGAAAACAATGTGCCAATTCGAGTTGGGCTTTACCACTATGGGGTGGCTACGATTAGTAGGCTTCTTAAAATTACAGGTCTCTTTTGCAAAAGAGCCCTTTAAAAGACACTATATTCTGCAAAAGAGACCTATAATTTTATGGAGCCTACTAATCGTAGCCACTCCATAGACTCCATAAAATTACAGGTCTCTTTTGCTGAAAATAGTCTCTTTTGTTGGGCTCTTTTGCAAAAGAGACTTGTTATTTTATGGAGCCTACTAATCGTAGCCACCCCATAGACTCATTACCAAGGTTCAACTCGATTTTCCCAACGAAAAACACGAGATGCAATTATAGTAGGTCTCTTTTGCAAAAGAGCACTTCAAAAGAGACGATATTCTGCAAAAGAGACCTATGATTTTAAGGAGCCTACTAATCGTAGCCACCTCACATGTATGTGGGGTCCTTGCACGAAATCATTGCAGTTGGGGACCTATGTGTTTTTCACGTATAACACAGGTCTTTTTTGCAGAATACAGTCTCTTTTGTTGGGCTCTTTTGCAAAAGAGACCTATCATTGCATCTCGTGTGTTTTTCACGTATAACACCAGCGGCTTATTTATATGACAACGCACACGACTTCTGTTGAGGTACCCACGACTCTCCTCGTTTTAAAGCCAGAGAGTATGTAGATATAGATAAAGTAAATACATCTATGTATGTATTCATATATACATAGAGATATATATTATATGCATGAATATATATGACAACGCACAGAAATTCTGTTGGGGTACCCACGACTCTCCTCGTTTTAAAGCCAGAGAGTATATATATATATATATACAGATAAAGTAAATACATATATGTATATACTCATATATACGTAAATATATGTACTATATGCGTACAAATATATGACAACGCACACGAATGCTGTTGAGGTACCCACGACCCTCCTCGTTATAAAGCCGACACACTGCAACAATAAAGCCGACACACCTCGTTATAAAGCCGACACACTGTCGACACACTGCAACAACACTACAATCCACTGCAATCCACTGCAACACACTGCAACACACTGCAACACACTACAACACACTGCAACGCACTGCAACACACTCCTCGTTATAAAGCCAGAGAGTATATATATACATCTATGTAGATCAAGTAAATACATGTATGTATATATTCATATACACATAGATATATGTATTGTATGCATGCATATATATTTGTAATGTGTGTGTACATAAGTATATATTACATGTATGTATATATTCATGTACACATAGATATATGCATGCATATATATTTGTAATGTGTGTATACATAAGTATATATATATATATATGACTGCTACATGGATTCTGTGCACGTTCTCACTCATATATGCATAGATATATGTAGTATATGCATACATACATATTTATAATGTGTGTATACATAAATATACATATATATATATATATATATGACGGCTACTTGTATTCTGTACAGGTTCTCACGACCCTCCTCTCCTATGCGCCAGAGAATGAACACGACGAGAATGCTAAGCAAGTGAGTGAGTCTAGGTCTCTTTCCATGGATCTAGGTCTCTTTCCATAGATATACGTCTCTTTCCATAGATATACGTCTCTTTTGTGTCTCCTTTGCGCCAGAGAGCAATCACGACGAGCATGCCAAACAGGTGAGTGCGGCAAAGTCTCTTTTCAAAGATCTAGGTCTCTTTCTACAAATGTAGCCCTTGTTTTGAGTCTCCTTTTTTTGAGTCTCCTTCGCGCCAGAGAGCGCCCATGACGAGGATGCCAAACGAGCGAGTGAGTCTAGGTCTCTTTTCAAAGATCTAGGTCTCTTTCTATAGATCTAGCCCTTTTTTTTCAGTCTCCTTCGCGCCAGAGAGCGACCATGACGAGGTCTAGATCTAAGAAAAGGGCTAGATCTATAAAAGAGACCTATACCTATGGAAAATAACCTCGACTCACACGACGAGGATGCCACACAAGCGAGTGAGTCGAGAGGCCCACGTGTATGAAAAGAGACCTATATGTATGAAAAGAGAGATGTATCTATGAAAAAAGACCTACACCTATGGAAAATAAACTCGACTCACACGACGAGGATGCCACACAAGCGACTCTCTTTTCATACATGTAGGTCTCTTTTTATACATGTGGGCCTCTTTTGAATCTCCTGCGCGCCAGAGAGCAAACACGACAAAACTACGAAACTGCAACACACGCTTCTAATCAATCTTTTGAAAAGTCGGCTCGCTACTGAATTGTCTTAATAAAACGACCGTAGAGCTGGCTTTTGTTCAGAATTTCTATGGTTGTCAGCGGGACGTGCTCTCCCTCATGGTTTACTTGTGAATAAAATCAAAAATTCTAAAAAGTCGATTCCATAGTCCTTTTGTATAGCTAATTATGTTGTGAGCCGACTTCTGCGAATTTTTATTTGTGTCAGCAAGATGCGCTCTCCCTTGTTGTCTCTCCCTAGACTTTCTCAAAATTGAAAATCCCTGCTATATTTACTGAATGAAATAAATATACGGCACACACACCCACTCTCTCTCTCTCCCTCTCTCTCTCTCTCTTTCTCTCTTTCTCTCTCTCTCTCGCTCTCTCTCTCTCTCTCTCTCTCTCTCTCTC
>Ga0105055_10012282_pt1:2500-10445 | contig 10445 bp, 7 predicted proteins | sample BON03_FD_78090 | JGI IMG/M metagenome (GOLD analysis project Ga0105055, IMG submission 78090) | Freshwater microbial communities from Lake Bonney liftoff mats and glacier meltwater in Antarctica - BON-03 | ecosystem: Environmental > Aquatic > Freshwater > Ice > Glacier meltwater... | reverse complement strand
CAGGACCACGAGAAATCGCAAACTGAACACCGCCAATCCCGTATAAGGGATGTAGCCGAGGACCTAAATTTGGTACCTATAGTGATGGGGGGTTTTAGGACTTTCTGTTATTGATAAACATCTTACACATATTAGATTATGCATCGTCATCAAAGAAAGGCATATTAACATTGGAATATGTCGGTTTAAGGCATAGTTCGAACATCAGTGAATAAATATGAAGAGCATAAAAGACATCAGATCAGAATGAAACAGAATGTATCTGTCTATTTTTTACAAGAACAAATTGACAACATGTGTTTAAAAATCAGTAATTTTCCAGGAAAAAGTCAAATATCATGGACCAGTGTGCAGATTAAACGTACAGTAATTGATGGTATTGATCGATGATTGCTTTTATTACTTGCAACAGTAATTTAGTACGGTTGCTTGAGGGTCTATGTACCTCAAATCCATGTAGATTTGAGTTCTCGGTTTTTGAGTTTTTGCCGGAATCGAACCGACGACCTCGGGACTGACAATCCCGCGCTCTGACCAAGTGAGTTAGTTTTACATCGTCTCAGATATTATATATACATATAAAAAACATAAGATATACAAAAGATGTTTCAGAAAAGGATGATTGAGTATGTGGTGAATTTTTGAGGACGGTGTAGGCTAATATTGTATATGAAATGTCTACAAAATTGACATTGAATCAAATTTGGAAGGTACGCATGATACAAAAAGGAGTCATGTAAGGGTGAATGCAGATTTTCAACTCCATCAAGTACTGCAACTTCAAGAAGCCAGGGTCTCACATTTAAATTTACATCTACATATATGAGTAAATAAATCTACACAGCTTATTTATTTTGATTTAAGAAACCAAGGTTCTGACTGACAACTCTGTTTTCTTAATTGAGGTGAAAGACCGTAGCAGGATTAAACTTTTATGATTTTTTTCATTTTTTCAAACACCTTGCACTTGACTATGCTGATCTGTTTGATGAAGGCACCTCCACAGTCAATAACGTCAATTGACACGTGACGAACCCTATGGTACACACGGACAGGTAGCAGGAAGGATGGACCGGACATCAGGGGCAGGCGGAAAAGCCCAGCACTCTGTACCTCTCAAAGCGTTGCCAGGCAGGTCAGTTCCCACTTTTCATTTCAAGTTCAACCCGGATTTGTGCGTGAGTACATTTCCTTTTTCTACACTGCGTAGAAGTCTTCGACGTGTGCGATGTTGGAAGCTCGCGCCTTTGATTCGTCTGAAATTTGTTGCCTTTTTCATTTCAGGTCAGTGGAGTTGCAAGGGGCAGATCATTTAATGCTCCATCCTCACCACACATCGAGGGAACGATCCCTGCTCACAGCATCATGGGGCACCAAAAAGTACATGGCCCAGGACGCATCGACAAAGGTTGATTTGATTTGTCTTCAGGAATTCAGTAATATTTGAACGCGGAAGCTCGCAGGAAGACAGCTTTTTGACAGGATGAGCACGCACGATTGCTTGAACATTGGTGTTTTTATGTAGTCTGACATGTTTGGTGCTCTGACTCGGCGTTTTTGGTGCACTGCCCTCGTGTATTATTTTCTCAGGAAGACAATCTTCGAAATTCCCCAGAGCACAGGAACTCTACAGGCGTCTCTTCTGAACCCACGTATTACATGGTGAAGTTTCAGTATCCCATCAAAAAGGGAATGAAGGAGGAAGTCACACGATTATCTAAGGACAAGATGTTGCGTTATCTTCCTCATGATGTCTTCATTGTTTCCATGCTTCCCTCTGCGGCGGACAAAATCAGCAAACTACATGGCGTGATTGGGGTGTATTACCTCCCTTCAGGTGGAATTCATTTGCATGTGTTTATGAATCTCTCATTATCCCTCAACTTTTCTGACAAGATTGATGGACAGATGTCAAGGTCTCGCCAGATCTCCACATGCACCTGAAAAATCAGATCAAGAGGCAGCAGCCTGCATCAGATGCTAAAACTCGCTACAGGTCGAAGAATTCACTGATTGATATCTATCGCAAAAATTTAAACGTGTGTTGCTCGTGTACTGCTCTTGACAATAAGTAAGTCTTTTTGACTCTTTTAAGCGATTACACAGACTTGGAAACGAACAAAGACAAGTCGAAAGAAGCAAACATATTCCAGTCGACAAATTTCAACACGACGCCAAGACTAGAGGCAATACTAGGCTAAATCATCAGGTGAACACGAGATCCTGGAAACCCAATCACGCTTCGTTTGAATCTTCAGATGTATCTGACAAAGAATCAGACGAGATTATTGAACTCTTGATACGTCAAAAAGAGTCCAAGACCGCAAAGAGCACAGACAAAACCGATTTGTTAGACCAACTTCTGGCGACTGTACAGGCTGAAAAACAAGCAAAGAAGTCTGAAAAGATCACATCAGAATTTCGGGAAAGATTTCGAGCCGTGTCAGCCGCAGGCAACTATGATGCATGGACTACTGGCAAAATGGATAGTAACAAGAATCCTAAAATGCCACAAACAGACCACAACTCACGGAAGGATTTCACGTGTGATGACGGGGACTCCGTAACTTTGGAAGTGGGCTTGGCGCAAAACCTCTTGCAATTCAATGTTGTCTCGTCGGAACTCTTGATGACCTGGGAGAAAGAACTCAACATGGATGGCGCAGAAACAGCCACAATCAAACCCGTTTCAAGGCGCAAGCTGGTTGTACAGACAATGTGTGGTAACCTGGATCATGTCACTTCATTCTTTTCCAGTAGGGCCGCTGTTTACAGTATCCAAGTTCGCTCAGAGATGCATTTACTGAACAAGCACGCCAGCACTGTGATGCAAGGGTCTGGATCTGGGCTTCGTTCTGTTTTCTGGGACAAAGGGTTGACCGGTGAAGGCGAGATTGTAGGCATTGCTGATACTGGCATTGACACAGGTGAGAGGAATGCGTGAGTTCAAGATTACATGAACGTGTGTTCCATTCCCCAAAATGTGCGCATTTTCTCGAACTGATTTCTTGACCTTTGATTTCGTGACTCGGGTTTTCAGTTTGATCATTACCCAAATATTGATTTTTTTGAAGTTGATTCATTCTGAGTCATGAGAGAGATAATGTTGTTGATTGGAAAACCAAAGGGAAGATCAATAATGATCTCCAAGTCATGTCCTGATCTGACTCCCCTGGTTTTGTGCAGATTCTTGCTTTTTCCACGACTTGCAGTCGCCAGATATTCAAAATTGCTATGTTCCGTCTTGCACTCCATGGAGTTGCAACCCTCCAACGAGTCAATGTTGGGGAAGTGACGCTTGTCAACCAAATCTTTCGCACAGAAAGATTGTTCAATACAATCATCATGTGCCAGGAAGTACAGGATTGGGCTATCCCCTTGATCCTGTTGGTGGTCATGGTACGCACGTGGCGGGAACTGTCGCCGGAGCGGCTGGATCTGCTTTTGCCGGGGAGTACAATGGAACAGCGAAAGGGGCCAAGATTGTTTTTGACGACATTTCTCCGGACGGTTGGTCTCTGAGTGGAATCCCTCATGACCTCAATGATCTCTTCTTTCACTTGCACAAAGCCGGCGCCCGAATCCACTCGAATTCCTGGGGCTCTGCAAGCTCCTCATACACCATTGAATCCATGGAGGTGGACCAATTCATGTACGAGCACGACGATTTCCTTGTCGTCTTTGCCGCTGGAAATGGAGGCCCTGTGTTGTCCTCAGTTGGATCGCCCGCCACGTCGAAGAATAGTTTGAGTGTGGGTTCGAGTTCAAACACCCGAGACTCCTACGTGGAACATGAATTTACAACGTACTATAACCTGTCGATGCATATTTGGGGAAACTACAGCGGCAATCAGGGTAGTTTGGAGAAGATTGTCGATATCCTTCCTGCTAGCTTTGGGGCCGACTTATCTTCGAATGCAGAATCAATCTACACTGATGGGATGACAATTTTCGATGTCATGACTGCAACACCTAGAGAATTAAAACATTTTTGTACCGAACCCAGCCTCGGTGGGTGTGAAGTCTCTGAATCGAATCAAACCACAGCAACATGGACTGTTTTAAGCAGTATCAACACGCTTGGTGATTCAAATAGCGCCCTACAATTAGATGCCACCTGGCACACTATTTATGGTGGACCCTCCTGCGATGACTGTTATGAAAAGATCCCCGACTTTGGATTTGATTTCTGCATTTTCGGCGAAAATATCCGTGACTCCGCTTTCGTGGGTTCCAATTCCTACATCACCTTTGGTGCCGGATTCTCGAATTGGTATGACTTTGATTTCATGATGGCTACAACGTTGAGAATGGGAGCTGGCGATCAATCATATCAGCGTGTCTATGGCAAACATTTCATCGAATCTAATGTGCAGGGCTACGTGGTCCGATTTGAGGGGACTAATTCTAGACAGGGTCAGATCGGCAATCCAAATATCATATGGGAGGTCGCTTTCTTGAGCAATCAAACGATTATCACTTCGGTGCCTCTGTTTTCGGCGTGCAGTTTGGGAGGATCTTGCGACTTTTCATTTTATTCCGATTTGGCGAGCCCAGTCCTCACATTTGGATATCAATCATTCTCGGTTATGATTACTGGCATCTCTCAGCCAGGTATACCGGGGATTCAATCAGCCCCCTACCAATCATCTGAGACAGGATTCCTCCTTGTCCTACACCTTGATTACATGCAGTACTTCGGATTTACGTGTAAACACGATGTCTTTTCTTACAATGCTGGCAGGGCTAATTTCACAGGGGTCATTTTCGGATCAGCCTGGCTGGGAGCACCTGCAACAAGCATCATAGGTGATAGCCATGTTATATCTAATGTGACAATCCCAGTAATGTCAATCTCCAACATAGACACGGAATTCATCGTCTCTGGATTCAGTTTTCAGTCTTCCTCTCAATCCTCCGCTTTTTTGGGCACGTCAAATATCCAGAGCACACTTCCCATCGTCAACAATGAGCGGTCAGATCGCACGTTCACGCATAAGGATCTGTCTTATTTTTCATCGAGAGGCCCAACTTTTCCAGATTTCAGAAATAAACCTGATATCGTGGCACCAGGACAGGATATCTGGTCCGCCAACTCCGACGGCATGGCTGGGTCCTACCAGTGTGGCGCCTCGGCTGGAGAATCCGACAGTAGCATTTTGTCTATGTCTGGTACGTCAATGGCAGCACCTGGGGTTGCAGGAGCTGCCGCGCTTGTCAGGCAATACTATGCTGAGGGTTTCCACGTGTCTGGAGTCCAGAATGTTACAGCAGGGTTCCAGCCATCCTCAGCACTTGTTAAGGCGACGATCCTGCAGTCTGGTTCTCAAATCAGGCACCAGTGGCTCAATCGTTCGCGCACAGCACCAACGTTACAATGGTCTGTCCCGTCACATTCGCCGTCATACGAGCAAGGCTATGGGCTGATGGATCTATCCTCTGCGCTTTCGTTTGCAGACAGCAAATTCAGGAGCTTTCCCATCGACAGGCAGCTCCTCGATCATGGTAGTCACTACGATGTTTGCTTCATGACATCAGCTGGTAGTGTGGACGCTAACCTTCGAGCTTCTCTTGTCTGGACAGACCCTCCTGGCTATCCTTACGCGGCCAAGGCACTGGTCAACAACTTGGATTTGAGCATTACAGCGGTCATGTCCCCAGGACCTGTGCGTCACTATTTCTATGGCAACGCCCCCAATAGTGGTGAAAGATACTTGGACTCAATCAATAATGCCGAGCAGGTCACGTTAAAAGCTGTTCCCGCCTCCACCCTTATCATGGTACGTGTGACAGGCACTGATGTTCCTCAAACGCCGCAGGCGTTCTCTCTTTTGGTATCTGGGCCAGTAGTAAGGAGTGATTGCCCCGAATCAGTACCTGTGTGTGAGAATGATTGCTCAGGCCACGGTACGTGTGTGGGAGGTGTCTGTGTTTGTGACAGTACCTACGATGGCGTCGACTGCAGCATTGTCGCATGTGGAAATGGCAGGATTTCTAGCGACGAGCAGTGCGACGACGGGAATCAGCACGACAACGATGGTTGCTCTTCATTGTGTCTGCTAGAAAGAGGGTTTAAATGCCAGCAGTCGTACTTGGATTCAGCACGCTGCTCAAAGTGTGACTGTGGGTGCCTGTATTTGTCAGAGAACACCGGGGTGATTTCATCGAATGGTTCTTCCTCCTCTTCCTACGGGGGGCTTTGCGAATCAGAAATTGACAGAAGTGGTTGGGAAACAGAAGAAACTCAGATAGTAGTTGAGAGCCTGAGCTCGGGAAGCTACATTATTTTTGGGCTTCCTTGTCACGACCCTGCTTACAGTGGCGTCGAGATGGAAGAATGTTGGATTCAATCATTTATTTACCAACTGGGATCTGGGATGCAGAGCTACTACACAGATATTGGAGATTACAGAGGCATGCATGCTTTTCGAGTACCTTTCTCCAAGATCCGTGTGCAAGTCTACACTTGGATTTCCGAAGTTCATATCATCTCCTACGGCCCTGCAATACATGGTGTGTGCGGAGATGGAATAATTGACTTGCCAGAGACATGCGACGACAGGAATGTAGCAAGTGGCGATGGATGCAGCTGGAGGTGCTGGCAAGAATGCGACTACAATAACTGTTGCATGGTGGACCTGCCACTTAATGGAAATATGCCCTTTGACGACGAATGGCTGCAGCGCTTGCTGCCAGCTCATGAGTTTTCCACAGACTCCTCCTGTTTGGAGCTGCGCATTCCTGCGCTCTATGAGGAGGAAATGGCCACCATGCTGGATGTATTTGTTCACGAGAAATACTATTCTAAGATCTGTCCGTTCTGGGGGGAGGAACGCCCATTGACATTGGTTGGTCCAGGAGGTTTGCTTGCTGCTAGTGATACGATTCCGAACAACACATCGAGGACGTGGATAAACCTTACTGTGACAGGTCATGGACGATTCGTTGTTCCTGACCTGGGGTTTGATTTTTGTTTGATGGGACAAAACGTTCGTCGGTCGATAGAAGTTCACCAAGACTCTTTCGTCACATTTGGCTTAAATGCACCAATCGATCATGCTGGCGGATGGAATTCCCTGAACCCACCATCACCAACTCTGTTTCTGAACACTGATGGTACGCACTACTGTGCATGGAATCACGTGTCGGCAGTGTTTGCTACATCGATCATCGACAATTCTTCGCAATATCCACGTCGTGGTTACCTTGTGCGGTTTGAGGGCAGCTTTGTTTCTTATGGATATTATGGCAGCTCTTTGACAACTCCAATTTGGGAAATCACGTTTTTCGAAGACAACACCCTTCACGTTGCCATAGCTCGTGGAAATGACGTTGTTGATATCACCCATGCTATGTTGACAGACGGTAATGGAAATACCATCGTGCGATTGGGTCGTGCAATAAACGTCAGCAATATCCTGCAGACAACTCCTGGATGTGGTGTGGCACATACACCTCAACAATGTAGCATGCTCAAGGTCGAAAGTCAAAACTTCAGCAGCACTGTGTCTTCAACCAGCAAGTTCAGGTCTTCACAAGGCTTCGTCGTGACGCACTCTTCGAAAACAACAGCGAATTCATGGCACATGCCCATCAAAATGGTGTTTTGGCAAGGGTTTCCACTCGCACAGTGTGGCAATGGAGTGCTTGACTCACCAGTGTCGTTTTTGAATTCAGCAAAATGTCAAGTGACTGACTCCAGCCAGAGTGTGTGCAGGCAAAACATAACCCTGCCTGTTGTTTCAGCACATGACTCCACCGCGATGATGCTGCTTGACATCAAAGTGGAGTCTGATCTCTTTGATGCAATGTCGCAGTCGTCCATCACAGACGTATACATAAATGGAAATCGAATCGGAGGAAACTACCTCTCTGGCTACTCTAATAGTCGAGTATGTGGTCAGTTCAAGCAAATAGTTGAATATCAAGTGCCCTCGGACATCAG
>Ga0105055_10012280_pt1 | contig 10446 bp, 8 predicted proteins | sample BON03_FD_78090 | JGI IMG/M metagenome (GOLD analysis project Ga0105055, IMG submission 78090) | Freshwater microbial communities from Lake Bonney liftoff mats and glacier meltwater in Antarctica - BON-03 | ecosystem: Environmental > Aquatic > Freshwater > Ice > Glacier meltwater | place: Lake... | reverse complement strand
TATATATATATATATATATATATATATATATATATATATATATGTATGTATATATACATATACATATATATATGTCGGGTATAAATCCGGGATATTGCGGCCCATGTCTTCTTCTTTATTTTTTAACCGTCTGGTTTATACTGAAATCTACTCAGGGCAACGCTGTCGCGCCGTGCGGTGGAGACACAGAGCGATTGTGTATTGTGTGCAGTGTGCGCTAGGCGCTAGGCCTAGCTAGGCCATACCCTTCCCCCCCCCTGGAATATAAACATAGATGTTTGTGAATCTCCCGTGTATTGATCTTCGTAATGGTGGGATGTATAATAAGGTGGGATCCAATATAATAATAATAATTGGATGATGCGGCGGGATAAAGCGGGATGTATAGCTATGGATATAGCGGAATAAGATACATATATATAATTATATAATACATATATATTATTACCTTCTCTGGAATCTCCAGAATTTTCAGAAAACAAGAAATTCCAAAAATGTTCCTCTAGTTTAACGGTGTTTGAACAGTTGAACACCTTGAACTTGAACAGTCGTTATTATCAGTTGTTAACACAAGTGTTGAGATGAGACAACTGTTCAAGGAAGCTTTTAACACCTTGTCTTCATTACTGTAAGCGCCGCCGGAAACCGGAAATCTCGGTTTATAACGTTAAACTATCTGCCCTGGCCCTAAAACTAACGACACCTAGGCCTAGGCCTAGGCTAATCGTCGTCGGCGGGCTATCCTAGCTAGGCTAAGGCTAAGAGTAAGAAGTCTCAGGCGTATGCGTCGGCGGCTAGGTCCGACGGCGCTTCGGCGGCTTGGGTCCGACGCCAACGATTTCGTTTTTACGGCAGTGTCGTTGAGAAAGATTCCTTGATCGCGCCGGTTCTCTGGCATTTATTTTTTATTTTTGTATCATTATTCTTTCGGGGGGCTGCCTGTAACGGTAGTGTTCTCTTATATAATATTTCCAGGCTAAACGCTATTAGGCTAATAGAGAAAAACAAATGGCACATGGCGCAGCAAGAAAAGCGCCAGATAATCTGCCAGATAAAGAGAACCGCAATCAGGCCCAGGCCAGGCCCATCAGGGAATCGGGCTCAACGGCTCTGTCAAAAGAAAGATCAACAGGTCACACGCATACGCACACACGACAGCAGAACAAACCACTCACACGACGAACACAGAGCACACAGAGCGAGCAACGGCGCAACAACGGCTCTGCTGTGAAAAACGGAATCGCTACGCCGTGTTCACCCCCCCCCCCCTTTTTTTACAACACAAATACACAAAACGTTTTCAAAACAGTCCCTTTTCTTTTACCTCAGGGGTAAGGACTGAGCGCGACCAGGTAGGCATTAGACTCTTGTCTACTGAAAGAAAAGTGCCTGTTCGGGTTAACCCGCATTCTTAGTCTCGCTGTGGCTATGGGGGGGCGGCTTACTTATGGAAGGGTCCGCAGGCGTATATTCGGGATAGGAGTTGGCTGCACCACGAAGTCCCCGGGCGGCGCGTCCGCCTCGCCAAGACCGAGGGCAACATGCAACGTGCCGGCCGAAGCCCCACACCACGCCATCATCACCCGCCACGAGTGTGTGACTTTCATAGATTGCCGCCGCCGCAACCTTGACACCGCGCAACGCCTCCACCCGCTTCGGCGTCTGCTGCCCCGCAGCAAACCCGTGGCCGAGGTGAAAGCTGTCGAAGTGCCCTTCGCCCCAGGTGTAGAGCTCGCCCCTCTCCGTGACGGCGCACGCGGAGAAGCCCTGTGCGTACACCAGCAATACACGTATGCCAGCCAACGCGGTCACCAGCTGCGGCGTGCGCTGCCCCTGCCCGTGGCCGTTGGCGGTCCCGTGGCCCCACGCGTAGACTAGGCCCTCCTCGGTCAGCGCGAGGGAGTGGCGCCAACCGGCGGCCACGAAAACTAACCGCCGCCCCATTTCCGCCAGGGCTTCGATCCGCCGGGGCAGCACCTCGATCATGGAAAAGCCGTGGCCGAGTGCGCCGTCCCTGCCTTCCCCAAAGGAAAAGACCGCGCCGGCGTCGGTCACCACCAGGGTGAAGTAGAGGCCAAGAGCGACACCCATCACGCGATCCTCCGAGAGCGCGTTCACCCTCTTGGGAGTCAGCTGACACTCCGTCGCTGGATCGAGCTCGTAGCCCAGACCGGTCGGCGTCCCTCCCGACGCGCCACGACCCCAGGTGAAGAGGCGTCCGCGATTGTCGACCGCCGCACTCGTGCACATTCCAGCGGCTATGTTCTCGACACCCTCCAGCGCCTCGATCCTCCTCGGCCCGACCCTCGCGCTCCCGTCGGCGTGGCCGAGCACGCCGTATAAGCCGTTGCCCCACGAGTAGACCTCGCCCACGGCACTGAGCGCGAGGCAGTGCCTGTCGCCGCTGGCGACGCTGACGATGCGCGTATCATGTATCGACGGCAACAGCGTGGGCGGAACGGAAACAGTGGAAGCGCCGGCATCCGAGCCCCAGTCGTGGCCCAAGAGCGGCTCGCCGACCCCTCCCGCTTTGATCTCGTCCCGGAGGCACGTGAGGTGCAGACGGCCTTCCTTGTCCACAAAGTGGCTGTGATAATCCCCCACTGCGAGTGGAGCTTCCCGCCTAAGCGCGTCGTAAAAGTCGCGCTTGAGCAGATACGGCACCCACGACAGCGTCCCTTCAGGCAGAGACGGGCCGATGTACAGGCCGCGTGCCTCGGCGCGCCGCCGCAGCTCCGTCTCCACCAGCCCCGGCGTTGGCAGCGGCGGCGTAGGAGTGGGCGTGTCGCACCAAAGCAAGCGGCAGGTCGCAGCAAGACAAGTAAGAGCGCGGATGTCGAGCTGCAGGATGATGGACAGTCGATGGACAGGACCTCGGGGGGCACGACGGACAATAACTCGAGCGACTGCGCCATCGGCCATCGGCCCCGCGACAACCGAGGAGGCCGCGGCTGGACGCTGAAAGACGGCGCGCAGCTCCTCGGTGATGGCCAGGCCCTCGGCGGCCTGCCCATCGGTGAAGCTCGCCGCGAGGGCTTGACACTCAGCGGCGCGGCTAGCGCTGCTGGACGACGCGCAAAAAGCGCGCGCCCCCAAAAGAGCGCGAAAATGCCCCACCCTCGGTATCTGTTGTGTGGAGCGATTGGACACGAACTGTCTCTGTCCCGATGTGATTCCAGCTACCTGTGCAAAACGAGGCTGCGGGAGCTGGCGCGTTCGGGAGCGGACGCCCTGGGCCGTGTTCTCCCACCGTTCCAGCCCTCCGCGGCACACTACACCGCCGTGGCACTTATACATATGCCCTCATTTCTCAGAGAGTTGCGCGGAGCTACAGCTACACGCACAGCTAGAGTACACGGTACTTATAGCTTGAGACAACAAGCCTGTTTGCTCTACGCGCGCGCCGCATAGCGCATAGCACATAATAGCACGCTCTCCCAAACTCCCAAAGCCATACTTGTCTCGGAGCAGTGGAGCAGTTCCCTTTGTGCATAATCTGTTTTCGTTATCCGATGATGATGGTATACCCCCGAGAGACACATCCCCACATCAGGACAGCATGGGCACAGCCCCAGGCGGCACACCGCCGCCGGCGCAGCCGCCCCCACCACCGTAAGGGGGAACCCCACAGATATCCCCTCTGTGAATAGTCTGTAAATAGACTGTGAATATGTCGTTTCAGGTTGTGTTCCACACCCCGTCTGGAGCGACCTTGTTCCAAGCGCCTCCTTCAACGCCGGGCCAAACGACCGCGATGGTGCTGCAACGAGTCATCGACCCAGTAGGCCCGCACCGCCTCTGTGGCCGCGTCGTTGTCGGCTTCCAGCGCGGTTCGAAGCAGCTGGGGTGGCCGACCGCGAACCTGGATCCTGCAGCGTTCGAGACCAAATTTGATGCGGACACCGAGGGCGTCTACGTGGGCTGGGCTTCCATTGCCGACCCTTTGTTGCCGGCTGAATCGCGTGTCGTCCACAAGGCGGTACTGTCGATGGGATGGAACCCGACCTTCACCGATGTGAAGCAGCGTACTATTGTGCGTTGTTGTCCTGGCCAAGCTCCGAACCTGCGCCCTTGCGCCGTTCCCCAGCAACGCGACTCGCCTCCCCGACCCGCTGCTATGCTTGCCCGCCCGCTGCACCCGCCCGCTTTACAGTAGGAGGCGAACCTGAACGACCCGGCTCCTCGTCTCGCTCACTCGCTTGCCCGTCCGCTGTACCCTCCCGCTTGAACAGGAGGCGTACCTGTGCCATGACTTTGGCGACCGTGATTTTTACGGCTCGGAGATGAAGCTCATGATCTGCGCCTTCCTTCGGCCACAGCTCAAGTTCGACTCGTTCGACGATCTGATAACCGCGATTACCGACGACGTCACCTTTGGTGAGGAGGCGCTCGACTCACCTACGCTCGCGGGGCTGCGAGAGGACCCCTTCTTCCAGGCAGCCACGACCGAAGACCAGGCGGTGGTGCCCTAGCTTGAACTCGCCCTGGTTCTCCATGATATCTGGGCCGTATGCCGTCCCTGGTGGTGTGACTCTTATACTCTAATCCAAGGCGGCTCCACCGTTATATATTTACTGTAAATATTCACATATATCATACATATCACCTGATATGTATATATTATATACTTATTTATACACATATATATTCTGCCTGTAGGTGCGCGAGCTCCAGCGCCTCATGGTCTCGGGCGGCTCCGGATATAGCTGCGCCGCTGCGAACATCTCCCTCCGCGTCTATAAATACCTACAATGTACAATGTTTATTTGTGTGTGTAGATGCATAGTTGTATAAGCGGTCCCACCCTGCGGCGCAGCGGCTCCGGATATCTGCTCTAGGCTTCCATGCGGGGCGGGGCCTCACTCCTAGAATAGCCTCCTCCAATCGGCCACGCAGACAGTGGCCCTCGTTGGCCTTTACAATATATTGTTTTACTTTGAGGCTTTTGTGCACGAATCAATCATCCGTGTTACACGACGCCCCCCCGACCCACTGTGTGTATGCCATACAACATGCAGTATTGGATGGGCAATATTGTGTAAAGGCCAAGGTCCTCGGCGCATCTCGAGCCGCGGATCAGTATACTGTACCTGGGCTTGTGGCGTGACTGCGGACCACCAGTGCAACGGGCGCGCTGTATAAGTAGACAGTGAGGTTGACGCCTTGGGCGTTGTAACCATTTCTCGTGGGTGTTTTGAGCGCTGCTGCAGCAAGAAGAAAACTCCCCCATACCATTCTAACCTTAGTTTCGTAACGCTTCGAGACCGGCGGCCGACGCTGCTCCGTGCGTCCGCATACCGTACCCCGTCCGAGGCTAGCCCTCGGCGACGGTGCGGCCACGCGAGTCGGTTTCTTCGCACGGACGCTCACCATCGCAGGACCCGACATACGAACGCCCTACCGCCGCCCGTGCGCGCTCTCTCTCGCTGGTGGCTCACCGTGGGCAGGTACAGAGCCTATTCTCGCCCCCACGCTGCCGATGAACTCAGCTCTCTACTTTCCACACTGCTCAGACAGGTGCTCTTTGTATTCTTGTATACTCGTATGCCCCCTCCCCCTCCTATCTGCTGCTGCGGTGGCCCTAGCCAAGAGACCAAGCCGTCGATGGCCTGCTGCACCATGGTTGGGGCTAGTACTAGTACTAGTACTTTGCTGTTTATGCTCTGCGTTGGCTGTCTGGGGAGGGACCTCGCCGCTGACCGGCCCGCCACATCGTGTTGTGAGCACAGTTGCACAGTCCACAGTCGTGCCCCACATACAGCAAGAGGGTGTATGCGCGGCCCCCGCCCAACGTCACGGGTGGTGTTGTGAACATTGGGCATTGGGTTTTGGTTTTGGGTTCGAGGTTGGGTTTCCTATTGGTAGTCGTATTGGTTTTATTATTTGGGGGGTGGGGGGGGCAGTGTATATATATACATGTGATATATATATATAATGTCGCACGTCGCCTTGATAATAAAGTCCATCCATGATCTCCTATTTTTTTGCTGTGGAAAGTGGAAACCAGTATCAATATCAGTATCAGAGTCAGAGTATACGTATATACTCTACGACATGTATTTATGTATATATGTATATATTTTTATATATTAATATTGAATAAAATATAATGTCGCTTCTTTTTATTAATGCATGAATGTGAATGTGTAAACAGTCATTGTGGGGCATTAAGAAACCCTACACCCTATCATTAAGAAATGATGCGTTGAGTGTCCGACAGACGGTCCGAGGATTTTATTATTTTGAAATGATGCGTTGGAGCTCAAAGCTCAGCCGGGGGTGGTAAGGGTAAGGGTAAGCTTTGCGTGCCTGGCCTGAGACGAGACCTGAATCTGAGAGCCGGGAGGCGTTTATTAAGAAATGGCTCTCCGCCATGCCACGCCACAGGCACAGGCAGGGGCGGTGGTACGAGTGCGAGTGTGCGGGTGCGGAGGGGAGCTTTTTCCTTCGAGCTATAAAAAAACCCATGACATAATTCATGTATGTTGATGTTGTATGTGTGTGTTGCCCTGTGTCTGTGCGCTTCATAAAATAATAACTAATAATAATATAATATATATGTAATTATTTATGGCGATGTATAGCAGAGAGAGTAGGCGTTAAAATCAGAAGACGGTCTTTGTCTCTGGCTCTGGGCTATGGCTATGGACTGTAGATATAGTGGAGGGTGCGCCAGTGGCACTCTCTCCGCTCTCCGCACACTAATAAACTTACGACAGACGCACAGGCAACACGCAACACGCAACACTTTTTGAACTTATTTTTTATTTATATATTATCGCGCTGTTCACTGTGCGGAATAATGAATATTGATGAATATATACATATATATACCTATACCTATAAAAATGTAATAATAAAAATAAAAAAATAGTATATAGAATATAGTATAAGTATTATGTGGATGCTATCACTATCTCAGCTATCAGTATGCAACATCCAAGCGACCACCTGCGGAGCTCTGTGGAGGCAGCTCCCCACACAAACTCAAACGGCATAGATCAATAAATACAAATACCACAGTCACACACACCCCATCCACGCGCACCTCCGCATTACATGGAGGCGGGGGGTGTAGCATCATCACCGTTGACCAACAGCCAGAGAGGGCCGAGACGCTCTGTGGAGGCAGCTCTTTCACAAATACGCCCCGTGCCAATAAATACGATCCGGTCCCCCCGCGCTCACCTCCGCACACACATGTGTGTGGGGTTGTGTGTGGGGGGGGGGGTCAATGCCAATAAATATCATCCGGTCCCCCCACGCCCACCTTCGAAACTGTGGTGGGGGGGGAGGACCACAGCCAAAATGGGCCGAGACCGATCAACTGTGGAGCTCGCTGTCAGGGCTGCCCATGTGACCCGCCCACTCGACCCCGGAGTCCTGAATGACCGCCCGAGTTAACCATGTCTCACCCTTCAGCGTCCCGACGGCTTCTATTCTCTTCAGCGTGTCAAACCCAGACTCAAGCTGGCCAAACACCACGTGCTTGCCGTCAAGCTGCGGCTGCTTCCGAAAAGTGATGTAGAAATGCGCGGTGTTGGGCACCATCGAGAGAGTGCCCGCCAGCGTGTGCTTGAGAATAGAGTTCTCGTCGGCGAAAGTCCCACCCCATAAACCGTTGCCGCCTCCTGTACCGGAGACGCTCCCCTTGGCCATAAACCCCGGAATCATGCGCTGCAGTTGCGACCCGCGAAGACACAGCGGCTTACTCCCGCCTTCGAGCTCACAGCTGGCCATGGCAGCAAAGTGCTCCACTGTCCGTGGGACCGCGTCACCGAAAAGCCCAAACACCAGGCGCCCGACGGCTTCCCCACCAATGCTCACATCGAACCACGCCCTATGGGTCACCGTCGGAAGCTCACCCAGCTGCGCCGTCGGTAGGTCGTTGGCATTGACCCATCCACCCGCCGTCACCTCTGCGCCGACGCCGGGGTTGCTGGCCCCCCCCACGCGATTGCTAGTCTCCTCTTCGCCAAGGGCGCGGTCGCGCAGCGGAGCAGCGCTCAAGAGCAGAGGTGAGGACAGTAGCAGGAGCCAAGCCGCGCAGTGACGCGCGGCGCACCGCCGCCTAGCAGTGGATGGCGGCATGCGATGATACACAATTTCGGTGTCGTTGTCGGGACTGACTCGGGACTGATTAGTCTGAGCGTCGTCCGAAATGATTAGACTACGTAACCAAGTTTTTGTAACGACAAATCTTTTATATATAAACCGATTATTCTTAATATAAATGGTTAATAGAAGAAGCGACACCGATTATTCTTAGATATAAACTCGTTGACGAAACAGGAAGTTGCTGACGAAAATGCACGTCTCGAGCTCGAGGCCAATTAACGTTTCTAAATAAAAACAGGTCAACCGCCATTTTTTTTTTTCGTATACGATTTTCCTAAACAGTTGACCAGAGTTGACCCGATCGCAACCGAAAGTCAGGGGCGGGTCATCTATTATTATCGTTTCGTACTGAATGATTTCAAGACGTGATTCTCCTCTGGTCAAACCCGAGCTGATGCGGCTGCTCTGCACGATCATGCTCATCAACTACGAGCCGCTTCGGGCCGGCTGCTGCTGAGGTGGGGAGGGGGTGTTAGGTGTTTCGTAGGGGTAAACTTATCATCATCATCTACACCACATCATCACATCATCACCATCGTGTTCAGCGTTTGCGCGGCGCGCGGCTGCTGCTGTTTGTTTTTGTTGTTTGTTGTTGTTGTAGCGTTGTAGCTCTTTAAATATAAACTCGGGTTAAACCCTAACCCTAACGGCCCTAACCCGAGGCACGCCTCCACGCGCGGCGGCAATGAATCGGGTGGAGCGCTACCTATACCTATACAGTAGAATTTGCCAAAAATTCCAAAATTCTACTCGTTATATATAGAATTGTGAAATGCTGTATATGTATATAGCCTCGTTTTTTTAAATTTGTGAACTTGCATCAAAAGTTGAACTTGTATCATAAACATATAAATAATTTTTATTTTGTAAAACAACTGCTTATAAACTATATAAATATATAGATAAAAAATGTAATATTTAAATATGTTTATAAAAATGTTTAATTATGTTCAAAAATTAAACCCAAAGTAAAGGTCTATACAGATGCCATACTTTATGCTACAACTACCACACTGTACGTATCTATAAAGAAAGAATCTCATACACCACATATACAACACAATATATACAATATATACACACTCGCCAGCAGCGCCGGCGCCGCCAAACGCAGCCGCGACGCACGCACACGCACACACGGGGCACTACAGTAGCAGTAGCTAACAACGTTCCAGAGCTCACAGTGCTTCAATAAGCTACCAGCCCAGCGAGTATCTCAACGCAGCCTCCACGCCTGAAGCGGCGCGCCGCTGATGAGGTCGTATCCATCTTCAGCGGCGCCTCGCCGGTTAGCCTTTACAAGATGCTATTCCACTTCAAAGCCTTATTGTGGGGGTCAATCATCCTTTCATTGGCCCACCCCCACCTGCATCGCCTCAACTATTGCAATACTATTGCACGACCATTGCGCAGTATAACACACCGAGCCCCCCTTCCCATCCCATACCCTATGCAATATTGGTGACGGCAATATCGTGTATAGGCCAATCTTCAACGGACCCTCCACGCCTGTAGTGGCGCACCACTGATAAGGTCGTACCCGTCTTCAGTGGCGCCTCGCCGGCTCACCGCCGAGCTCGGCCGCCCCGTCCCCGGGCGGGAGGCGGCGGAGATCGGTCGAATGGCGGGGTCAGGTATGTTGTCCTGCAGGGCATGCATGGGGGGCAGGTCGGGGAGGGGGGTATACGGGGGATACTTACATAAGAAGGAGCGCAGGATTCGGCTACGTTGTCCTGTATATGAGCCCTCCCCTGGCGTGTATTTTTAGGATGTCCCGCCTGTATTTCACCTGTATCCCGCCTTGTCTCTCACCGTATCCTTAGCATCCCGTGTATCCCTGTATCGATTCTATATCTATCCATGTTGCAGCAGATCCACTGTATCCCGTTGTATCCAACTGTATCCAGCTGTATCCGTACGTATCTAGCTGTATCTAGCTGTATCCCGCTGTATCTCACCGTACCCCACCGCCTCGAAAACGGGATATGGCCAAAAATACACTCCAGGGGAGGGCTTATATGCATGGGGTGCAGGTCTGGGGGGATACCTCGGGTGAACCCGGCGGCAGAGTTAGGTCGAATCACCTCCGTTTTAGGTCGAATCACCTCCGCGTGGCTCCCCCAAATGTTGTCCTGTATATGCATGGGGCGCAGGTTAATGGGGGGTATACGGGGTATACCTACATAAGACTGGCCGGGGGGGGTACCCCCGCCGGGAGGCGGCGGAGTGAGGTCGAAGCACTTCCGCGTGGCTCCCCCGCCTGGAGTCAGGTATGCTGTCCTGTATGGCATGCAGGTCGGGGGAATTATATATATATATATATATATA
>Ga0105055_10012275_pt1 | contig 10447 bp, 5 predicted proteins | sample BON03_FD_78090 | JGI IMG/M metagenome (GOLD analysis project Ga0105055, IMG submission 78090) | Freshwater microbial communities from Lake Bonney liftoff mats and glacier meltwater in Antarctica - BON-03 | ecosystem: Environmental > Aquatic > Freshwater > Ice > Glacier meltwater | place: Lake... | reverse complement strand
TATATATATATATATATATATATGTATATATATATATATACATATATATATATATATATATATATATATTCATATAGAAAAATTTACAAACACACACCAGAGCCTGCACAAGTTGTTTTTGTTTGGTTGAGACCGGCTCTAAGTTGTTTTTTGCGAAATTTTCCGTATTTGCGGCGTTTGCTTTGGCAACACCATGGATGACATGCTTTATTCTTTTCAGATTGTCGTTGAGTGCATGTTACTGGGAATTTTGCGTCATATTTTCCATCATTTTCATGCTCACAAGACGATGTGTGTTTCAAATGTTGCATTGTGTTGCAGGGTGGTGTAAATTAGAATAAATTGATGTATTATTACTACGTTCAAGAAAGAGGAAGTCTCACACACGATGCGCATCAAGGAGAACTAGATATGGGTTGGCTACAATTAGTAGGCTCCTTAACATTATAGGTCTCTTTTGCAGAATAAAGTCTCTTTTATAGGGCTCTTTTGCAGATATATCATGAGTATGTTCAAGAAAGAGGAAGTCTCGCACACTTTAGAGGAAGTTTCGCGCACTTTAGGATCCAGGAAAAACTTGCAGGAAAAATGAAAGTGCGAGGACAGTGCTAAGAGGAGTCTTTATAAGTGTTGAATGTATCGTCATCCTGGATATGGGGTGGCTACGATTAGTAGGCTCCTTAAAATTATAGGCCTCTTTTGCCAAAGAGCCCTATAAAGAGACTAAATTCTGCAAAAGAGGCCTATATTTTTAAGGAGCCTACTAATCATAGGCACCCCATAACAACAAATGAGAAGATGAGTTGTACTCATTATAGAAGATGCGTAGGATGCTTTAAGTTGCAGGTCTCTTTCCACAAAAAGAGCCACTAATTATAGGGCTATACTGTAGAAAGAGGCCTATAAGGATAAGGAATCCTATGGGTCTTCGCCGCCCTGTACCTACGCATTGCGCATAGATTCCACCGAGTAGTTTTTCTACTAACTATACACAAGTCCTCTACTCATTAAGATTCCGAGTCTAATTGGTGTAATTACCACTCCTTCATGAGTCAAACCGCGGTCAGTTATTGGTGTAATATATATGTAGGACCGCTGGCAAGGACCACCTTCTAATAGTGACGCATACACACGTGGACCCTGGGCGAAGCACCACGCAATTTCTGTTCTGTACTCGTGATCTTAGTTTCCCCTTACCTCCTTGACAGAAGACTTGATGCCCACCTCTATATCTCTTGATGCCCTTGATGCCCACCTCTATATCTGCAACACTCTGCAACACACTGCAACACGCTGCAACACACTGCAACACACTGCAACACTCTATATCTCTTGATGCCCTTGATGCCCACCTCTATATCTCCTTTGTTCAACACACTTCATGTTGGATTCCCAGTCAGTTGGCCCTGGGTGTCACGGTGGGACTCCGGGAGTGAATGAGTCGCAGTAACTCTAATTTCCATGCAGGCGCCAAGGTGTGACTTTGCTCTGCCAATTGTGTCCGGATTGCACCAAGACACAGATAGGTGGCCCGAGTCAAATCCCCTGCAAACAGCCAACGGATTCAGAATATGTTAGAATTTTCCAGGGAACAGACAGATGGTAATAATCTGTCTACGTCGAAACGTGACCCCAAGAATACCTCAGGTAGTATTTCCACAACGGGACCGGGCGCAAAGCCAAGTACTTTTGAACCTCTCCGAGCCTCCGAGAATTACGAAGCGCCTGGCGCTCCGACTCGGCTAGTTACAGGGCGTGTCTTTCCTAGATCCCCTCCTCTGGACCTGTGACTGTTTTTTTTAATTTAAGTGACTCGGAGGGCGCAAACTTGCAGAGCAAAGTGGGGGGGGTTCTCTTTCAAAGTTTCAGATTCCGAATTTTTACTGATCTTCAAATTGAAAAAACATGAACACGAGGTTTTGGCTTTGAAACATTAGGTGTCTTGTGTGGAACAGAAATTTTCAAATCTCGGATTGGCTTCCAAGTATTGTGCCCCACACCTGCGACTCGCACACAACGCAAATTGGAAAACGTTGTTTCAACACGCAAAATTAATCTTAAACCAAAAGATTGCCAAAAAAAGTCCCTGGCCCCCAACCCTGAACAAGCAAATTCTGCACAATGTGCTTGGACGCAGAACCTTGAAGAAAACTTGAATGAATTTTGGTTGCATGATGATTATTGTTAGCAAAGAAAAAGATAAATTACATCGCAGCATATTCAACAAACTTGAACTTTTGAAAGCGGCAGACGACACAAATGAAACGTATGTCTCTTGCTTCCAAATGCAAATAGACACCAGGTAAAATTGACCGAACCGACTAACACGCAAGTTCATCTAATGCAAAGTTACTGAGTTACACCAAAATACGCCAAATCTGCGAACTGATATTATATGGATTAAAAATAACAGAAACTGTGACTATTTTACACGGCAGTTTCCTTTTTGTCGCAGAAAAGAGGCATTCGAATTCATAACAACCTGGCAACGCAAAAACTCTTGAGCAAACACCAACCCCCAGCCTCTGAGCAAGCACCAACCCTCAGCCCCTGATGACCCCTTCCGAGGCTACAGAAATAGGCCTGTCCACACGTGCGAAGCCGAGAGAATATTATTTTTGACAATGGTATTCACTGAAACGCTTTAATCATCGTTAATTCTGCTTTAATCATCGTTAATTCTGCTTTAATCATCGTTAATTCTGCTTTAATCATCGTTAATTCTGTAAAGGAGACCCCAATGATCACACAGTAAAAGTGGATACATATTTGAAAAGCCCTTATTTTCTGCGTCGAATGGCGAGTACTACAACTCACTCAGCTCAGTTCGGATTTTCGAGTGTATACCCAGGATTTTGTGTATATGAGACCCCAATGATCGCACAGTAAAAGTGGATGCATATTTGAAGAGCCCTACTTTTTCTGCGTCGAATGGTAAGTGTTACAACTGACTCAACTATTGTATACTCAGGGTTTGGGTTGTAAAACGAACCCAGAAATTGCATGAAAATAGTGGAGACATATTTGAAAAGGTCTGAATTGTCTGTGTCGAATGCAATTCGACGAAGTACACTGTTCCCCATCCCCTCACCCACCCAAGGACATACCATGATTGTGGACTATAATTATTTTTTTTCCTGAAAAATCGATTCTTTATATACCAAATTTTGTGGTACTAAAGGATTGTACTGTATGTTTTACCCGACGGTATTTTTCCTACAAAGAGTGTACCCGTGAAATTAGTTGTACAAAGTTTTGTACTGTTTGTGGTTACTGCTGGAGAAAGAGGGGCGGAAGGATCATATTTTGTACCAAAAGACCCCACCAAATCAACAGACTCGGAACTTTGTACCACGGATGTACAATTTCTTGTTAAGTCATTGTGGGTCCGGTTGAAAATTCTGACCCTATACGTGAAATGGACTGATTGATTTCGACAACCATATTCGCAAAGTGTCTCAACGTTACTCTCCCTAGCCGGCCCTGTAACGCACCAAGACACTGAAACGAAGTCGAATGTGCAAAGGTAGCGAATTCCCAGGCCGTACATAATATCAGAACTTGCTCACAAAAACACTTCAGGTATGGACGGTCGCTACCGTGTCATGGTGACTCCTCTGACTCGGATGACCCCTTCCAAGGCTACAGAATTAGGCCTGTCCACACGTGAGCGTTACGCTGAGAGCGTTACGCAGGGCCTAGCACGTCAGAGACTGATGACTGGGACCGCTTCCTTGGGACCTCAAATAGGCTAGAGCGGAAACTGATGAGGAGACCGAGGGGTATTGGCGCGCAGCGACGAGCCCACTGCACGCCACCCGAAATCATCACATACGAACGTATGTTCACGTTGACCGCAATCCCCCCCGGGCCCCTCTTTTTGGTTTCCCCCAGGATAATCGGAGAGACGTGACGTCACGTCTAGACGTAAAAAGCCAAAACATGAAAAACGAGACTCTTCGGGTGTAACAATGGAATCGGCGGTGGAAACTTTCAAAAGTAAAGCGGTTAGTTCGAAAGCGCAGCGGAAAACCGTGACGGAAACAGTTATTCTCCGTTGTTTCTTGTTTTTTGCTGTACCCGGGTGGGATTTTAGAAACGCAGGAACTTTTTCCCAGGACTTATTTTACCCATAATACCACGTATACATATTTGTCCCTGTTCAAGGGCTATTGGAACTTCCCTGTCCAGGGCTGTTCCCTGTTCAAGGGCTGTTGGAACTTGAATGTGAACAAGAAAGTTTGGATTCAGAAATATTTTGGGCCGGTGACGGTCGATTCTGTCAAGATTTTTGGCCATTTTGCGTTTTGGCGCCACGGGTCTAGACTTGCCAGCTGTTTTATTTGCACCAAAGAACTGCTTTTTTTGAGGCGCATCTTTTGAGCAAATTAAAATATGGCAACTTTGGACCCCAAAAAGTTACAATGTTTTCATGAAAACCTCCTATACCCTGTTTTTATGAAACCCTCGCCGCCGAGCGCCCTGTCCCCGGGTTATCACCAGCGACTTTGAGGTTCTGCAGGCTTGGGGCACTAGCAGTTGCTCTTCTGAGGGAAGCGGGTGTCTGTAAATCAGTCTGCGCACGTGAGTGACAAAGCGCGCCGAGATGCAAGGCGATCGCCATGTACAGACCCAGAGATTCGTTACGCAGTTCGGTGAGGGTTGGATGTAAACTTGTGTAACAAGGGGGGCATCATCGTCGAAATCCCCACCACAGCAACGATATCTCCAGGCAAGACAATTCATGCCACTAAGGTGCTGATTGTTCTGTGAAGACGGAAGCAACCCTGGGAAAACAATTGCCAGAATTTCATTTTCCTGGATTCAACATTTTTGTGTTTCAAAAAATCCTACTTGCAGAAGTGCAAGGCTCTGGGCCGTCTGTGGCCGGAGAAAGAGTTTTTTTCAAGCCTTTTTGCTGGCCTTCTTACCCGAGCTGGCGCCGCCCTTGATGTTGGTGTCCTGCAGCCATTCGTTGGCACTTCCAGAGTTCTTGGACGCTGAGGGGGCAGATGCCTTGCTCTTCTTGCCGCCAAATCGCTTGGAAAAGGTCTGGGCGCCCACGCCCGCAGCCGCAAGGAGTGCCAACATCAGACACCGGCCGAAAAAGGTGCGGGAATTTTGGGAGCTCTGCGACTCAACGATTTCAATCGTCTGATTGAAGTAGACCGTCTGGAACTCCTCCTTGTCAGCGTCGATGTAGTCCACCGTCAGACTGAGCACGTACTCGCGCGGCTCCAGGTTAGGGTCAGGAAAAAAGCGGTAATAAATGGTGCTCTGGTCGCCCTCCTTGATCTCCGCGAAGGGAGTCATCTCTGTGAAGTTCTGAATATACCGGTAATCCATGTGCGAATTGATCGAGCCCTTGAGCAGTGTGATGTTGAAGCTCTTGTCGCCAGTGTTGGAAAACCCGCAAAGCACATCAATGAACTGTCCCTGGGTGAACTCTGCAGATGCACCACAATCACGCACGCACGCGGAAAACAATCACACACACACAGAACACACACGAACACACATATTAGGCCATGCGCAAGTCTAATAATGTCCTGTCTTCCCTCTTCGCCCTCGTCCATCGCCTTCCCTTCAACAGGAGTCGGACTCCTGGCCCGGGCGCGCGGCAAGCGGAGGGGCTCTAGCCCTGGAGCCGCCGCGCGCCACTCGCACTTAGCCAGAGCCCACACGCATTTTCGGTGAAAATACCTTTTTTCCCCCGTTTTTTTTTTCTTCTCTCCTTCTGTTTTTTTGTCTTTCCCCATTCTTGCTCTGGCTCAACCCGATTTGCACGCGAATTCAGCATTCGGAGGGTATTTTGCGGGTGCCACACGGGCAATTTCGGCGTTTTGCAACAAATTCAGATCGATTGTTCTCAGAAAAACACCTTTGTTTAAGCCTTCCCCCTTTCTGTTGTTTTTTTTCGCTCTTTTTCTGATTAAGCCGGCTCAATCAGAATTTTGGAAAATAAAAGAGGAAAGAGAACAATCCAAAATTTCAACCAAAAAAACGGACTAAACCGTTTCCTTTCTAATTCTCATTGAGCTGGTTCAAACCGAACTTTTCTCACAGATTTCAGAAATCGGATATGTGATCGGATGGATCCAATTCTATATGAATTCCAAGGAAAATTCAGTTTGAACCGGCTCAAAGTGAGTGATAAAAGAAAAAACCGTAGGGATCCGGGTAAATCTGAATTTCAAACAGGACATCAGATTCGGAGCTTGCGAACCTGCAAGCTCGAAAAAGACGTGTTTTGGAAAAATGCATGCTTTGCGCGAGATTGGACGCGTCCAATCTCGCGCAAAGCCGGACACAACCGATGTGAGATCGGTCTTCAAACACCGAAATCCTTAACAACACCTGTCTCTTTCACACTGTCGCTTTCCAGCCTGAGGCAGGTTGGTCTGTCTCTCTGCTAATCATCTACGCTCCCAAAACCTGTGCCCCCTGACAGTAGATGTCTGCACCACTCAAAAGTGCCCCGCTGCCACCACCAGCGTCGCTGTTCATTGAGACGCGTGGCGGCGAGGAGCTTTAGCCCGAAGCTGCCGCGCGCCCACCAGAAGACGACCATTGACAGTCAAAAGCCCCGAAGCTGCCGAGCGCCATCCGGTCAACATCGCGTCATGAGGGGGAAAAGGGTGGTGATTATAGGCTGATAACAATTTGTCTACTAATGTTTGAATATTAGGGTTGACTGCTATTGATCACCATTTCCTCACAATAACTCAATTACCTTGTTACTTAGTACTCAAACCTTAATATACCCTCAAGACAGCCCAGAAACCCGAAGCTACTGCCCAATAACCATGCTAGAGTGGAAACAACCTTGCCGGACCGTCCACCAACCCGGGGCGAGTATCCAGCAACCTTGGAACAATGCCCAGCAACTGCTGCTAGAGAGCCCAGCAACAATGCCCAGCAACTGCTTCCAGAGAGCCCTGATACAATGCCCAGCAACTGCTGCTAGATAGCCCAGCAACCCTTCCAACCAAAATCCTACACACTACCCCAATGCACGACTCCATTTGCCTCCATTTGGGTGTGGTGTGTTGAAAAAGATTGGTAGTGGAATCATGGGTAGTATATTGAATGGGGAATAGTAGAAACTAGAAGTGGTCTACTTGAATTGTATTCTAAATATAATAATACATTCCATTTTCGTCCGAATGTCAATGGTCTTCTGTGAGTGGGCGTGCAGCAGCTTGAGGCCAGAGCTCTCGCCGCCGCGCACCACACGACTTCCATCCTGACGTTTGCTGCAGGGCAGAGATAGCCAGAAAAAGAAACGGAATGGCAAGGTGGCACTGCAAGAGGATTGGCATTAACGGGAGAGGGAACGCACTCAGGTCGGGGAAGTCTGGGAACAGAGTCACTGTCTTGGCATGCTCCGAAGCTCCGATCTCACCAGACTCTCCAGAGGCCTCCACGTCATCCTCTGAAGCCTCGTCGGCTCCTGCGACAGCCAGCAGGACTGCAGTAGGGCAACACAGTCAGATGCATAGAAAGCCAGTCCGCTGCTCGTGCCTGCGGCACAAATTGCATGCGATTGCAATTGCAACTGTCCAAGTAACGTGCAGGAGCCCCACTTTCAATGCCCCACAACCTCTGCGCCCAGCAGATCGACAGCGGCCGTCGTCAGAATCCGGCTGTTACAAAACGGCCGTGTATTTTCTGCGCCGTCATCGGGTAGAAATTGAATCTCTAGTTACTGTGAATCATTGCCAGCATTCCTGTCTGTTGTGTGTAATACCTGCCAGCAAGAGCCACAGCGCCAGCTTGTGGGCCTGCATTTCCCGTGAACGCGTGGTGAGGTGGATTGGGAGCAAATAAAACTAACTTTCTAGTGCCACTGATACGAAGTCGTCAAATCGGACCCCCTTTCAAAAGGGGGTGGAAATGTCACGTTCGTGGCTTTATGGCCGCCAGTTCATATTAAAAATATTCAAAAAAACAACAATCATATGGATAGTTTTGGCACCATTCCTTGGGCGCTACGCTTGTTGGTAGATATGATCAGGGAGACTTGATTGTTGGGAGTTGTTAGCCCGAGGATGCAAATCTCAAAATCGATTCATTCCACAGATTGTTTGTGGACCGTCTTGTTATTTCTCTCGAATCTCAGCAATTTTCATTTTTTCAAATTTTTTTTCAACGTCCAGGCACAACAGCATGCGGGCTCAACATCCGGGATAACCCAAAAAAAAAAATGTATACTAATATTGGAAATAGAGACTGGGTTGTCTCACTGCCAGTGCATTGTCAATCCGTGTAATCGATTGTGTTGATTGTGAGATTCGGCAGCCCACAAACATGGTGAACTATTTTTACCCACTAGCGGGCTGCCCTCGCATCCGGTTGTATATGCTCTTCTTTCTGGTTGTATATGCTCTTCTTTCTGTCCTGAGCGGCGAATACCCGACTTAATCACTGGACTAAGCGGGTGGTGAGCACATAATTAATTGCTTAGGACCCAACAGACTGTCCTGGACCGTTGCCGGTCGGCAACGGCTTATTATGGCCGACCCACCATTGCTCTTCCTTTCCTTCTTTTTGTCTTAGGTGGTGAAAACCCAACTGAATCACTGGACTAATTTGGTGGTGAGCACCCAATTTATCACTTGGGACCCAAGCCTGAGCCGCCGTGACTGTCCTGGACCGTTGCCAACTTAGTTTATAACCGGTCGTTCTCGTTCTCTCTTGCTTTCTTTCTTTCTTGGGTGGCGAAAACCCAACTCAATCAATGGACTAATAAGCAGGTGGTGAGCACCCAATTCCAAGTCATCATTTAGGACCCAAGAGACTGCCCCGGACCATTGCCTACCGGACGTAGATGACATCTACGTCCGGTATCGTCATTGCTACCATTCCGTCGTCCGTTTATTTTTTGTTTAAATGGGAAAAAAAATTCACAACCTGTCCGGAAAATACGAAAAAGTCCGCTTGGGTTCTGGCTGATTTCGGGTGGCGCGCGCTAAGGCCCCCGGAGCCGGCGCGCGCCCGGTCGGCAACGGTCACGGTCCGAGACAGTTTCTTGTGTCCTACGTGATTAGTCGGGTGCTCGCCATCCGCTTAGGCCGAACGGTAACACTCTCACTTTGCTTGTCCGAACTTCTTTTAGTATTGCGAATCATTTTTAGTTTACGTGAAGTTCGCGTATGGGGGGCTAGTTGGGGAAGGAGTTAAAAAGAATCCGGAACAATATGGGCATAATTGTTCGGGATTCTTTTTAACTCCTTCCCCATCTTCATCCCCATCTTCAGTTTTTTCTGAGGAAACTGTGTGCAACACTCTGCAACAATGTAGGCCTCTCTTTTTTGGGGGATTTCCAAATCCCCCAAGAAGAAAGCAAAAGAAGGTTAATTGGTTCCTCATCACCCGCTTAGTCCAGTGATTAAGTTGGGTCTTCACCCCCCAAGAAAGAAAGAAAGAAAGAGACGAATCGTGGTGCAATGTTCAACTGCAGTTCGAGGGCGAGCAGGTATTAGACAGCACTTGGCCAGTGTTGCAGATCAAGGACCTGCCCATGGCGGCCCGACCTCAATCTAGTGGTACAAATTAATAGTTTGTTTTATTTCGCTGTATCGGTTTCTTTATCGACTTAGAATTGACAGGAGGAGGCACGGGGGAGGCTCAGGCTCATTGACACTTGATTTAAAACTCGATCCGTTACAAGCCAGGCAACTTTGGAAAACCCACATCGTATCGCCCTACAGTCATTGTGGCACGCACACTGGCATGAGAAGCAGCCTAAGTCAAATCAAACTTAACAAAATCTCAAGTTTCATCCGGCCACGAACTGCGTGATATTTGGCACCGCTGCCCCGGGCTCAATGAGCTGTAAAGTTCATTTTTTTCGATCCGGAGTCTGGCCTCTAGGGGCATTCTTCAAGGCTTAGCTGTAGTAGCCCTGCGTGTGGACATGTTTGCTGATCCGGAGCCGTGTGGATATGTTTGCTGAGTCGGAGGCGTGTGGACATGTTTGCTGAGTCGGAGGCGTGTGGACATGTTTGCTGAGTCACCGTGACATGATACCCGTGTACCATTAGACCTCTTTTCATCTAGTCGAGCTTTCATTGCGTCACTAAAGACTCGGCAATCGGCGAATGATCATCGGATTTACAAAAAACTCCGACAAGACACAATCATGATTCTGAGCGAGGGGATGGAAGCAGAGCCAAAAAGGGGGGAAACAAAAAGAGTGTTTGGCCAAACCCAAAAAAAAACGGCCCCGGCTGGATGCCTAAACGCCTCGGGCTGGGAGGCGCGCGGTGACGGAGCGCTTCAGCGCGCAATTGCTCCAGCGCCAGTGGGCGCGCCCACTGGAGCGGACCAGAGTCATGAGGAAACATGAGGAGTCTTCCCGGCCGGGCGACTCCTTGGGCCGATTTCGCCGTTATCGGAGTTAAACTCTGTTCAACTATGATGGCAATCTTTCCATGTGTGGCAC
>Ga0105055_10012271_pt1 | contig 10450 bp, 16 predicted proteins | sample BON03_FD_78090 | JGI IMG/M metagenome (GOLD analysis project Ga0105055, IMG submission 78090) | Freshwater microbial communities from Lake Bonney liftoff mats and glacier meltwater in Antarctica - BON-03 | ecosystem: Environmental > Aquatic > Freshwater > Ice > Glacier meltwater | place: Lake... | reverse complement strand
CACGTCTACCCGCTTTGATGATGGCATTCTTCCCACTCCTCACTTCTCCACCCGTCTTCCTTCCCCTTCTTCCCTCAGGCGCTTGGGCTCTTTTCCCACGCTCTCGGGTCCGCCTCAACAGGGTTCTTCTACACCCGTTGCTCATTCGTCACCCTTGACCCTTGGGGCGCATCCCCTTTCCTTTTCTTTCCCGCCCTCTCCCCAGTTTTCTCCATCTTCTCCTCATCCATCTCCTGTCCTCGCGTCTCTTCCTATTCCTTCTCCCCCCCTCCCATCCGTGCATACGCTTCTTGCGTCACTTCACTCTCTTCTTCTTCACCTTCGTCAAGTCGCACAATGTTCTGTGCCATGTCCTTTCTTAGCTGACATCGCCTGTCACTATATGTCTTTGTGTAGGTCTCTCATCTTTCTTCCTCCTCCTTCCTTTCTATTTCCTTCTGCAACTGGGAAGTCAACCTGAAATCCAGGAGTTTTCATTATCATAATCATCATTTTCCCCTTTTGGTGGCTGTCATATAATAAACATTCTATCTCTCTCTTTATACCAGGTTTTCTTTCCGTAAAACTTTCTTTCCTTTTCGCTCTGACCGACCTCTGACCTTCGATCCAAAAGTTATATCCAGGTGTACCTTTTGGGCGACATTCCATGGACCATGCCGCAGCATCTGTTGTCCTGATGCCATCGCGTTCATGGCAATGTGGTCGCTGTATCACGAGTTCTCCCCGGCCGCGCACACTCGTAGTCAAACCCACGCCCGCATGAGGTGCATCAGCCTCCTGGTCATATTGTCTGGCATTCCGCTCGCACGAACGCAGCTGCAGTGTCCTCCCGGGTCTGCGCGAAGCGTGGAACCAGGCGGCAGAATCCAGGCTCGAATTTCGCTACACGACCGATACCTATGGACAAGGGCAGAGCGAGTACGAGGTGACGTTTGCTGAGACCACCATCTGCGACATTTTGATTGTAGGCGGAGGTGGTTCCGGTGGGGCGTCGATTGGTGGCGGAGGAGACGCTGGGGGGGTCGTGTATATCGAGGGTGTGGAATTGCGTTCTGGCACTTACACGGTCATCGTCGGCAGAGGCGGCACAGGTGGTGCTGCAGGTGACCCAAACGTTGAAATCTATAACTTCGCTCCCTACCTTCCCGAAGAAAGCTACCGTTGCGGTGCCAACGAACAAAACGGAAGTCCGAATCAAAGAAAAGATGGCAAAAGCTCGATGATGATTTTATCTGGATCGGTCGTGAAAGTGAGTCGAGAACCACAAGACATCAGACTTGAAGGCAATGGTGGCAGAGGTGCTCTCTTGTGATATTTTTTCGTTGAATCTCTAGCGTCTCCTTTACTCAGTGAAGCCATCATCATGCGCTATGGAACCGACTAGATTCCCTGAAACGCATACACGCACACATGCAAACTATCTCCTAAACAACAGGAGGTGCCTCGTGCTATGATGGAGCGGGCAGAAACGGTGGATCTGGCGGGGGGGGTGCTGACCTGAATGATGTCGATTATGGTTGGGTATCCCAAATTAATATATTTATATATATACATATATGTATTGAAATAATTCTTCACAAAACAGCCTCTTGCGTGTATCGTATACAAATTGCCCCTGTGACAGCCTTGCATCTCTTCACAGCGAATGCAGGCAGGAGCAAGCAGAGAGACTCTTTCTGGGATGGCAAAACCTTTCAACCTGGGGGCAGTTCCGGGGGAGGAATCCGGCCCTCTCCGCCGCAGTACAGAAGCGGTGGTGGAGGAGGAGCGGGAGGTGCTCCATTAAACTACTATGATGGAGGGAGTGGAGTACAAGTGTGGATCACAAACACGCCCATGATATATGCTGGTGGTGGCGGGGCAGGTGGGGTTTTCTTAGATTGAAAGAATTGCCCGATGGAACAATAGAACGTCTTTTATTTTGTTCATGTACACAACAAAAAATCAAATGTCTCCATGCTTTTTTTTCTGCACAAGTGCTTTCACTGCACACGAATTTCAAGCTGGATCTGAGGGTAGTAGTATTGGCGGGTCTGGTTGGCGCCAAGGAAACTCGGATAGTATTTGCGCTAAACCAGCAAAAGGGCAGAACGGGCAAGACCATACTGGCAGGTGACAAGCACAACCCAATGTATTTCACTCTGATACCAGAATTCTCGAATTCAGTGTCCATACCGTGCACTAAGTTATTGTCAAAATACAGTGTTGGAGGTGGGGGTGCATATATAAGAGCCAACATTGACTGCATAAATGGAGGGGCCGGGGGCTCTGGAGATGTCATCATTCGATATCAACACAAGTGCGTCATGTGCGAATCAGGCAAATACCGTTCAGCCGTCGATTCGAAGTGCCTTGACTGTCCGATACACTCGACTCCTCTGCAAAATAGCGCCAGCATGCAAGATTGCAAATGTTCAGCAGGCTATCAGCGCCCCACAAACCTGGTGGACCAATATGTGTCTTGCAAAGAGTGTTCTGCCGGGTACTATTCGGCTGGTCCCTGGCCAAGTCGTCTTTTCATGAGAGAGGGCATGGTTGCCGTCAAAAATGCTGAGCGCTTTGCCCATGAGAAGACGGGTCTCGGTGTGTGCTCTTGATTGTGCATGTACTTGTGTGTGTGTGTGTGTGTGCATTTGTGTGTGTGCGTGTGTGTGTGAGTGTGGAAGAAAGAAAGAGAAAGCGAGAGAGAGTGCGCGGTGTGAATGTGGCTGATTTGCCTAAATTCAGTGCCAAATTTTCTGATAGACACCTGAATAGATGAGCCAACCTATGGGGTTTTGCCAACGAGTACGACGTATGAATGTGAGTCTAGTAGCCTCCTATGTATGTCATATAGCATATACGTGTATGTATATTCTTGTGTGTATGCACAACTCCCTCCCCCACTCACTCACACCAACACTCACTCTCGCCCTTTCCCTCTTATACGCTCGCACGCTCGTTGGCACGCTGTACGCACACTCGCGCGCTATCTCTTTCGCTCTCTCTGTGTGTCTCTCTCTCTTTTTTTTTTGCTCCCTCTCCCTCCCTCTATCTTTCGTTCGCTCTCTCTCCATCTCTCTCTGCTTTCCTCTCTCATACTTTCTCTCTGACGTTCTCTCTCTTTTTTTCCCTCTCGCTCTGTCTCTTTTTCTCTCTCACACACACACGCATACACACACACCATCACAGGCTATACATGTAGACATGTAAACTTATATTCGTGCATGATTATATATACAAATATGTATGTATATATACATATGTGTATATGTATTCCTTTGTGTACACACTTTACCCACTCACTCCCTCACTCACATCCTCTTTCTTTTTCTCTTTCTCTCTCTCTCTCTCTCTCGCTCTCGCTCTGCGTCTCTTTTCTCTCTCTGTTTCTCTCTCCCCTCTTTCTCTCTGTCTTTTGTTGGTTCTCTTTCTATCTCTCTGTCTCTCGCTCTCTCGCTCACACCCACACACCCACACACGCACACGCACTCACGCACAAAGAGTGCTGCAGAAATGTGCGACATCTTCCAGCAACTTCAAATGACTGGTTCCAGGCTAGCGACGACCTGCATGGCTCCGATGAATATGGAAATCAGGCTGTCAACAACAATCAATGGTCTGTGAAATTTGACGAGTCTGAATATGGCGAGATGACGATCATGACTGGAGATCGGGAGGTGAACAAAACACTGCAACATGCACTGCATCACGTACTACAACACATTTTGCAATACTGCAACGTACACTGTAACATATGCTGCAATACACACGAGATGATGATCATTACTGGAGACAGTGACGTAAACAAGTAACAAAACCTGCATTACACTCTGTAAAGCACTCAGACAAACACTGCATTACACGCTGTAAAACACACGTACTTGATGATCATGATTGAGATTGCAACACACTACAACGCAAACTCTGCAACTCACTGCAACTCACTCAGTTACAGCAATACACTGCAACACACTGCAACTCACTGCAACATTCTGTAACTCACTACAACTCTCTGCAACTGCAAGACTCTTACATATTAAAATGCAACATACTGCAACACACTGCAACACACTGCAACGCACTGCATCTCATTGCAACACACTGCAACACTTTGCAACACAATTCACCGCAACACACACAACAACAAACTGCAAGCCACAACTTGCTGCAGCTTACTACACCAAACTGCAACATACTGGCACACACTACACTGTATTACACTGCAATCCACTGTAGCACACTGCAACACACTGCAACACTATGCAACGTACTGCAACAAACGTCTACACACTTCGACGCACTGCACTGCAGAGCCTGCACACTGCAAAATACTGCAACATACTGCAACACGCTACAACACACTGCAACACACTACACTGCAAATCAATGCAAACTACAACATACTACAACACACTACAACACATTACAACACACTGTAACACACCGCAAAACATTGCACCACATTGCAACACACTGCAACATATTGCATCGCACTGCACTGTAACACAGTGTAACACACCGGCAACACACTGCAACACACAGCCATGCATAGGCAAGTTTCTTTTTTGATGAGATATTGGGCTTTAGTTTCACCGGCTCTTGTAACTGAGCCTGAACCCTTTTCTAACATGCATGTGCCCACAGTGGATTGGGTGCATGTCAAAGATCATACTCAGTGTGTCTTGCAAAGTTCCCAAATTTCGTTAAATTTGATGACGACACTGCGTGTGCCGACTTGAGCACCGACACCATTTTTCCCGGTGCCTCCGTTGTGTGCTCTCTCTCTCTCTCCCTGTGTGTGTATGTGTGTGTGTGTGTGTTTGTTTGTATACATGCATATATGCAAATACATATCTTAGCAAACCCAGATCCCAAGAACTATTAAGGCAGTGAGTCAACTAGAGAAGGAAAAAAAAGAATATGCAGAATACTATGTGTGTGTATGTGTGTATTTGTGTGTGCAAGTGTGTACGTGTTTGTATGCGTGTCTATATGATATGTATGTATATTCATATATGTGCGTGTGAGTGCGTTTGTGCGTGCGTGTGTGTGTGTGTGCCCATCTAGATAATATACATATACATATTCATACATGTACTGTATATATGCATTCTCTTTGTCTTGGTATCATCCTTCTTGTGTTTTCGTGAAACAACGCAAGATGTTGGATGTGATATTCATCTCTTGTGATGTTTCCTGGTGCAGATGCAGTTGTTGGGTGCGACGGCTCTTGGTCTACTCCAACCAAAATGGGTTTGTTATGTGGTCACGGATATAAGGTCTGCGCATCACAGTCAGAAGCTGCAGAACGCGGGCTCGACAGATACTCTTGCGCACATGGAGCCGGCGAAGGGAAAATATACTTGTCAGAACAATCTTCCAAAGGACGTATGGATTGTTCCAACACAGGTCACAGCGTCCGAAGTGTTTAAACAACATGTGTGTGACTTTTTGGTGAGTGCAACAATTTTCCTGCATGCGTCTGTGAAATATCTCATGTGTCTCCTTCATGTGTGTGAGGTAATGCGTTCGTGTATATTTAAATGTACGAGTGCAGATAATTTTACCGAGATCAACGATGTCTTGGGATGCGGAAAATACGGTGCAGAGGTGTCAACTGGAAGTTGCTCACCTTTGAACAGGATGATTGATGCTGACACGTTTGCCGGCTTCTCCGCTTGCAGCGGCTACAGTGAAAAACACACGCTGGTACACAACAGAGACCATGGAGGTGGGCGCACGAACCTAGACCTGCCTTTCATTGCACTCCTGCTTTGATGATATGTTCGCCTAACAAGATTTGCATTGTGCAGGTTTGTTGTGCTGCAAGGCAGCCCCGTTTCTCGGGGGGAAGCGTGACATGATCTATATTGAAAGTTTGCCATTCAGTAGTGTTATCAGCTACGCACCAAATTGGGTAATGGAGCATGCGGCAGCAATGGGTTCATCCGAGGGGCAGGTAACATCGTGGTGTGATACGTGTGTCTCCTCAGAGTTGGAATGCAAGAGAATGTGCTTGGCTGATGATGTATCAGTGTACAACTATCTTGGGAAGAGTTGTCAATGTTACAGTATGGTTGCTTTGACGTTCACACCTAGTGACTCCATTGTAATGGCGTTCACACCTAGTGACTCCATTGTAAGGGTCAACTTCGAACAACGCCACTTACAATCTGAAGCACTGGGTGTATATTACCAAGAGTGCGGCCATTGGCGGGAATTACGCAGGTGATGATTCTACAGGGCGCACGGTTTTGCGATCTTCTATTAATCCCAACAGCTACTCTGCCAAACGGTGGTACCGAACAACGCATACCGAGGACCCCTGGATAGGGTTCAGAGATCACATGACATCACCGCAAAACACTGATGCCGGTGATCATATGATGTATGGAGAAGATTTGTACTCTGGACCAGGTGCACAATGGACCACCCCTGTGATTGCATCAGACGGCGGTATGTGTGTTTGGGTCCAAAGCAGCACGACGCCCACATATGTTTCGGATGGGGGGCCTGGAGGTATTCCTGGCTCGATGGTATTTATGCGATCCTCTCTCCCAGGGAACTTCCAAGTATCGCACATGTCACTAAATGACGTCCAGGTTGGCTGCTGTCACTAAATTCAAATCTTTTGTGCATGCCCAAAACGATGTTTTTGAGTGTATGATTGACACTTTTAGACAGCAAACCAATGAGAGGAATTTGCTGAATATTTTTTTGCAACTGTACGCCGTAGAAGAATATGTTGCAGAAGCATAGGCTATACCAAAGTTTCGATGAGAACTTGGCATGCCAGATCGTTCGGGCAAATTCATATACACTCACACATGCACGCACTACTTACAGGTACTTAAGGAGGAACCTAGCGGACTGTGTGCGCTTGTGAAATGTCCAGCTGGACAAAAAGATCCTAATGGTAATCAAAATCCTTTGAAGTGTCTGATATGTCATCTTAACTACGAATTTGATACAAGCTCACTGCTCGCATGTTATATGTTCTTTCCTTGCAGGTGCGCCATGCGACGTTTGTGCGACAGGCAAATTCAAAGCAACGGTAGGGAATGATGATTGCACTTTGTGCGCCGCGGGAAAATATGGACCAACGACAGGAAATGCCAAAGAGATGGACTGCGTATCGTGTCTTGCTGGCACTTACTCCATGGACTCTGGCTCAAACTCCTCGTCCAACTGCTTGCAATGCCCTGCTGTCACGTATTCTGGGCTTGCAACCTCTGAATGCCTGAAGTGCAGTGCTGGCAAATACTCTTCGACGCTTGGTTCTAAAACAAGTGCTTCGTGTTTGTCATGTCCAGCGAACTCAACATCACCGGCAGGCTGTACAGAGGCGTCTTTTTGCAGCTGTCTGGCTGGCTTCAAAAAGACGGTAGCCACAGATGAAGTTGTCGCCACAGATTCTGTGACATGTGAAGAGTGCGAGGCTGGCAAGTACAAAGGGATTGTGGGCAGCGCAACACATTGCCAAGACTGCCTTGCCGGCATTTTGTCAGACATTCCTGGAGCAGGTAATTCGAGCTACTGTGTGTCGTGCCCCCTGGAGAGGTGAACAACAAGAGCGGTTCTACACAGCGTGATTGTATGCAAGACTTCATCCGCGATTGTAAAACAAAGGTCTTCTTGCATGTGCACGTGCGTGGGTATGTGTGTATGTGCATGAGTGAGAAATTGTATTTTGTGTGTTTCATACAACGTGTGCGCAGTCTAGACATGTATTTTGTGACATAGCACGGTGTGAGCAGTTGTGTAAAGAATACTATTCCAACGAGGTGTATGCAAGCAGACAGTGCCAAGTGTGTCCCGACTCTGCAATATGTGATGGATTGGCTTCAATCTTGTGCCAAACAGGCTTCTACCAGACATTCTCTCGAAAACGCGAGGCAATGTGCCAAGCATGACCCGCAGGCGCCCTGCGTCCAGACGGCTCAGGGGTGTGCATGTTCCACACTCATTCCACACTTCAGAATTGTCCCAATTCAGATTCCGACCTTGTGGGCGATTGGATCCTAGATAAGAACTCTCGATTTCGGACTTTGCACTCCTGCCCGCTTGGGTATGTTGCCATCAACTCTAGTCGCGATGCCTCCAGCTGCAGAATGTGCGAAGCAGCCACCTACTCGCTTGACTCCATCAGCGGTTGCCAGGACAAAGTGTGCGCGGTGCGTGAGTGCTCGACGTGTCCTCAAGGTGCAGACTGTCAAAAAGGCTTTTTGCCTCTTCCAAAGCAGAAAGACGCTACGTGGTTGATGGCAAGCGTATCGAGTGGACAAGAAGTCATTCAGCGTCTCACTTCTTGCCCTCCTGGATTTGCTCTAATTCGAACCCCCCTCCCTGCATCGGACACGTTCGAAAAATGCCCTGCTGGCAAGTACAATATAGAAAGAGCCGTTTGGAGGCAAGAAAATAAGAGAACACAAATGGACGACTACTGTCGCAACTGCCCCAAAGTTGGAATCAACTGTCCGGGAGGAGACGTTGTCATTGCGCACGACGGCTGGTTTGCCATTCGGGAGCTCCGAGTCGCCTCTACCAACCTCACTAGGCGCTCGCAAGGCGATTCAGAGGCGAATCGCTCCAACGCCACTCTCATGACGCCCGAGCACATGATTGTCAAAGTGTACGAATGTTCGCTGGATGCCTGCGGAACAAATAATACGTGCAAGCACAATTGCACAGGCATCTTGTGTGGGCTGTGCCCCAGCGGGTACGCGCATGAGTCCAACGGCTGCAAGCGGTGCGAGACGAATGCTCAGACCATCGCTGCATGGAAACGGGTGCTTTTCATCGTATTTTCCGTTGTGTACGTGCTAGTGCTCTACGTGGTAGGATGGATCTACATCGTGCCGCTCCCGCAGCTTCCGAAACGCTTCAGATCTGTCAGTTTCCAATGGATGGGAGAGAAAGTGAGTAATGCACAGGAAATCTTCAATCCCAATTTCCTCAAAATGGCCCTGTAAGGCGCCAAAATCTTCATTGGTTACTTTCAAGTCGTTTTTGGATTCATGCCCTTCAAGGTCAAGTGGCCAGAAGCCATCATAACAAGCCTGGTGGCGATCAACAAGGTCAAGACCCTGCTGAATATCAACTTTTTCCGTTTTCTGGGACTTTCTTGCATATTTGACATTGACATCAGTCTGAGCTCTTAATACAGACCTGCTTTCCCATTGTTGTTGGAGCATGTCTCTGGGTTCCAATACCAGTTGCCTGGATCCTACGGCGATATGCTCGACGATTTGGCAAAGCTGCTGCGCAGTCACCATCCGATCGCATGCTCGAAGGCACCCAAGTGGCCTTCTGGAACAACATGCTACTGTGGGTCTTTTTAGTCTTTCCCAGTGCTTCGTTATGGGCTCTGCAAGGGTTCCTGTGCAAACACATCGGTGATGCAAGTTATCTTTCCTATGATCTCCGTCAAGACTGTCCTTTGGAACCCTGGTCTCCCATTGCCTCCTATAGTGTCGTCTTCACGTTCATATGGCCGTTTGGTGTACCCGTGCTGCTATCATGTTTGATTTTTTGGTATGACGTGCCTAACCTGGCGCGGACAAAGATCACGCGAGGATTACTCCAGCGGCTGTTGAATCTGTACATGGATGACTTGAAATCATCAGATTTCAGCCACAAGGGTGCTGTGGATTCGTTGAGCTTGCAGGAGCTTGTGACGCTTCGCAATCACCAGTGGCAACAACGCCAAGAATGCTCTGAAGCAGCCGAGGGTAGTACATACGTCACAGAGGATGTAAAGGAAGAGGAGGACTCGACGGGTCAGCACGAGGAAGAAGAAGAACAGAAGGAGGAGGAGAAGACGTTTGTAAAGTTCTACTCTACGTTGCAGGGGCAGAGCTGTCAGATGAGAGAAACATGGAAGTTCATGCAGACTCTCTACACAACCGACAAAGAGTACGAAGAAGAGAGGCTGCCATTGCTGTTCCTGGAATTTGCTGGTCGTCTACAGAAGAAGCTCCTGCGCAAAATGCTTGTCTCAGAAAATTATTCGTCGTATGACGATGTCGAATGGTCTAGCTGGCAGAATTTGATCCTTGAGATATCAGCTCACGAGGATCTCGCGAAGGCCATTGTTGCTCAAAATATAGGGCAAATCACGCAAAGGCTACACGAGCAGCACATCCTAGCACTACCTCCCCTGGCATGGGACGGGGGTTTGGGCGTTGATGAAAAACTCGTCATCAATGCCCTTCTATACACACACATACACACATGCACACACATACACATACGTACACACAGACACACACACACAAACATAAACACAAACACAAACACATACACCCTGCCAAAATGGCAGGAAAATAACCTCGTTTCGGGGGGGCACGGCCGCGCGGCAAAGCTGGGAGCTTGCGTGAACTGGGTGGATTGGCTCTGCACCAGTGCAGATAAGCGAATGTGGTCTGGACGGCGCGCTGTCGTGATGGTGCGATGAGCTGCTGTTGGT
>Ga0105055_10012270_pt1 | contig 10452 bp, 7 predicted proteins | sample BON03_FD_78090 | JGI IMG/M metagenome (GOLD analysis project Ga0105055, IMG submission 78090) | Freshwater microbial communities from Lake Bonney liftoff mats and glacier meltwater in Antarctica - BON-03 | ecosystem: Environmental > Aquatic > Freshwater > Ice > Glacier meltwater | place: Lake... | reverse complement strand
TCACGGCATATTGCTCTCACCAACCCCATTTGCACCATAGTTGACCAACCCCAAGTGCACAAAAGAGTGCCGGAAAGGCATCTGACAACCTGGTGTCGGAGGAGGAAACGCATCACATAACCTGGTGTACTCTAACAGTGCCTGAAATGATTGTGATTCGAGATGCTCTGTTTTTGTTTTTATTTTTTACAATGTGTAACATGTTTTTTCCGACCTGCAGCTGCCGCAGATCGAAATTCTCAGATTTGTTTTCCTTTCTGCTTAACACTTGTTGCCTCTTGTTTGCTTGTGAGTGATTTCGGTCTGGTCTCGTATCATGTCTTGCCGTCTGCACATGTCTGCACATCCGTATCTTGTCTTCCCATCTGCACATGCACCTATTAGTACTAGTAGTGTGTGCAAAGATTTTTTTGTTCCCACCTTCAACTGGTTGTCATGCTACCCGATCCTACAAAATAGTGCCCTTGTACGAAAAAAATACTTGCCGGCGCACTTTTCACAGAAAAAGTACACATTCGATTTTTTTACATTCCTCCGTCGGCGCAGTTTTTTGTCAAAATCCAAATGTTCCTACGTGAATTGTTCTTTTACAACAAGTACGCCTATATGAATTCTTTTAATTTCACAAAAGTGCGCCGACATGAATTGTGTGTTATATTTTGTCAAGAAAGTGCACCATGAATTCTTGTTTTGTGCATTTTGTCAAAAAAGTGCGCCGACATGTTTAATCTTGTCAAAGAGGTGTTTTACAAAACTCATACTTTTTGTAACTTGAAAAAAGTGCGGAGAACTGCTTCTTTTTAAGAGTGTTAATCTTCAATTTTTTCCAAAAATTTGCCGACACGTTTTCTTCGAAGTGCGCCGACTTGATTTTTTCAGAAAATGCTCCGGCATGTTTGTTTGACACAGCATGGGCACTCTACTCCGAGTGACTGTCCAGAAGATATCGTGTGGTGACCGGCGACTCCACCCTGCCTTGCGGACGCAGTTTTTGCAGTGCTGCGGTTCCGCGATCGGCTTCCTCAATGTCAGAGGCCCCTTTGTTCGAGATTCTGTCCCGCTGGCAAGCTGCTGACGCGGCGGGCCGCGCTGCTTCATCTTCCTCGGGGCCCGGGTGCATTTTCTCGATGTCTTTAGACCAGCCGTCTTCGCCCCCTACGTTTCCTTTAATATGTTTTCGAAAACATATCAAATATTACAGGTCGGTCGACATTTGTGATTCAAAATGCCTCTTCACAAAACCATCCAAGAATGTTTTTTCAAACTCATGCAGCTTTGTGGAGAGGTTTGACCTGGAATCGTGACAATCACGCAAGCGTGAGATCGTCACAACCGTGAAATCGATCAAGATTTACATTGACATTTAGATCGACACAGACTCAGATGATTCTCACGTCGTGACAATTATATAATCGAGACAATTGTGTGATCATCATATCCCGAAATTCTGGTACTCAATGTCACGATGTAAGAGGTGTAAAATCGTGACATCCTGGCAATCGATGTCACGACTTGAGCATCGTCAGATCGTACAATTTTGGTAACTGACTTCACGATGAATCGTCGTCAAAAAGAAAAATAGTGAAATTATTCGCGAAAACGTCGAAAAAAGTGCACCAAAATCGAAAATAAAAAAAATCACCTACACACAAGTACCTTCGTAACAAGTTGTCCCATAGGAATGTTTCCTCCTGCAGATTCTTCTTGTGAAGGAAAGGTCTCTCTCCAATTCACGCAGTCGGGGTTCTTAATATCTACGCCAGTGGGTGTCGTGGTTGAGAAGAGGTCCGAGTACATATTGGCCCACACTGGGCCGAGGGAGTTGGACAGGCACCCCCTGGGGGGGTGTGGGTCGTGGGTTGGTTTAGTTCCCGGTTATACTACCCTTTCAGTAAGGGTCCGGGCCAATATTAATTCGGTGCCTTCAAAATAAAAAGTGTGAGAACAGGAAACGAACGAACCTAGACGGGAAAAGGTTGTCCGGCACACCTTTTTGTGAAAAATGTATAAAATTGACTTACATACACTCAATTCCAGCAAACTTCTACATGGGCAACCGATTCTGGTCCACGGGGCCACCTTTGATAAAGCAGTCGTCGGCCACCTATACGGAGTGTACTAAGAGAGAGTACCAATCTTGTGATTGATTGGAGTTGCTTTTAGGGATTTGGGTTGTATACAACTCTATGTAATCAAAATCTTTGTTGGATTCGAAATATCGCCGGGTTTTCTTGACATTTATTTGACGTTCGGACCCTGACAACCAAGTTCACTATCGTCCGTACCTAACATCCCAGTAGTGCATTACGTAATGGCGATTTATATCAACCAAACAAATCTAAACACACATAACTGTCACATGACACGTCTTCCGACAGACTCGAGAGTAAACACCGTGACACACCAACCATCACAGGCACTCTCCATAGCTTCCGGTGTCGGAGAAATCACTGTCGTGAAGACTGCATTCTACTCGGAACAGGAGCAGATTGCCCAAGCACAGCTGGCACGCGTCCTCATGGGCCGAGCAAGTGGCATCGCCAAAGGCAAGATATTTGCGGAAGCAGCTGGCTTCGAGAAATGGGATAGATTGACTGACGAGTAACAACAAGACTTCAAGTCTGCAGTCTCAATCATCATGGGCCAGATGGGCTCGGAGGCCTACGCAAGGCTTTGGCGTTCAAAAGGAGGGTCACGGGGTCGTTGGATCTTGCGGGGCGAAAAGAGATGGAGTCAGCGGCCACGAACGAACTCGGGCATCTGGGCGTGGAGGCCCACGCCAAGGCTTTGGCGTTGACAAGGGGGGTCATGTGGGAGTCGTTGGATCCTGCAGGGCGAGCAGAGATGGTGTCCGCGGCCATGAGCGAGCTGGGTCCGGAGGCCCACGCCCGGCCAAGGCTTTGGTGTTGACGGAGAGGGTCGAGTGGGAGTCGTTGGCTCTTGCGGGGCGAGCAGAGATGGTGTCAGCAGCTATGAGCGAGCTCGGGCATCTGGGCGCGGAAACCCAAGCCAATGCTTTGTTGTTGAAAAGGGGGGTCGAGTGGGAGTTGTTGGATCCTGCGGGGCGACCAGAGATGGTGTCAGCGGCCATGAGCGAGCTCTCGCATCTGGCTCCAGAGGCCAGCGCCAAGGGTTGGGCGTTGAAAAGTGGGGTCGACTGGGGTTCGTTAAGTCCATCAGCACGAGATGGCTTGAAACGTGAGGTCCGCAGTGGACGGACTCTGCGAGGCCACGCCAAGAAACGGACTGCAGCAACTGAAGCATGTGCTTGGAAAATTGCTCAGACTGAAGGCAAAGATTGGGACACTATGTGGACTCTGACACAAGAATCATACCGTGATGGTGCGGAGACTGTCTGTCACAACTGCTACGTTGGGGGATCGTAATCCCAGACACAAAAAGATGCCTTCCATAATCTTTTGACTGGGGTGGTGCGTCACTGGATGGGAGAAGACTTCTGGTGTGATTGGACGGTGGACCGAAAGCCAGGTCCCAACCCAAACAACTTTTTTGGCAATGTCTGTTGAATTTGTGTAATTTCAATTTACACAAATTCACAGCCATTACCAAAAAGAGTTGTAGAAAAGTTCAGCATGATAACCACAATGCTGCGATTGTCAAAGATTGTGACACCATTCCCGGTCTTCGAAGAACATTGGGACCCCCATGCGGTGATTACTATGGCAGATGATCAAGGCGGTACACTTGACGTAAAGCTGCTCGAATTGTTGTGTTTCACGCGTACGCGTTACAAAGCCAAAGTCACAAGAGCACTCAAGATGGACAACAGTGGTTCGGCCAAAAGCCTCGGAAAGGAGTGCTGATCCATTTGACAAAGTAGACAGTAAGAGAGCAGGAGCAGAAAGTGAGCCAGAAGGCAAGAGCAGAAAGAAAGCTAACAGCACTTTATATTACAAGTTTTCCCTTTATTTCTCTTCTAACACATGTACTCCAACTTTTTCTAACCTCATCATGCCCTCGACGCCCACACCACCAACTTCCACTCTGCAGTCATTTCTCGGTTTCCAATTTTGTCGATTAAAATTTGTTTGTGGTCGATTTCTCCTTTCTTGTTCCAGATAATCTGGCAGATTGATGTTTTTCATTCCTTGTTTATGCCAAATGACTTTCCTTTAAAGGTATCTACAGGACAAGACGCAGAGATTTAGAGGTTTCTACAGGTACAGGTATTTCGAGGTATTCCCTTTCACCACCTGCGTGCGCCCATTTACTTGCTGTGCCCTTCTTGCGCCCTTGCTCTATCAAGCCGCCTTGATGCCTTGATGCTCTCATACCGTGCCCAACGTGTCTTTTGTTTGCGTCACATGTCTCTTTAGTGCTTTTGAAATGTCTCATTCGTCTGTGCGACACGGCCACTTGATGTGTGTGGCATGACCCATCCATATTGGACACACGACTTGCTGCTTCAAGGGACAGACAAACAAAGCTGGGGTGCGTCGCGAGCCACCACGACCACTCACAGGCGGAAAAGTAGACGAACTGAAACAAATTTATTTCAGCGCACCAGTTAGCAAACATTCAAACATTTTGTACTGGTTAAGGTACCTTGATTTCTATTGCGCCCATGCTGGGCGCGATATACTCTAGGCGATGTCCAGCTAGTAAATGTTCAAATACGATATGCACCGCCGCTACCTGGGGTGGGCGGACAACAGGTCACGGCCCTGCACCTTAAGGCTCTATTTTTTCACAAAAATCGGGTTGAGCCGGCCCAACCCATTTTTTTTCCCCATCAAAATGATTCTCAAAATTGATCCCAAACGTCAAATGCACCCGATTAGCACCTTACACACACTTAGACCGTTTTTTTTCACTACAAATTGGGTTGAGCCCGGGTCTGTCACAACACTGTTTTTTACTAAAAATTCGGATTGAGCCCTCGTCAGGGCAGTGGGCCGGCTGCTAGCACTTTTCAACTGTATGGCTGGAAAGTTGCTTCGTACTGACTGAAATTAATCATACATAAAAGAATTGAATGTACACATTTAAGGACCAATCATGGGTAATTGTTTCGGGTCATTTCTAGAACGTTTGTCACTCTAGAACCTAGAATTTATTGTCTACATCTTGAATCTGGATTGGACGGTGGAAATAGAAGTACCTTGACAAGTACAAAATATTTGAATGTTTGACCGCTGTTGTTGTTGCTGTTGTTGTTTCTTTATTAATTTAACTCATCCCCCAAGCCCAGAATGTATTGTGACAATAAAGGGAACCGTAAAGGCAGTATAAGTCCGAGTCTCTTGGGGCGCGCACAAGATACCAACACGACGCGACCAATACAGGCCGGTGGCACACAGGTACAGCACAGACCAGCTCGCCAACCCGGCCATTTGGTCAGCACAGGAGAGACGCACTCGGTGAATAATGGATGCAAAAACGCGGACAGACATGCAAAAAAACTTCTTTTTGACCTAAAAGACTGAACGACTCGAGGCCCGGAGACTCCTAATACAGATCAACTCCGCCCATTGTTGCTACACCCCGTCGCCGCCACCCTTCCTGTTTTTTTCTTTCGACAAACAATATAATCAACTCGCGATCAAATCGCTACTCACAAAATACATGCTCGCGCGCATGCATGCGCACCCCAGCGCTGTTCAGCAGAGAGAGCATGCACAAGAACAGGGAGAGCGTGCACAAGAAAGCCCGTCGCTCGTGAGTCGCGCGGCGCTCACGTCGGTGGGGTCGAAGATGAAGGGCGGTCGCAGTCTGTGTGCAGTATACATGTGTGCGTGTGTATATTTATACCCACTCTCACATTCTCATGGGTGACTGATTCTTTCCAGGCTCAACCCGAAAAATTGTGAAAAAAATGTTTTTCCCGACTATCCGTATAGGCTCTGGCTGACTGCGAGTGGCACGCGGCGGCTCCGGGGCTAAAGCCCCTCCACTTGCCGCACGCCCCGTCGCTGGCTATACAGATCCACTCGTAATCCTCTTCGAACGCACCCACAACTAACGCCGTTGACAACCAGGGGCAGAACCCTGGCAGCTCCGTGTCTGAGTAAATGCAAAGTTGGTTCGGCCGCATTGGTGAGGGTGCTGAAGGATGGTATGCTGAATGATGGTATTGTGAAGGATGGTATGCTGAATGATGGTATTGTAAATGATGTCTTGCTGAATGATGGTATCATGTCTTGGCTCGAGGGTGCTCAATAATGCTATCACGTCTTGTCTTTTCCAGTCCCAAGGGGACGCGAAATCCACCTCCATCTATGACCGAAGTGTAGTAACACTGGTTTGTTTTTAAAAAAAAAAGCGAAAGAGAAGTACTTCTCCGCCAGAGAGGTCGAGAACCCACCAACAGGTGTTTCGCAATGCCGCAATGAAGCTTTCAACACAAATGAGACGTTCAAGACTACTCAACCAGCCAATGAGCCTGTGGAACCCCAACAGATCAGAAGCAAAGTGGTCCTTTTGGGCTGCTGACTGGACAATTTTCATCTGGGAGTACATGGAATGATCTGGGAGACTCATCTGGGAGTATTAGACTCATCTGGGAGTATTCACATTACTGCCACCCACGTAAAGTCCCTACCCTCATGCCCCCCCCCCGGGTGTGTGTGTATGTGCTGGGAGTAGATGTGTATGTCAGATCACCGCCAGGGCCACCGTGTGGGGTGCACTAAAGTTGCCCGCGACATCTTTGCTGGGGTGGTGAGGGTTCGTTCAGGCAGCAGCCATGTTTGGGTGGGGGAATCATTGTCAGTGTGTGTATTAAAATGGTTTCACTGTGTATTATAGTTGTCCAGTGAAAGACAGTGCGACCCAGAACTGCAATCATAGAGAGGGTTGCAGTGAAGGATGGGTAATGAAAGGGGTCGAGTCGAGGAAGGAGCATGAGAGCAAGCATGGGCGTCACCCCACCACTGGCACCCTTGGCGCTACTCGAAGGGCTGATCGAAGGGTGTTATCTGCAAAACTGGGTACTTTCGCGCTCAGAAGAGAGCCAACACCCAAGTCTCTATTTCACAGGCTTTCCCCAGGATGTCTCCAAGCACCTCGGAGTTTTTGTTTGCGCGAGGCAAGCGGCGGCGGCAGGTGTGTCGGGCGGCAGCAGCAGTCTAGGCAATCTGTATGGCGAGCGCGGTCGTTTTCAGCGCGAGTGCGTGCTGCGTGTAGGCTCACACCTCTCACGCCCAACGCCCTCTCCTTTAGTGGGTCGCACAGCAATGCAGCTGGCGAAAGCTTGCAGCGACGCGGCGCTGCAAATAGCAGTAGGCGAGCAGGTACAGGGCGCGTGTGTGTGCTGCTCACACGAGTGTGCACCGTGCATGCACGTATGCTGTGATGTGCGCGGCGTGCGTTCCCTACGCCTCTTCCACAGGGCAGCACAAATTGGCAAGTAGCAGCTCGCGTGGACTGCGCTGCGTCGCAGATTGGCTTACCAGCTATGCCGCGTGGAAGTTTGTCGGTGCCGACCAGTTGCACCTGTCTTCGATGAGTGCGCACTACCTCCATAGTCGCACTGAGGCTCTACAGACCTTTGCACTTTTTTGATTTGTTTTGCCGCCACACATCTAGCGCGCCATTTTTTTTTTTTGGTTTTGAATCCACACAGCTAGCGCGCCAGTTGCATCAGGAACGCACACAGATGGAGGCGCAGTAATAATAAGGAAGCCCGGAAGCGCCTGGCTCGAAGGCACTCCCGCAATCAGTATTATTTTTATATTTTGTTTTAAGATTGTTGTTTTGAGCCAAGCACAATGAAAACGTGACAGAAACAATGCTGGCCGACTCGATATATAGATTGAAGGCGTAGCTCCAGTTCACGACATGTCCTCAGATGGATTCGAATGGAATGACAATGGCGAGGAGGTAACACAACTCTGTGAAGGACGACGGCAGTGTAGTTTATCAACGAAGATTCTCGCGCAAAGTTTTTTCGAGACATATCACAGCAGATGAGGCTTCGTAATCTAGCAAGAACTTCCACTTTCAAATCTGACGGAAGATCAAAGAGAAATTTGCTCTCAGTGTTTGTCTAAATAGGCACAAGACACATTGTGTATTGAAAGTGCGGATGTGCTCATGCAGGTCATCATCAACATGCCGATTGGCGATGCAATTAAGTCAAAAGACCTTACAAACTCACCCCGTCTGCCATCTCCCTCGGTGCCAGTGTGAGTACCATAGAGCGAGAGGAAGACAAACCCAGACGCATACAGAAAGAGCGTACTTGAGAGAGAAATACCGTGCATAAACGCATGGAGTGAGAGAGGGCAGGCGAATACAACCAAGTTCTGCTCATAGACAGAACGCATGCACTGGGCAAGGACACAGTGCTGGACGGGGCATTTTGGGGCGGACACAAAGTCAAAGTTGACGAATCACGCTGGGAGATCGACAAAGTCGGCCATCTTGGCCGCTGTTGCGTCGTCACTCTCGTGTTAGTTCTGATTTCATCCCGTGTATGGAATGTGTAATGTGGGGATATTGAAAATAAGAATTTATGGCACATATGGAAAACGATTGTAGATGGCGCTATGTATAGAGTGCGAGAGTGCGTCATCAACTGACGCTATGTCTCGCTACATCTTGTCTAGAGTCGGGGGCGGCGAGTGGCTTTAGCCCCGAAAAGCTGCCATGCGCCCACTGGAACCGAACCATGGACTTGAAGTCCGTAATTAGGGTTTGTGTGTCCCAAAGGTCCCGAAATAGAGATTGGGGACATTGCACTTGCTTTTACTGGGACCAGAGGTGAATAGTGCGATGGAGTGTGCAGCGCGTCGTCACGCGCCCCGAGTGGTGTAATTTGACTAAATTACACACTGAAGAGTAGTATATGGTGTATTGAATTGCTACTGTTCTCCAAAGCATTACATCCCTCTTTGCATATCACAAGTCCGGACCATTCTTTGTTGAGTGGAGAAAATATGTGGTTCTTCTTATCTTTTCAAACTTTTTCCCACCCCTTTCCCCACTCCTAAATCGGTCGCCACGCCCCCGTTTTAACCCTTAACCAGAATCCCTCCCGGTTGCCTGTAACAAGCCTCTTGGTGGGTCTACAGGCGACTGAGGGGGATTCTGGGGAAAGCGGTAAAAAGGGGTATGGTGAAGGGGGTGTGGTGTTTCGGAAATTCATTGGTCTATGCGGTGATTAAAAAGGAGGGATAGGGTATTTTGGAGATTCGGCATGTTGGTTATCTGAATCTTCACACGCGCAGCAAGGTGCAGGAGGGGGCTTGGCAACATTTGCTACAAAAGCACGACCTACCACCCGACACCACTATCACACACAAAGTCTTTTTTGACATAACTATTGACGATGTTCTTGCCGGTCGCATTGCTTTTGGACTCTATGGCAACCAGGTTCTTTCCTTGCACTCTCTCTCTCTCTCTCTCTCTCTCTCTCTCTCTCTCTCTCTCTCTCTCTCTCACACACACACACACACACACACACACACACACACACACAAGAAAGACACGGAGACACACATGCTGATTGAGACGGGGAGCAGGTACCACGAACGGTGGAAAATTTCAGGTGTCTATGTACAGGCGAGAAGGGCCTTGGTAAGTCGAGCAGACCCCTCCATTATAAGGTGCGTCGAGCTGTGTGCGGGAGCTCGCTTACACAGTGTGTGGGCGCGCGGTGTATGACAAGTTGGCTCTATGACAAGTTGGCTGTATGACAAGTCACAAGTTGCCTGTTGGCTCTAGTTGGCTCTAGTTGGTCTGCGCGCTCCATCACAAGCGCGCTCTATCACAAGTTGGCTCTATGACAAGTTGGCTCTATCACAAGTTGCCTCTATGACAAGTTGGCTCTATCACAAGTTGCCTCCCCTTGTCCGTCTCACTGTCATGTTGACGAAAATGTACGTCTACTAAAAATGATTTACAATACTAAAGGAAGCTGGGACAATCCGACCCAAGTTTTTCGCGGCTAGGCGCTATCAACCTGAGCCTCTTGACTTCACAGAATAGCAGAACCTCAATGGTCCTTCTGACCTTGACACGACAATTTCAGACTCATTTAAGAGTGTTTAGGTGATTGGAAGCTGCAGTCGGGGGGTTGCCTGTCTGAGTGTGTGTATGGCGGGTGTGCGGGTGTGTGCTCTGACTCGCCAGCCATCCTGAGGTTGGGTGAGACTCTGAGAGACCTGGGGCAGAGCCAATTTACAAATCGAGCTTTTGGCAAAACGAAGGGCCCACGTGGGCCCTTCGTTTTTCATTACTATTCGGCGCGCGGTACGCTCGCATTCCGTCGCCTTGGCCCTCATACAGAGTTTTCACGCAAATGCACGGAATACCTATCGACCGCCTATCGCAACTTCTCCCACATGCACCCAATGCCTCAAATACCTGTCGACTTTGCTATTTTTTTGAATTTCTTCCTTTTCCCTTTTTCAAAAAATTTAATGTATATTTATGTATACATACATATATGTATTCATATATATACATATATATATGTATATATATGTA
>Ga0105055_10012267_pt1 | contig 10454 bp, 28 predicted proteins | sample BON03_FD_78090 | JGI IMG/M metagenome (GOLD analysis project Ga0105055, IMG submission 78090) | Freshwater microbial communities from Lake Bonney liftoff mats and glacier meltwater in Antarctica - BON-03 | ecosystem: Environmental > Aquatic > Freshwater > Ice > Glacier meltwater | place: Lake... | reverse complement strand
AGGAATAACATTACATTAGACCGCCATTTCAGGCGGTCTAATGTAATGTTATGTAATGTTATATCTCAGCCTGCGATGTGCCCGACAAGCATCGGCGCATCCTCGATCGTGTCGAGGCCCTCAATGTAATCCCTTACCAACATCTCCGCCGCTGCCTCAACAATAGACTTGTTTGTCCATTCCATGCGTCCGCCGCTGACTTCGATGCTTGCGCCTGCGAATAAGAATGATTTGATGCCAATGGGTTCGACGCTGTCGGCTTTGACGGTAATCTCTCCGCTACCGTCGGTCTCTCCTGTATCCATGCTATCGCCTTCCTCCAATTCTCGGATGCGGCTTGGGCGATCTACGGAGACGATGAGGGTTTCTAAGTCGATTTCCATGTTTCTGCTCCTGTTGGCGATATTGCAAACTATGACTGAGTATATCTACAAGCGTAGGCGGTCTTATTGGAATTTATGGGCCTTGTGAGATATAAAGATCCTTGCCATTGACGATGATATAATGGCTTGCGACGTTGGAGTAACAAACGGCGTAGACTCGGCGTGTCCGATTGTCTGAGCATTTGATGCGGTATCGGGTTGGGATCTTGGGGCCGTAACCTGTTTCTGAGCGGTTCCTAGGTGCCTGTTCATCTGTAATCCATTCGAGGATGAAAGTCTCTGGAACGTATTCGATGGTTTCCATTGTTCTGCTCCTGTTGGCGATATTGCCAACTATGACTGAGTATATCTACGTCAGTGTGTTTCGAGGGGTCTGCAAATCATGGGGCTGCTGAGTATTGGAGTGGATGAGTTGACAGCCTGGCAAACTGTAACCTTGTGGTGGTTACTGTTTACTTTCTCGGTTGCTCTGGCCTTCTCCTGTGCGGTTTCGAGGGTTCCGATGTGGTCTTGTACCCATGATCCTAGGCATGGTCCGTGATGGTACTGTCGGGTGATGTACATGAGGGAGAATGTTTTGGTTTCCATTGTTCTGCTCCTAGCGCTGTTTATTGGCTTGCTGTATGTCTTTGCGAGGCATTGAGTAGGTCAGTGTGTTTTGTTTCTTGCGTCTTGGAGGGCTTGATTTTCCTCATCTGTACAGACTGTGGCGTGTTGGGAGTTCGGCCAACTTCCAGCCGTTGGTCCATTCTTTCATCCATAGGAGGTCAAGTCGTTTCTTTTTGGGGCCGGTCCATAGAAGCGGCGATTGGCACGGTTTTCCTTCTTTGAAGGCTTCTGCTCCGAGTTGTTGGGCGGTTTTGTTGGTGTTGTTCATGGTTATGTTTCTAACTGGTTTGGTTAGTGGCTAGACTTTGCTGTGTCCATCCTTTTTTCCATTGTTCGGAATAGGCTCGGAAGTTGGTGATTGCTCTGATTTCTTGTGTTGATTGTTCGTTGAGCCATTGGCTTATGACGCATTTATATCCATCGTCGTGGGCTTTGGCTCCGTCCTCTCTGGCTGTTGATTCTTTCATGCCTTTGTTTCTTTCTTACTTAGTCAGTGGGAGTTATGTTGTTCACCTATCTTTGGTTATTTTGTTGCGCGAAAAAATCCCCTTTGGTTGGGGATTTGGTTTGCTCATCGTGCCTGGGCTGTCTTGATTCGCTTCTCAAACAGTTGGGAGTTCGGCCTCTGGGCATCCTTTGGTCAATTCTTTGATTCGTCGCTGTAGCAGTTCGCTGTGTAGTTGGTTGAGAACATACTTGATGTGTAGCGGCTGTTTGTTGAATGTCTCTAGGGTTTCGCCTAGATACTTGTAAACGGTCTGCGCTTCATCGAGGGTGAGGGTTCCGTTTATTGATGCAAGCGACTTGAGATTCTGGAAGTTGACGTATTCATCAAGTTCCATATCGAGATTTTTCGCAGCATCGGCGAAGTCGTTGGCGGGGGCTCCATCGTCTAATCGCTGTTGGATTTGCTTTTTCATGTTTTGGATGCTGTTTTCGACTCGGTTCATTTTGTTGCTCCCTTTGTTGCTTTAGTTTCTTGCTTAGTTAGTCAGTGGAGTTGTTCAGCGCTTTCGCCCATTTGCATAGTCTTTTCATCGTGCTCGTACATTTTTTCTCCTTTGTTGAGTATGTTTCTTCGTTCGTTAGTCAGTGATGTTTATGTTGTTCACCTATCTTTGGTTATAATTTGGCGCGAAAAAAATCCCCTTTGATTGGGGATTCTGTTAGGGGTTAGGCGAGGCAAGGGGCGGGTGAGGCGACGACGTTATACTTTTCGCCGTTGGCGTTGAGGGCCTTGATTCCCTCGATGCTGATGAGCCTATGCCCATCGTCTTTGACGTTCTCTCCAGCGGCTCGAAGCACCGCGACGCGCTGCGCGATTTTCATATCGTAAACGCCGATCAGGCCCTTGCTGCGAGCGTCGAAGGATCGGCCTACGCCATTGACCCCCTTCTTGACCCCCTTGCGGCAATTCATCGTTCGCATTTCGCGCTTGTCCGTTTCCTTGTTCGGAATCCGCTTGAGAAACTCAACAGTAAAGACGCGTCCGTTGGGGATTCCGTCGATGATTTCAACGGCTGATTTCAGAGAGATTGTCTTGATCATTTTGTTGCTCCCTTGGTTGGCTTGATTACCAAATAAGTTTCTTCGTTCATTCGTCAGTGGCGTTTATGTTGTTCACCTATCTTTGGGGTTATTTTATTGCGCGAAAAAATCCCCTTTGATAGGGGATTATTCGCTGTTGATTAGGCAGCGTTGAACGCGGACTGGACGGCGGGAAGGCCCTGATCGAGCCAAGCGGTGATGTTCTCGTTGCCGAGCCAGTTGGGGACGGTAACGATCTCGACAGCGGACTCGGCGACGTACTCGCGCTTTCCGGAACCGTCAGCGGAGGGGAAAACCGCGATGCGGTTGGCCTTGCGGCGGGTCTTGCGAACGGGGACGGTAGCGGACTCGGGGACGGTGTTCTTAGCCATTGGATATTTCCTTTCAAGAAATGGGATTTGGCTTTCGATTCAACTTTACTTGCGAGTTTGTTGGTTAGTGGTGTTCAGTCGATCCGCTTCCAACCGAGAGAGTCATGCGGCAATCGTCGTTTAGATTGCGATATTGGGTCTCGGTGTTCATGCTTTAGTTTCTTGCTTAGTTAGTTAGTGGCGTTTATGTTGTTCACCTATCTTTGGGGTTATTTTATTGCGCGAAAAAATCCCCTTGATTGGGGATTGAGGATCTTACATGGCGATTGCGAGCGGCGTTGATTCGATCAACTCAAAATCAAGGCTAGTCGTCGTCTTTCCGCTTTTGTTCTGGATCTTGGGCTTCTGCCCAAACTTAGCGGCGGCATCGGCGGCGATCTTGACTCGCTCGATCTCGGACTTAGCGACGGACTTCGCGGCCTTGACGATCTCGCTGATTTCGTTTTCGGTCTTTCCTTCGAGAAGAACGGCGAGCGACTAGGGTTGGGGGTCAGTTGGGTCGTGGGTCATGCTTCGTCCTCCCCAATTCCGTCCGTGGTTTCCAGCCATAGCCAATCGTCGTGGTACACGATGAGCCCGATTGTTCTGCCACGAATATCTGCGGCCCGCTCGATCCTTTCGCGGTTGTCGGTGTGTACTGGCTTTTCAATCTTCTGGCCGTGCTCCATCTCGGCGCTCACCTGTGCCAGTTCATACCCGAGCACAAAGACTTCTTGGGGAGTGAGGCCGTCTAGTTCCTCGCCGTCGATTCCGAAGGGTTCTTTTGATTTGTAGTCTACGTTCGCCATCACTCCGCTCCCTTCTCGCCGGGTACCGCGGCGAGCACGCAGGGGTCGGTGCAGTCGGTCCTAGTCTCAATCCATTCGCATTTCTCTTCGCGAATAGTAACACTAAATCCACTTGCCCTCAGTCCCTCCACCACATACCCCGCTACCGTCAGACCGATGCCCTTCAAGGGAATAACGGAGCACTCGATGTCAATGGACTCAGCGGGCTCACCTTCCATCCAATACATAATCTTGTAGTTCATTGAAATTCCCTTTCGTAAAAGTCAGTTTTTCTCAATGATACCAGTATGGATCACAATCTGGCCATCTTCGTCCTGAAGAACCTGCATATCGGGAAAGAAAATCCGCATCCAACGCATGACGGTATCGGAATCCTTGATCTCTCCAATATGAAAATGATCGTAGTCACCTTCCTTGAGAAACTTCTCAACGTCGTCAACCTCAACGACGCTATCGGGCAAGGAAACGATCATTGACCCTTGAAGCGGCGAAAAGGTTTTGCCGTCATTGAGAACCATGATAAGGTTGTCGTCGGATTCGATGTTTTTGTTGTTCATGTTATTTCTTTGCGAGAAAAAGGTCAGTGGTAGCGGTTCAGTGGTAGCGGTTCAGTGGTAGCGGTTCAGTGGTAGCGGTTCAGTGGTAGCGGTTCAGTGTCGCACCTATCTTTGAGTAGGTTTGCCCCTTTGGGCTCAGTCGGCCTTTGCCTTTCGGCGTTCGAGTTCCATTCCGAAAACGCTTGCTTCGTCGGTCCATCGTCCTGCAATTCCGCAATCGGGATTTGCTTCGACGGCGGCGAGCGCATCCTTGATCGAGTATTCGAGTTCCGCATCGGTCATTTTCTTGGCCTTGCGTTCGCATACGTCGAAGTTCAGATGTTCGAGGCCTTTGTCGTCGGTCCAGGCTTTGGCATGTTTGTTGTTCTTCATGCCCATACTTGGATAGAATCTGGTTAGTGGCTTAGTCTCCCCATGACGGATCGATGGAATCTAGAACCTCATGCGCATGTTGTCTCCTGAACCATACCGCTGAAATCGCATCGGCGGCTTCATACTTATCTTCAAAGTGCCCGAGATCGAGATGCGGACCAGCATCATTTCTTGTCGCTCCCTCAAGAATCGCATGATAATTCTTACCAACGTACATGCCTCCATTCCCGGGGTAGTTGATGGTTCCCATCCGCTTCTCATCATCCTTACTCTCAACAAACCAAGTTGTATCGCAAGCCGTTCGGAGTTGGACGGTATTTGAGATGGATTCGATTTCGTTCTTGTTCATGCTATTATCCTAGCCGACTTCCGTCAGTGTGGATTGGTCTCGGAGTTGGGTTTCGATTTCTGGCGTAGCAATTCGCTTGCCAACCCGAACGAGATTTCGATGGTCTGCGATTCCGGGAGTGCCATGCTGCCCGCCCATGTTGCGGACCGCGTGCTCTTGATTGCGACTGGGAGCGATAACGCATCGACCAGTCTTTTCCTTCCATTCGGGTCCGTTGCGTCCGGTACCATTGTGGATGAGGATGGTGACTCGATCTTCGGGGCGGATGCTGGCGAGAAGTTCATCGGCGGGCCCGAGATTTTCATTGGTGTTGCTCATGTTATTTCTTTGCGCGAAAAAAGTCAGTGGAGATGAATTTTTTGTTCAGCGTGTTGCAACCCATTCGTCAAACTCTGCAATATCAATAAGGATTGATTCTATGCAGGAAGTTTGTCCTACTAAGTTGCCCTCTAGATTTGCTCTAAAACCGCCAATAGTCGCTGTTCTAGAAAGACGAGAATCTGAAATAACGCCTGTTGGCTCTCCATAGGCTTCGGCTTCTTTTTGCGACGATTCAAGACTCTTGCTCCAATCTTCCCAAATAGCGGCTTCTGTAGATCCTCTTTCTTCCAACAACTTGCGGTTGTGGTCTACATATCGTTTCTGCTGTTGGAGAGTCGGTGGCAATCCCTCTTTTCCTAGCATCGAAATCTCTTGCTCAGAAACAATCTCGTTTGTGATTTTGTTCAAAACGAGGAAACGGCATCGAAAGATTTTTAGCGGAGTTTTCATATTACTGTTCTTTCATTTTGTCGTCAGTGAAATGGGCTCACCTATCTTTGATGGAGTTGCCCCCCGCCCCATTGGTATCTCGTCGGCTTTCTCAAACCGTAGAGTATCCTGGGGGAGGATCGGAGGGGCGATCATTCAATAAGCGTCGTCTGGGTCGATGCCAAGGGAATCAAGAATATCTCTCAACAAGGTCTCATCGTTATCTCTCTGTCCCTCATCGTCTGAGTCAGTGAGAGCCGATTTTGCCAATCGGCGACAAAGAACGCCCATCGACTTCGGGTCAAACTTGAATTGTCGCCGACCGAGGAACGCTTTGGCGTACTCCAAATCTTCTGTGAAGTGGATGGCTTGTAAGTGGCTGTCTATGCCTTGCGCTGTCATTCGGATCAGTGCGCCGATCTCATCGCTGTTCGGGAGACCCGAAACGATATATCCTTTGGGCACTTGCTTTTGACAAGCCTTGACAATCGTGTTTTGCTGTTGCTCATTCATGTTTATATCTAATCTCTTATGAGTCAGTGGTCGAACACTCGGATTTCAGAGTGCCAAATCTTTAGCCTTCGCTCGCCCGGGTTCTCGCCTTCGTTGCAGATAACGCCAGGAACAGATTCAAGTTCTTTCTCTGCCTTTATCTTGACTTCGCAATCGGTTGCGCCTTCTGTCAATCGCACGGCTTGAATCGGTTTCTTCCACAGATACAGCCAATATGTTTTTTTGTTGCTCATGTTCATGATTCTGCTCTGCTCTGGTTTCGTCAGTGATTATGAAACGCTGGAGAGATCGCCATTGAGATACTTATATAGAACGAATGGTGGGAACCAACCATCATCCTGTTGCATGATAACGCCGTCGTTCTTTTTTGCCCATTCTTTCATCTGTCCGAGATTCATGCTCTGCGCCTCGGCGTAGGCTGGGATCATGGTCATATGAGGCTCAACGGCAATCGTCTTATGCGTGCCGAGAGTAGAGAGAGTCCGTCGAGGGAAATTGATGATTTCGTTGCTCATACTTATATTCTTTCGCGAAAATGTCAGTGGCTCAGTGTACCACCTATCTTTGAGTGCCTAACCCAACCGCCCCGAGTCAGACAATGACTCTAGGGGCGAGAGGGCGAGCAGATCAAACGGTCGGCATGGGACGATTCGCAAACTTCTCGATCCATAAACGTCTTACGTCGTGACCGTTCAGTGGTGCGATGCTTCCGATGCTTTCTCTCGTCGGGCACCCCAACTCGATATACGCCGCAACAAGATCAGCAGAGTTTGTGTTATAAGGGCTAAGGTCTGCGATTTCAATTCGACCATCTGGAAAAGTGATGCGATGATACAACTTGATGCAATCATCCTCCAAGTTTTTTTCGATCTCAATCTTGTGCCCGTTATATGTTTTGGTGCTCATGCTACTATTCCAACGGTTTCTGGTCAGTGATCTTCTACTACTCTGGCTCGGGTTCTCCAGCCGCTTCCAACAATTCAAGATCATCAGGGTCGATGTGTGGGGCAAGTTCTTGCAATTCGCCCACTTCTTCCCAACTCAGCCGTTCTGCTTGGAGTTCTCCTCTCAAGTATTCCAGTCGTGCTTTTATTTCTTTCTTGGTCATGCTTTTATTTCTTTCTTGGTCATGCTTTTATTTCTATAGTTTCTGGTCAGTGACTACGGAGAGTCTGTCTGGCGGCTCTGCGGTCTTGCTGTGGCGTCTTGCGTCCTCCAAAGGACTTGGATCTGGGGCGACCGACCAACGCCTCATGCGCCAGTCTATGCTCTCGGGCGGCTCGATTCATGGTTTTGAGGTCGTTCTTCATTCTTTTGCCCAATCCCATTTCGGGTCAGTGTCATAAACTCTCCAATCCTTATCAACCCAAATAGGATCATCGGCATGTTTGACTCTGACGCTTGTAAACCTGGCATCCTTGTCTGTCAATTTCCCACCGAGTACGCCTGACTCGAAAGTAAAGACGCTGTAAAGCATCTTTCCATTATCAAACTGTCCAACGCATCCCTTTGGATCTCTGTTCTGTAGGTGGAAGATACCATCCCCGAGTTCTTTCCGTAGCAAGTTCCCTACGAGGATCATTCGGATTTGCTCAGTCTTGGTCATAGTTATATTTGCGAGGAAAACAGTCAGTGGGCTTGGTTCACCTATCTTTGAGGCTATAGCCCCTTTTGTGGGGAGACAGAGCGGTTGGATTATCGGGAGAGAACAATCTTTGCCGAGAAGATTTGGTCAATGACGGCTTGCGGCGGCTCGGGTCGCATCCTTGAAAGAGTCTCGAATCCTTGACGCTGATAATCAGTCGGCATCCCTTCGGCATCGACAGTGAACGTCAATTCCTCGCCGCTTGTCAAGTCTCTATTTGATGGGTTGCAGTTATTCGGCATCCGTTCTGCTTCGACGGCGATTCCGTGCTTAGAAACCAAGATATGCCGCTTGTGTCCGAATGAACCAGTGTTGCTACTGATTGCGGCGATACGGAAGATTTGCTTGGTGCCTGCGAGTTCTGCCATCTCATTTTCCGCATTAGAAAGCGAAACAATCTGGTCGGAACAATCTTTCAGATTTTTGCTAAACCAAGTCTTGAACGCTCGCTCAACGTCGGAGAAGGTAAACTCTGCGCTACCAACGGGCGTGTATTGCTGAACGTGATCGAACCATTCTCGGACTTGGTTATGGTCGCTGAACCAAGTCTCGTAGAACCCTCGAATATCGTAGTGGGCGATATGCCCAAAACAATTGTTGAGAGCCTTGTAGAGAGCGGGCGTAAAGTCTTTCGACTGGAACCCATTGAGAATAAACTTGACAAGGTTATTGCCAAACTTAGCCTTCTGCTCGGCAGAGTTGAATTGGGTTGATGTGAATTGGCTTGCGTCAAACGGTCTGGGGTTGGTCTCGTTCATGCTGTTCCTTTGCTTGCTTTGAGTCAGTGGATCATATCCGATTCAATCAATATCTCGGATGAAAAAATCCGAATCCTCTGGAAGATAGAAGCGACCATCCGTGGCCTCTACCTCGCCGCGTAGGCTCGACAATTCAGGAGAAGGTGAAATCATATCAAGCAAAAGGTTGTACGACTGCTCGGAGATTCCGTTGGCATCGCTAAGAACGGACTTGACAAAGTTGATTGTGTTTTGTTCATTCATACTTCTATTCCTTTGCTCAATGAGTCAGTGGCTCAAAACAGGTTGTAGTGGCCGAACAATCCATTTTTCTTGACGGCCCAATAATCTTTTATGCTCGGATCTTTTCGATTGATTTGCTCATGTATACTCCTTGAATGAAGTTTATTTCTGCTATTATTTTATGGGCTAAAAGTCAGTGGTAAGTTTTTGTCGGTCACCTATCTTTGGGGTTCTCCTCCCTCTCGCTCGGAGCCGATATGCAACGGAAATCGAGGTCAACAAGGGAGGATGAACAACAACAGAATGGAACCGGAGGGACTTGAACCCTCGCCGTTCTAGGTCCGACTAGCGGTTTTTCTAGAATAGGATACCAATACGGCCCCGAGTTTTTATGCTACAACGTCCATACCGATAGACTCGAACGCATAGTCTACGATACCTTGCGCCATATCAATGATTTCTTGCTCGGTTGGGTCTATATCGAGGCCCGTAAACAAGATTGCATCATCGAAGTAGGTTCTGCCATTCTCAACGTGATAGCCATGATGTCCAACGTCGCCTTGATCCCCTCCTACCATTCTTGGGGTTGGCTGATTGTTTTTGTCTGCTCGTTCGGATTGCTGCGCGCTTGGGGAAGCGAATCTCATATTTGCTTCTCCCTGAACGCTGATTGAGTTTTTGGGAAGATCGAATCTGTTTTCGTGGCTCATACTCTACTCCTGCTTCTTTTTGTTATTGGGTTTCTTTTCTTCTTTATCTAGCCCTTTGTTCATTGCTTGACCCTCTGCCTCTGCTGCTTGGTCGATTTTATCAAACTCTCGATGCTTCTTGGGCTTGTGATTTTTGGGTAGTTTCTTCCATGCCATTGCTTTGCTCCTTACTTATACTTTGCGCGAAAAAGATTAGTTTTCTCGGGGGTGGTGCCTGCCCCCGCCCTTGAGTTTCTTGCCCTTGGGACCAGTGAGTTGAGGTCCGCTGCGAATCGCCGAGCCTTCCGCTTCGGCCCCGAGTTTTTATGTTTCGTAATCTGCGTGTTCTGCGTGAGACAGACTCACTCGATCAATACAGGTTTCAGGATCTTGTTCCAAACATGGATATGTGCCCTTGTAAATGAAGGCAATCATTCCTGGAGTATCATTGATTTCTATTCGACACGGCTCATCAGATGTGATCAAAAATCCGTTTTCTGTTTTCTTTAGTTTCAACATTTCTTTGGTCCTTATCTATTGTTTATGCGGCTGTGAATTCGATATGCCTCGTTGCTCGAAACTCTGCAATGGCTTCGCCTCGGGGGTGGTGCCTGCCACCCCCCTTGAGTTTCTTGCCCTTGGGGCCAGTGAGTTGAGGTCCGCTGCGAATCGCCGAGCCTTCCGCTTCGGCTTCGAGGTCAAAGGCATCGAGTTTGGCTCGGACGATCTTGGTTTTGGGAAGTTTTCTCATGTCTTTGAATGGAGAGAAACAGGTCAGTGATTCAGTATCTCACCTATCTTTGGACCATCCCCCCTCCTATCCCCTTGCGGGGCATCAGAGGGGGGAGTCCCCGATGGGGAAAACTTTACGCTGCCCGGACGACAGTGCCCAAACGGCTT
>Ga0105055_10012265_pt1 | contig 10455 bp, 9 predicted proteins | sample BON03_FD_78090 | JGI IMG/M metagenome (GOLD analysis project Ga0105055, IMG submission 78090) | Freshwater microbial communities from Lake Bonney liftoff mats and glacier meltwater in Antarctica - BON-03 | ecosystem: Environmental > Aquatic > Freshwater > Ice > Glacier meltwater | place: Lake... | reverse complement strand
CCTCGCACGCCCGCGTTATATACACGCGTGCGCCCGACACCGCGCCGCCTCAGCACACGCGCTCGCGCACCGCGAGCAGCCGCAGCTGGCCCTCGCCCATGTGCCTGTACAGCCCCGTGAGCGCCGCGGCCTGCTGCACAATCACCTGGAGCACGTTGTCGTTCGCGTCATACAACACGCAACGCGCGCGCGCAATGGGCTCGGCACTCCCGCCGCCCAGCCGCGCGTGCGTGCCCATGCAGAAGGCCGTCGTGTGCCGCCGCGGCAGCCCGCAGCCGCGCCCGACGCGCGAGCCCGGCGCGAGGCTCGCCGCGACGGGCGTCGGCACCCGCAGATTCCGATACAAGCCGCCGCCCCCGCGAAGGGCGCTAGCCCCCCACACGTACAGGATGCCCTCCGCCGTCACTGCCGTGGAGTCCAAGCCTCCCACCGCCACGTGCACGACGCGCGCGCCGCCGAAGCGGGCCTGCGCGATGCGCGTCGGAACCAGTTCCCACACCGCATCCTCGGCGGTGTTGTCGTCCGCGTTCGTGTACCGAGCGCCGCAGTGCCACACGCCGCCGTCGTCGGTGAGCACCAAGGTGCTGCTCTCCCCGCAGCTCACCGTGCGGACGCGCGAGCCCGCCCACGGGGACGCCTGGCCCGCGCCCACGAGTGCCGGCGACGCGCGGCTCTCATGGTCGCCGAGGCCCAGGCTGCCACAGAGCCCGCGCCCCCACGTCCACAGCGCGCCCTGCGCTGTCACGGCCGCCGCGTAGTGCGTCCCCGCCGCCACGAAGACCACCGCAACGCCCGCAAACGCCGCCAGGCCCAGGTTGCGGGGCGGCGGCAGGGTCTCGGGCGCCGGCGTGTCGTGTCCGAGCGGGCCGGTCCAGTAATCCCCCCAGATCCACACCTGCCCGTCCGCGTCCAGCGCCAGCCCGTGCGGAGTGCCCTCCGCGATCATGCGCACCCGCGCCAGCCCGGGCACCTGGGTGGGCACGTGGTGTTCGATGCCCCCGAGCGCATCGCCGCATCTCCACACCGTGCCCGCCTGCGTGAGTGCCGTTATGTGTCTGTCGCCGCACGCCACCATCAGCACCGTGGACCCGCCACACGCGCCGGCCGGCCATCGCACGGGCTGCGCCCGGCGCACAGTGTGTCCGAGGCCCAGCTCGCCCCAAATGTTCCGGCCCCAGACCCACACTGCGCCGCTGTCGGTCACGCACGCCGTGGTCAAATCCGCCCCGGAGACCATGACCAGCCTCTCGTCGCCAAAGGGTCGGGGCGGGGGCGCCGCGCCCTCCGCGGGCGCCGGTAGCAGCAGCTCGTCCGCGCTCATCGCCAGCGCTTCCAGGCCCCCGACCAGGGCGTCGATCGCCTCGCCCGCATGCTCACCCTGCCCGCCCAGCAGCGTCGGCACTTGCAGGCCGTACTTGTACTGCCCATACAGCAGCAGCCCGCCGCGCTCCGTGAGCGCCGCCCAACAGCCTCTCTGACACGCGACGGCCATGGCTCCGGAGTGGCGCGCCGCCCGCGCCCGGGTTTATATACGCAACAACGCCACGCATTGAAGCTAGGTAAGAAAAGACGAGAGAGTTCAAAACGCAATTACTGCACTATTTCTCCAAGAGTGATAATAAAAGCAATCATCATTAGACACGCGCGCCCGGGGCCGCGCAGGGGGGTGTATATGCATTGCTCGGACTTGTTTTTATTACTTCCAGCGACACAGGCTACTGGCTCTATGTGCGCGCAGGTAAGCGGCCGAGAAGGTCCGCACACACCACAACGAATAAAAAACGCCTAGCACAAAGCGCGCGGCTGCGGGCAGCGCCTCAGCACACGCGCTCGCGCACCGCCAGCAGCCGCAGCTGCCCCTCGCCCATGCACCTGTACACCCCCGGGAGCTGCTCGGCCACCTGCACAACCATCTCGAGCGCGCTGGCGGGCGCGTACCGGAACGCAAGGGGCGGGGGCCCGCCGCCCAGCCGCGCGTGCGCGCCCATGCAGAAGGCCGTCACGTGCTGCCGCGGCAGGCCGAAGCCGCGCCCGATGCGCGAGCCCAGCGGCAGGCTCGCCGCGACCGGCCTCGGCACGCGCAGCACGCCCCCGCACAGCGCGCCCACGCCCCACACGTACAGCACGCCCTCGTCCGTCACCGCCGCCGAGAACCCCTCGCCCGCCGCCACGTGCACGATGCGCGCGCCGCCGAAGCGCGCCGGCGCGATGCGCGCCGGGCGCACGACCCAGGCGTCGGGGGGCTCCTCGTCCGCATCCACGTACCGCCGCCCGCAGTGCCACACGGCGCCGTCCGCGGTGAGCACCAGGGTGTGCGACCCCCCGCAGGCCACCGTGCGCACGCGCGAGCCCGCCCACGCGGGCGCCTGGGGCGCCCCCACCAGCGCCGGCGCCTGCCGCCCCGCGTGGTCGCCGAGGCCCAGCACGCCGTAGAGCCCGCACCCCCACGTCCACAGCTCGCCGCGCGCCGTCACGGCCGCGGAGTGCATGGCCCCCGCGGCCACAAAGACCACGGCGGCGCCCGCAAACGCCCCGGGCGCCAGGGCGCGCGGCGGCGCCGGGGTCTCGGGGGCGGGCGTGTGGTGCCCGTCCGGCCCGTTCCAGTGGTCCCCCCAGATCCACACGCGCCCGTCCGCGCCCAGCGCCAGCCCGTGCGAGTCGCTCACCGCGAGCATGCGCACCCGCCCCAGCCCGGGCACCGGCGCGGGCACGTCGCCGCCCCCAAACGCCGCGCCGCAGCTCCACACGGCGCCCGCCGCCGTGAGCGCGAGCGTGTAGGCGCGCCCGCACCCCACCATCACCACCCGCGCGCCGCCGCACGCGCCGGCGGGCCACCGCGTTGGCCGCAGCTGCGTGGCGCGGTGCCCGAGGCCCAGCCGGCCGTCGTGGTTGAGCCCCCAGACCCACACGCCGCCGCGGTCGGTGACGCCCGCCGCGTGGAACTGCCCCGCCGCGACCATCGCCAGCTGCTCGGCGCCAAAGGGCGCCGCCACGGGCGCCTGCTCCTCCGCCTCGCCCACGGTGCCGATCCCGAGCTGGCCGTGCTGGTTGTGCCCAGACACGAGCAGCCCGCCGCGCTCCGTCAGCGCCGCCATGTAGTTGTGCCCGCACGCGACGGCCATCTCCCCCGGAGGGGCGCGCGCCCCTCGTATATACGCCCTCGCGCGCGCGCGCGCCAGCAGCCGCCGCTGGCCCTCGCCCATGCGCCGGGACGCGCGGCCTGCCGCACAGCGAGGCCGGGCACGTTGTCGCTGGCGTCCTGGTGCACGCAGCCCGCGCCCATGCAGAAGGTCGCCTCGCCGGCGCGCTGCCCGCCCAGCACCGCCGGCGCCGCCATAAACTGCACCCCGCACGCCGCGACGCGTGCACACACACACATATATATGCAGAGGTGCATGCGCGCGCGCACGACTCGGCGCGCATGGAGCAGACGTACTACCAGCCCCCGTACGCCCTGCACGCCGACGGGACCTGCAGCTACGTCCCCGCGCAGGTGTGCATGCCGTCGGCATCGCAGCCGCAGCACCCGGACCAGCACGCCGGAGCCCCGGGATGCTCCTGCGCGAGCGCGGCGTCGGCCTGCGCCTCCTGCGACGGCATGGCCTGTCTGCGCTGCCTGAACTTCGTCCAATCCGAGAGCATGGCGTCGTGCATCCACGGCGCGGGCAGCGCGGCGGCCGCGCTGTGCGCCTGCCTTGCCGGCGGCCATTAGCGCGGCGGGGCCCAGGCGGCTGTGCGGGGGTCCCAGGGGGGCGGGGGCCCGCACGCCTGCCGGGGCAGCCCGCCGCGGCCGCGCGTATATAAAGAGCGCCGGCGCGCGCGCGCCGCGCCTGCGGTTCCCGGCGGCGCATGGCCCTCGCGCTCGGCGCGCACTTTTCCGCGGCGCTCACGGAGCGCGGCGGCCTGCTGGTGTTTGGCGGAGCGCGCTTCCGCCCGCGGGTGCTGGGCGGGGTCGGGCCCGTCGAGGGCGACGCCATCGGCGCGCTGACGGGGGGGCTGGAGGCGCTGGCGCTGGCGGGGGGCGAGCCCGCGCCCGTGCCGGACGACGGCCTCGCGCAGGACTTCGGCGCGGCACCCGCAGAGGGGCAGGGGCACGCCCTCGCCGTCCCGGCGCCGCACCCCTTTGCGGGCGAGGCGCTGGTGATGGTGGCCGCGGGGGACCGCCACTTTTGCGCGCTGACAGGGAGCGGCGCGGTCTGGGTCTGGGGCAGCAACGACAACGGCCAGCTGGGGACCGGCGACGACGCCGCCGTCAACCCCCCCGCGCGCTGGCCCGCCGCCGCGTGCGGCGGCGCGGCGGTGGCCATGGTGGCGTGCGGGGAGAACCTGACCTTTGCGCTGACGGCGGCCGGCGAGGTCTGGGCGTGCGGCGAGGGCGGCACGGGCCAGAACGGGAGCGCCGCCGGAACCGACAGGCACACGCCCAGGCGCGTGCGCGGCCTCGCCGGCATCGCCATGGTGGCGGTCGGCGAGGGCATCTGCGCGGCGCTGGGCCGCGCCGGGGAGGTGTGGATCTGGGGCAACGGCCACAACGAGTACGAGCCGGTGGACGAAAACGGCGACCCGACTGCGCCGCCGCACGTGCCCCTGCAGACCGCGCCGGAGAGCTTCGGCGGGAGCCTCGCGCAGTTTGTGGCGACTGGCACGGAGTACTGGGGGGTTGTGACGGCGCGCGGGGAGCTGTGGATGTGCGGAGAGGGAGAGCACGGGCGTCTGGGGTGCGGCGACGTCTTGGACCGCGACGAGCCAACGCTGGTGGGCGGGGCGGGGCCGTCGGCGTGGGGGGGCGCGCGCGTGCGCATGGTGAGCTGCGGGCCGCGGCACGCCGCCGCCGTGACGGACGCCGGCGCGGTGTGGACCTGGGGCGAGGGTCGGCTCTTCAAGCTCGGCCACGGCGACGAGGACGACCGGTATGCTCCGGCGCAGATTGCGCCAGAGGCCTTTGGCGGCTCCCGCATGGTGCTGGTCGCCGCCAAGGAAAACATGACGATGGCGCTGACGGCCGAGGGCTTCCTCTACGCGTGGGGGACGGGGCTGCTCGGGCGGGACGTGTCCGGCGGAGACCCCCGCGCCGGCAACACCAGCAGCGCGCGCGCCCCCGTGCCGGTCGAGGAGAGCTTCTGGCCGGGCACGCGCGTCGCGCGGAGCTGCGGCCTGCGGCGGCGGCACGTGATGGCCTTCTGCGCGGGCACGCACGCGCGCCTGGGCGCGGCCGCGGAAGCAGGGGGCCGCGGCTGCGAGTACCGCGACGCGCCGGCGGAAATCTTCCCGCTCGTCGAGGAACAGTCGCGCAGGCTCACGGGCGCCTACGCGCGCATGAGCGAGGGCCTCCTGCGCCTGCTCGCCGTGCGCGAGCGCAGGGACTGAGCGGCGACCCAGGGGAGTCTGCAGGAGTCTCACTCAGGGACTTTAGCACACGCAACGCGCGGGTGCACAGCCCAGCACGAGTCCGGCGGGAGCGCTGCAACGCTGGAGCGCGGCATCCTGCCGCGGGTCGGCTGCTTTTAATACCGCACACGTGCTCGCACAACACTTTGAAAGCCTTTATTGTAAACGTCACCAAACAAAGCCTGTGTGCGGGGCATAAAACTCCAGCACAGGCATCTCGCCCTCCTCCCACACTCCCTCTCTCTCGTTCGCCCCCTCGTGTTGCGTGGCTTTAGCCACCCCCAGCTCACACAATGTGGCCCAGTCTGCGCTCGTGAGCGTGTCTGCCTTTTCCCGGAGCCATGCTGGCAGCACCAGAGTGCTGTCCGCAGGCCCAAGCGGGAGGTGCGCATCATCCTCCTGCAAAGTCTCGTGGCAGAACAGCATGTCTGTCAGATGGCAGCGGCCTGCCTCATGCACCAAGACAAGGGGGTCGATGTTGCCGAGATGCAGAATCTCGGCCTCTCCAGAAAGACCGCAAAGAAGCGTGCCATCCATCATCTCAAACACGACAGCTATCCCCATCGACTGGCCCGGAACTGTCAATAAAACTAACGCCGGTCGCAGGACTCATTTTAGATGTTTAGAGGGTTGCGAACAGCGGAACACATTTAAAAAAAAATCAAAAAACGGTGTTTTTCCCGCATGTCAAATCTCGCCGCGAGCAGCAGAACATAGTTTTTAAAAAAATCAACTAGTGTTTTTTCCCGCGAAATAGTGCAATAACACGTTCCGCGCGGGACTCCAGTAGGTACGGAGGCGGATTTTCCGCGCGTGCGCGCCTGCGCCGCAGGGACTTTCCGCGTGAAAACCCGCGCCCGTACGGCGCGGTGTGTATATAAGCGAGCGCGAGGGACTTCGGCAAAGCCCGGCGTGTATTTACGCGCAGCCCGAAGAAGCAGCAAACATCGATCGCCATGGCAGGCGCGGCGCGCATGCTAGCAGATCTCGACGCGATGTCGGCGCTTGTCGACCGGCGCGTGGCGCACGCCACGTCGATGAGCGCGGACTCGCGGCTGATCCCCGACGATTTGGCGCGGCTCAAGGGCCTCCGGGCCGCGTGCGAGGAGGCGCGGCACGCGGATGCTCCCGTGCTCCAGACGGTGCGTCAGGCGTTGGCAGGCATCTTGTTCAACGAGTTTTCAAAGGCGCTCGAGCGCAGCACGCAGTTTGAGCGCGCGCAGGAGCAGATGCTTGCGGCCGAAGAAATGCAGCAGGCGCTGCGCGTCGTCCGAGAGCAGGCGGAGTCGATCGAGCGTCAGGGCCAGGAGATTGCGGCGCTCAAGGCCGCCGCGCTGCTGCCCACCGGGCAGTTTGAGCGCGCGCAGGAGCAGACGTTTGCGGACGAAGAAATGGAGCAGGCGCTGCCGCACACCGGGGAGTTGCCCACCGGGCAGCACCAGGGCGAGGAGACTGCGGCGCTCAAGGCCGCCGCGCTGCCGCCCACCGGGCAGAGCCCGGGTGAGGAGCTGTCACACCCCTATCTGAAGATTATAGTAAAAGGAGACGACGTCAAATATAATGTTCAGTACACCCACACCAAGGACGACAAAGGTCTTCCGAGGGTGGATGTGTGCTTGCGGTTCTGGGACTGCACGGGAATTCTGCGCGATGAAGACTTGGAAATTCGAATGAAAAATAGACGCAATGAGCGAGGCGCACAGTGGCGGGTGGTTTTCGCGGATCAGGATGATGCAGATCCAGATCCTGATGTGCGAATTCTTGAAAATGTGGGTGACTTTTGGGATGCCCCGGTTCATTGGTGTCCTTACCTCAAAATGGACGTCCCTCTCGTGTTTAAAGTCACTTTCGAGGAGGGCGAATATTTGTCGATTTTCAGCCAGGACGACAGGCAAGTGGTATTTTTCACCACGGTTTACCACAACCGTGAAGGCAGGGACATTTCGGGCAAGATGGTGCCGCAGGGGTTGGAGTGGACCCGAGAGAAGATGGTGTTCGCGGGTACAGGTATCGGCTCTCAACGGCGTACATGGAAAGTGTATGAGTGAGAGATGGGAAAAGTATGAGAGAAGAGGACGGCCCCGCGCCCCTTCGGATCGTCAACGCCGTGCTGGTGCATCGGGGTGGAGCGGCGTGGAGAGTGATGGATATATATATATATATATATATATATGTAAACGTATTTATAAAGTGCATCCACGTGATATGACACATCGCGGCGCGTATGCCGGCTGTGATGTCGTTGCCGACGACGAGCATGACGCGTGCGTGTCCGACCAGACGGCCGCTGCGACCCTGGCCTGGGGTTTCTGGTACCAGGCTGCGGCGCTGGCTGCGCTCTACTTTGTGATTTTTGCGTTCATGCGGGTGGATATTTTCCAAGAGACAGAACGCACGCCGAGGGCGAGGTTGTTGGACGCGGCCGCCACGCTGTTTCCGCCCCTTGCTGCTGGCGCCGCGCGCAGCACGCTGCCCGGCGCGGCGTTTGTGGACGGCAGACCCGACATCCGGAGTTTCGGCTTCGATTTGGGAGGGTCCACCTGTGCGTGCACGCTGCAGTGGGACCGGCGCCAGTACTGGCAGCGCCTGCTGTACGGGGAAAAATACGTGTGCGGGCATGTTTTCACGGCGTTTCTGGGCGTGCTGGTCAGCCACCGGTGGCAGTGGGTGCTGCTGTACAAATTCATGAACGAGATCGTGGAGGAGCTGGATATGCCTGTGAACGGCGTGTGGGGTCGCGGAGACCCGATCATGGACATGGAGCCTCGGTACGACAGCCTGGTCAACGACACTTTGCTGGCGGCGGTGCCCTTCACAGTGCTGTGCTGTCATCTGCTGTATGTCATTGACATGCCGGACCCCCTCGCGGGCGGCCTGAACTACGACCTGCCCTCGTGCAAGGCGCTGGCGCTGCTGTTTGCGCAGTACTACGTGCTCAACGAGGCAAACGGCGTGTGGACAAGATTCGGCGCGCACGATTTCGGGGTGCCGGGCACCCGCGTGGACACCGGCAAAGCGTTTGCTGCTCTGGTGCAACTGGTTGTTCTGCGGATCATCTGGGCGATGCGCGCGCTGCCGCGGCCCATGTACTGGCAGAGCGCCGTGTGTCTGGGCCTCATCTGGTGTCCGTTTGTGTTCCGCTCGGGCGAGCAGGGCGCGCACGAGCAAATCGCGGCCCTGCTCGCGTTTTCAGCGGCCGGGTTCGTGATCGCGGGCTACCACCTGGCCTTTGCCCGGAAGCACAGGGCGGTCCTGGTGGTCATGCTGGCGCTGTACGCCGCGGCGTTTACCGTGTACGGCCTGCTGACGTTTGGCAGCGTTGCCTGGGTTGCCGCCCCTGCGGATTCGTTCTACTATCGGCGAAAGTGGTGCGGACTGGCGGGGGAGGGCGTCCAGGACTCGTGCAGGGATCTGCGCCAGCACTAGGACACGCGGCACCGCGAGGCGTGCCGCCGCGACCGCATCTGCACGAGTGGACCCGGCTGCCAACGGCGTACGTGGAAAGTGTGTGAGTGCGATGTGGGAAATGCATGAGAGGGGAGGACGGATGGTCAGTCAAAACATGTCATCGTGGTGGAAACTCGTGGATCCCAGCCGGGCAGCAGTAGCCTAGTTTGCAGACGATGCCACGGGTATAAATACGGGCCCTGCATGCGACACAGCGCAGAGAGGTACTGCCACCATGTCGAGCAGGACAATTTTTTTGGGCAACGTGCACGCCATGCTCGCGTGGCTGCGTGCGAACAGGGACCGCGACATTGACCTGCTGCGCGAGCCCGATCCCCGCCTGTATGGGCGGGGTTTTATGGAGTGGCTGCACTGCCAGCTCGACATGCTGCGCCGCCGCAACGCGGAGGTCCGCAACCCGGAGACGTGGATCTCGATCTTGCAAGTCGTGAGCGAGAGCGTGCACGACCTGGGGCCCCATTCCGGGGACCGTCTGGTCATCGTCCACATGGGCAGCAGCGCCACCCGCTTCGTCCCCGCGCAACAGCGGACGTACCACGACGCGGCCGGGGTGCTGAACGTGGTGATTGTCTGCGACCAACACGGGGGCGCGGGCGGCGGAATCGAGTCCATCTGGCTGACCAACATCGGCAGAGAAACCGGGTGGCTGCGCGCGGAGTGCTGCTCCGGCGACCGCTTCGCGGTCGGGGACTGGTACGACGGCCCCCACGACGAGATGATCGACGACCGAGGGCGCGGTTTCAATTCGCGGGCTGGTTTCAATGCGCGGGCTCACAGGGCACGCCCCGGCGTGCCCATGTCCTCGTGCAAGACGTGCGGCCCGATGGACGCGGCACACGCGTCGGACCACTTTAGTTTCTTCGACCGTGCCAACACACCGGTGTTGGTGGTGCACCGCGTGCGCGCCGCCGGGGCGGACCACGGGCAGATGGCGCCGCGCTGATGTCGCTCCCGTCGCGCCGTGGAGGCCCCCAGCAGCACGGATGGATTGGTCCTCGCAAGCAGTTTGTATTATTGGCTTTGTTCTCGCACACGCAAGCAGTTTTTATGGATGGTTTGGTTCTCGTACACACAAGCGTCTATTTTAGGAGCTTTATTACTCGCAAAGCGTTGGCGGCAAGCCTAGGACGAGTCCGGCGTGCACGGGGTGCGCGGCGCCTGCTCCACGGAGGGGTCGAGCAAGGTCGGCGCCTCCTCCACCGGAGCAGCCTTCTTGGCCGCAACGGTGGCCGCCGCCTTGGCGCGTGCTGCCTTTTTGGCCGCAACTGTGGCTGCCGCCTTCGCGCGCCCGGCCTTCTTGTTCGCCTCCCTCTGGGCCATTTTTGCTTTAGCATGGGGGTCTGTGCGCGCCATGGCTGCTCCAGGTGCGGGGTCGCAAGCGGGGTGCGATCACGCGGCCGTTGGAATCGCGCTGAGATTTCATTTTTTTGAAATCTTGAATCGCGCTGCGGTTACCGTAAACTGTCCCAGTCCTGATACCTATCCGCCCTGGCCGCAGCACTGTCTCAAGCCGCTGGCCTAAAGTGTCTGGGTCTGCGCGCATCGTCGACTTCTTACACCATGCTTTATGGCTTAACGGACATTAATATCTAGTGGTAT
>Ga0105055_10012263_pt1 | contig 10455 bp, 5 predicted proteins | sample BON03_FD_78090 | JGI IMG/M metagenome (GOLD analysis project Ga0105055, IMG submission 78090) | Freshwater microbial communities from Lake Bonney liftoff mats and glacier meltwater in Antarctica - BON-03 | ecosystem: Environmental > Aquatic > Freshwater > Ice > Glacier meltwater | place: Lake... | reverse complement strand
GAAATATAATGCGAATTCAGTGATTCCACATAATGTTCTTGCTTCTGATTACCTCACGGATTGCCATCAGGCTCTTTTCTTTCAACAAGATACTCTTGTTTATTAAGAAATTAGCATTTGATGTTGTTTAAAAAAAAAATATATATATAAAATTAAAATTGTCTTTTATTTTAACGATGTTTTTCGAAAATACAACGTTAGGTGACCGCTGTTGACACTGCATTAGAGGGATCTTTTCATCGTTCTTTTTTTCCCTCACGATTTTTGAAAAAGAGTGATCCATCCAGGAACGCTTCGGTTCAGGTCAATTATTGAGACTCCTATGGAAGATAGCGCAGCGATAGAACAACATGCTCCTATGGAAGATAGTACAGTGATTGAGCAAGATGCTCCCATGGAAGATAGTCCATTATTAGAACAAGTTGCAAGCGAGAATTCGTTCATCGATAGCAATGGCCCACCTCCAGTTGCTTCCTCAAAGCGTCTTCCTTGCTCATTACGGAATTTGTTGTGGGAGGATTCACCATCGATTAAGAAGCAAGGAATTGAAAACGTGGTGAATACCCTGCGCAATGAAAATCTTCATGACATTCGTGTGTTGCGTTTGAAAAACGAGGGTCTATCACCGTTCGCTACGGAAGCTATGATGAACCGTGTATTAGAGGCATTGGGAGAATGTACCACAGTACAGGTGTTGTATATTCAAAATTTTGCTAACGGTATGAGGGACCAGCAATTGGCCAAGTTGACTGAGGTGCTGAAGAAAGGATTCATTTGGGGATTGAACATCGGCGAATCTTGGAATATATCTCGAGGGGCGTGGGAGAGGTTTGGAGATGATTTGAAAGATACTCATGTGACCCATATGTATGCCAGCGAAGGAACGGTTATTCTTTCGGATCTTAAAACGAAGATGATGAACAATATTCGCGAAAATCGAAAGAAGGACACCCGTCATTTCGACCCGGAAAACAGCAATCTTATCAACAGAATATCGAATATGTGGTTTAATCCCCGTTCTTCTACCAAGTACCAAGCTCAGTTTTTCAGTGGATGCACCCGTGACGATCCTGTGTATGATCCAATACTATTCACGCCTGGTACGGTGTGCTGGGCTAGAATACGAGGCACCTCCTTTTGGCCGTGCGTTGTCAAAAGCCCAACCAGCGACTCGCCGTTTGCTGCACGTCCTGGTCAGATTCTTGTGTTCTTTTTGAATGACGTTTGCTCCGATGACCATGCTTTCGTATGCGGTTCGAATATTCAACCGTGGTCGATGCGCCGCGTGAGTGAGAAATCATTGCAACGGAAGAGTAGGTACAGGCATGCTGTTCAAATGGCTGTGTTTTTAATCATCAAGAACAGAATGAGAAATAGCAGGTATTCAAAGTGGTTCCAGAAACTGGCGGATCATGCGAACGAAGGGCTTTCAAAGGATTGTAGCGTGGTGGATTCGTTGTTGCCTGGTGGTGATAAGTGCATTCGATCTCGGCATCTGGTTTGGGTTACCCATCATGCCAAGAGTTATCCTGCTCAAGTTTATATGCCGTACGAGATAGAGACTGAAGTGCCAGAGGACGTAAGGAGTAAACTGGGGCCTAAAAAGTCTAAAAGCTCGATTTTAGTTCGCTTCTTTGGTCAAGGAGAATGGCAATGGGCGAAACCTGAGAATATTTGTAAGTTCGGAGAACACTGTATTCCTGCCCGAGGGGCTGCTTGTGAAGCTGCAGTATTAGATTGTATGGATTTTGCAGAAAAGTAAGTAATTAGTTTGTTGAACAAGGTGGTATTGATCGTTGCTTCAGAATTGTCGCGAGAGTAACGAAATCAGAAACTCTAAAATCACGTGGGATTCTTCTTCAACTAGCACGCAAGAATGCTATATCGAATGGGACCATCGCGTTTGATCCAACAAACACACAGGTTGAAATGGTAGTTTCCTCCTCCAACGCGATTTGCCAACGACCAGAATGTGATGTGGAGTTAAATGAAACCATGGAATATGAAGGCTTTTGTAGCAAAGGATGCAGCATGTTGCGTAGCAAAGTTACCAAATTACAGGCTGAGAAGCTTCGCGACTTGACCTCGTTGACCTCGTTTACCACATGCCTTCATTACAGGAGACTGATGAATGGCTGGAAAGAGGAAGAATCTCCGACTTGGTTAAACCACGAAGCAGCCTTTATCTCTTCTCCTTCATTTTCACGATTGGTTGACCTGTGCATGGAAAGCAAACCTGTTTTCGCCAGTGATGTTTGGAAAACCCTTATATTTGAGTGCAAAGGAATAGATGCTTTCTTTTTCTGCGTGAAAGATGCGCCTATACGTGCGATATTCTCACCTGCACCGGTTCCGTTAATTGGATGTTTAGGGTCTGATTTTGGTACATGGAACAAAGAAATGTATCCCGGTGCCAACGACACTCAGTATGGGAGCTTTCTGGAAAAAGTTGAGAAAACAACGTTAGTTGTAAACGATGAGCCTGTTTATCTGCTATCGAGTCTTATTACTCATCTTGCAGATGTCCCAGCCAGGAAAGGAAAGTCATTACTGCAGGGTAGATCTGAAAATAACTTGAAGCTTCTGTTGAACCTCCATAATACTTGTGTCCGGTTATGCGGTCCGGTAGATTCAAGGGATTCGAACTCTACTGTGAAACTTCGATCTCTCATCGGATTTCCAGACCGCATCGGGGAAGAAATACCTGTTGAAATCTCCACGGAAGTCATTTCGAATCAAATCGCTGCCAAACCGGCGAAAGTGGTTGGTCATGCTAACGACGTCATTGATATTCCTTCTGACTATGAACTGGCAAGGCAAATGCAGCTGGAAGCGAGACCCCGACGAGCGACAGTAGCAAAGAAACGTTGCAAATACAGCACATGCCAGGAAGAATGTATGGGAGAGTATTGTACTGATATTCATAAACGTTACGACCTGCTGGAGAAAGAAGCGACTCCTCCTATTTCTCCAGTTGTGGGCGTACTTTCTAAAAAGATGGAAAAGCCGCGCATCAATCCTGATGCTAATCGAAAGCAGCTCGTGGCGATGGTGACAGAGGAACTCAGTAAAACCCGATTTTATGCCCTGCCTGATGAGCAAGTGGAAGAACCAGTTGTAGTGGCAGAGGAAGTGCCGGTGAATGATGTAGTTGGGAATAGAAGAAAACGAAACTCCATTCCTCCTAAAATATGTCTGAATCCGGAATGTACCGCACAAGTAACTGTTTTCTATTGTAGTGATATTTGCAAAAGGAAAACCGCATTACTGTTCGACACGGTGGTAGAGGAGGTCGGGCCTCCAGTTAAACGAGCCAGAATGCATGTATCTGGATTTGAATCATTGAACGAAAACTCGATCAAATTGTTCCTGTTTCTCTCAAAATTCAAATACTTATCGCTACTGGCTTTCTCTTAAGTTCCCTATTATTAATTAAAAAGTAAACGCTAAAAGCGTGGCTCTGCGTAAAGATGTACTCCATGTTTGTAAAACATAACAGGCGTCACGAGGGACTCTTCAATTCTTGGTCTACTGGTGGAAAATTTCAGGGACTCGAACAAAATGGACGAGATGATTTTGCTTTCCAAACGAGCCATATCTTTCCCCAAACAGATTCGATTCCCAGCCCAGAAAAACGGAAATCGGTATTCATCTGGCTTTTCACACACTCCATTATGCAACCATCTTTCTGGCAGGAATGAATCGGGGCTCTTGGAGTATAGGGGATTTCTCCCACATGCTTGGTTGTTGATGAACACCAAAGTTCCTTTTGGGATATGAATACCACTTGGAAGTACGTCGTCCTCTTGGCAGAATCGAAGGTCGTTCGCTACTGAAGGGTACATCCGAAGTGCTTCATAGAAAACAGCATCGCCCAATTGGAAAGTATTGACTCTCTGAGACAGGAAATCCGGGGAGCCTACCCGTGCAGTAGCCTCCTTAACAAACTGCTCTTCAACTTGCGGATTCTCTGCCAGCAATGCAATCATATTGGTAAGCGTGAACGCAGTGGTGTCGCGTCCTGCGATTAGGATGTTGATCACCATGTCCCGAAGGTATCCCAAATTGAGGATTTCCTTCTCCTTGCCCTTAGCCTTAGCTTCTGCGATATAAAGTCCCAACATGTCAGTGAACTCCGTTGACTCTTTCTTGCACAAACGGGCTTGAATAATGTTTTCCACAAAGTTGTCGATGATCTGAAGACTTGCGTGGTATTCCTTCTCAACCCCCAGACTGAAAAATTTCTTGAATTCACGAATGATAGGTGGATTGTAGAATCTTTCGGTGGTCACGTTCTGTGCAGTGTCGAACGCCACCAAAAACGCATCCTTTTCCCCCCTTAGAGATTTTTCAAACGAATTAGGTGATTCACCAAGAGCAATCTCACAGAATGCGTCGAAAACAAGGGCTTGGAGCATTGACTGGATATCAAATTCTTGCTTGGTACTTAGGAGAGCGTCCCTGAGAATCTCTCCGTGTTTCTGAAACGAAGTAGACATGATGTTGGACATGTTCTTGCCAGTGAACAATTTGGAAGCTATCTTTCGATGCACCAACCATTCATCTCCATCCACATTAAAAATTCCATCTCCAAGAAGTTCCGCAAACACTGGTTTGAAACCCAATTTGGAATTGTAGTTCTTCTGGTAGTTGTGCCAATTGTCTTTTAAAATGTATCGTCGGTCGGCTTCATCTTGGGCCGAAAAGAAACTCATACCGGGGAACGAAAGAAAGAAAGATTTGAAGTCATTCTCCCTTGCTAGCTTAAGCCACATATCGTGAGCCTTACTCCTAAACTCATCGAATATCATGAGATGACCTATCACGGGATACCACTTGATGTCTTTCGGTAGAAGAGATGATGGAAACTTTGCAGCTGCATTGGAGTATACGATGCCGCTAATAGCACTCATTAGCAGGATCCATAGTCGATGGCGCTGGACATATCTGCTGCTGGCAAGTAGAATTACTAGTATTCGATTGAATCCTGACATCGTGTCCAGAATTCTGAATTTATGGTTTTGAGTACCAATCTTTTGAAGAATTTTCAAGTCAAACTCATGACCAGGTAAAATTTAAATTGAGCGTTTGCCAAATTGAAAATTTATAAATAAATAGGGACGCCTTGGGTTCAAATAAGGGTGATGAAGTATTTTCTTCATAAAAGTTATATTTTACGACATCTGGTGTTGCGATGAGAGTTGATTGTTTGCAGCACATGAGTTGCAACACAAGATAGAATGAGGCCCGGTCGCATTTGAAGTACTTGTCATTGAGAATATTCAAGCGTAAGAAAATTTGATATAATAATAAATAATTTATTGTTTTAACTTATACGTTTTGTAGGTGACGCTGCTCTGCAAATAGGTGAATTCCATCCTTATAAAACATGACGGGACCCACAACATACTCTTCCTTTCTTGGGTTCACCATGGTGAATTTAAGATCCTTGAGAAGAATAGAGGCCATGAGTTTACTTTCAAAACGAGCCATATCTTTTCCCAAACAGATTCGATTCCCAGCCCAGAAAAACGGAAATCTGTATTCATCTGGTTTTTCACACACTCCGTTATGCAACCATCTTGAGGGAATAAATGAATCGGGATCCTTGCTGTAAGCCGGGTTTCTACCATAGGATTGGTTCGCAATAATGACCATGGTGCCTGCCGGTACCACAACTCCACTGGGTAGAGTATCCTCCTGTTGACAGAACCTGGGATCATTTCCTACAGACGGATACATACGCAGAGCTTCATAAAACACTGCATCACCAAATGGGAAATCCTTGACTCCTTCTTTTGCAAAATGTTGTGAACCGCTTTCCAATTTCTTCGTAGCTTGTTTCACAAACTCAACTTCAGCGAGCGAGTTCTCAGCAAGCAACGAAATCATGTTTGTGAGGACATAGGACGTGGTATCACGACCTGCTATCATGATATTGACGACCATATCTCGCAAGTACACTGTATTAAGCATCTTAGTCTCTAATCCTTTACTTTTTGCGTGCGAGATGTATAATCCTAACATGTCAGTGAAATCATCTGAGTCTTCTAGGTTGCCTTCTTGCTCGAACTTGTTCAATCGATCTTGGATGATTTCAACAGCGTAAGAATTCACAATATCTAAATTATCCTGGTAATCCGCTTCGACGCCTAACTTGAAGAATTTTCGAATTTCCCTCAAAAATGGTGGATCGGTCATTCGCACGGAAGCAGCGATCTGGCAGTTGTCGAAAGCCACTAGAAACGCATCTTTCTCACAGGCTAAGGATTTCTGAAAAGAGTGTGGAGAGACCCCCAAAGCTATCTCGCAGAATGCGTCGAAAATGATCGCTTGAAACATTATCTGAACATCAAATGATTCCTTACGTTCGGCGAATTCTGTAAAGGCTTCCTTGAGTTCATCAGCGTGCCTTAAGAAAACGGTTGACATTATCTTTGACATGTTATTTCCAGTAAACATGTTTGACGCAATCTTCCTGTGAGTAGACCATTCAATCCCATCTACGTTGAAGATACCTTGGCCGAGTATCTCAGTGAAAGCGTGGTTAAAACCCTTCATGTGGTCGTAGTTTTTTTGATAGTTTAACCAATTGTCTTTCAGTATATACTTGCGATCCCGCTCGTCATGCGGAACAAAAATAATATTTTGAGGCATTGAAACGAAAAAGGATTTGAAGTTATTCTCCTTTGAAGCAGTGAGCATGGACTTATGTAAGTCATTGCGCATCGTTAAAAACAGAGGAAGATGTCCAATGAATGGGTAGAAGCTGCCGCTTTTAACCGGCATCAGATTGTCCTTAAATCTTTTCGCACCTTGCGACAAGATGAGACTCGTGAGAACAGCTACAATTGTCATCCACAATCTCTGCTTCCGCTCCTTGATGAATCTGGTTCCTACGAAGAGAAGGGCCACCAACCCAGCAAGTCGTTGTTTCGAGAGAAAAGTCATGACACACTAAATTGGTTTTGTTGTCCCACGTTTATATTGTATCTTCAAAACGCGAAAGTTTGCGTATCAATGGTCTTAAAAAACATATTTACAAGAATAGTGTATTGTTCATTATACTTTTGTGTAAAACCGACGAATCTGTTAATAACCAAATGTGCACTTTCGTGGAGATTGGTGTTTGAACTCATAAGAGTTTCGCGTAGCCATACCACAATGTTATTCTAAAAGTTGCACAAAATTTTTTATTGCCCTATTCATGATTCATCTGGAACTTCAATTGCTCGATAGATCAGTTAGATCGTTCAGCGTTTGAGACTTCAATGGGTTGAGGTAACAAATATATCGCTATTTAAACCAACTTTGTTCTCATTGGCGAGTGATGTGCCATTTTTTTCGGAGTCCTCATGGCTTTTAATTAGTAAGGTCTGACCACTGCCTCCTCTACAAAACAGCCTGCAACCCCTCAATATTAATTACTTCTGGGAATTTCATGTTTTAAGACCTTCTCCGGTTTTAGGAAGAAACTTGGAAGACCCTTCGAAGTTGCATGCATGAGAATACAAGAAAAGAAATAACTCTAAAAACGACGACTAGGTATTAGGCATTACAAAACAGTCATGCAATGGCTTCGATGTGGTCAGTAGGGTATTGCTCAGTCTGTACGTAGTAGATGGAGTGAAGATCCAGAAAACGGTTGTTTGATTAAGTGCAAGTGTACAAAATAAAACAACATTTTCTATCTACCTTCTTATAATTTTTAGATTTACCACATGGAGGTTATTCGAGATTTTGGAGGATCATCTATATTTCAAAATCAAAATTTGATGAACATCAAGTATGAAGAATCTATAACCGCTAACTTTCATACAAGTATCAGTCGTAGTTTTTAAACTCAACATCCGTTGTCACTATACTTGGCCTCACAAAATGGGGTCCTGATTTCCTGTCTTAACGTCATCAAAGTTGCTTTCTTACTCCTGAAACGATTAGCTCTTTCAAGAGCTTTCTTTTCCAAAGGATCTCCAATGACCTCGTTAAAGAGAATCCTTGAAGTAGGAAATTGTCTATACAATTTATACACAGCTTTAGGCCAACTGGTTAGGTCATACATTGACCACACACATCCTACTGTTGGACTCCACTTCCTAGGACAAACTTTACCTCTCCTGTTTCTACCTGCTGTTAGATGGCACATCTCGGCATACAGCCAAGTCCTATCGGGGACCTTTCCGGCTGTTATAAGGTCGGTGTCGCTATTTGCCATGGCGACTTCGTCAACTGCAGTGCCACCTGCGTTGGTTATTTGAAAATCCGCCAGGTTCGAATTAATACCTGCAAACTTGGCAATTGTTAATGCCAAGTCATAATGCATAATCGGATAAGTGGAAATGGTGCCAGCAGGAATAACCCCAGGATACCACATGATGGTAGGTGAGCGTAGACTGCCTTCGTACATTCCCCTTTTGATTCCTTTCATACCTGCTTGAGCAGAGAAGTATTGGGCTGGATTGTAGCGCCGGTCTTTGAAACCCTCTTGATGCGGTCCATTGTCAGATATGAATATCACCAAAGTGTTCAAACCGTGACCATTTTCATCCAGGTGTTCCAACAACTGCTTTATATCTTCATCAATAGTCAACCCGACCATTGCTTTATGGCCCTTCACCTCACTCTTAGCTTGGCGCCTTGGAACAGGTGAATTAGCATACAAACCAAATTCAGGCACTGGATGCGTTTTCAAACGACAATCATCAAACTTGTCGGCATCATTCTCATACAGTGACGAATGAGGAGCCGTGGGGGCCCAGTATAGAAAGAACGGAGACGCTGCGGTATCAATGAACTCCAATGCAACCCGTCGAAATTCATGATCAGCATAAGTACACACCCCTGTCCCAAAGCATTTATTCTGTGAAGCACCTTCATTGTTGGGGTACGTGGTAAAATTCGGAGCTGGATTTTCACGAGTACAGGAAGGTAGCTGTTTGGGGAAACTATATCCAGTAGATGCGTGCGTGAAAAAACCAAAAAAAAGATCAAATCCTCTTCTACAAGGACTGCCTGCGCTGTCATCTTCTGAAGCCATACCCCACTTACCCACAGCAGCAGTCTCGTAACCATTCGAGTGCAGCATCTCCGCAATTGTGGTTCGATCATTTGGAATATCAACGTCGGAATTCTCGTTCCCTTGTCCGTTACCTCGAACAAAGTTCAATCCTACTTGAATCCCAGTCATTAAAGAGTGGCGGGAAGGACCGCACACTGAGGATGATGCATAACTGCGCATAAACCGCTTTCCTTCTTTCGCTAATTTAGATAGTCCGGGAGTTTGCATGCGACGGTTCGAAGGAATTCTCTTTAGAATATTTTTCTCGTCAAACGACCACTCGGGCTCGTGTTGGTTCACTTCGCCTACGCCGAGATCATCAGCTACGTATAAAATGATGTTAGGCACGCTGTAAGAGACTGCTGGTAATGAGAGAGCGAACGCAACAAGAAGTCCTTTCATTTTAGTTTTGAGAACTCCAATCGACTCTCTTCAGCCTCCAAATCGGATAAGAAAAATTCCTATAGTAATAGCTAATAGCAGTTACATTAGGAACGAAGTCTGAAAAAAAGTCCAGTTCAATTATTAATACCTTGGTAACTAAATTATTTTGAACCGAAAAATCGAATGCGAATGAAACAATGAAATGAAACGACGAATCATTTTGGATATCTATTGAAATTTATGTTATTGTCAATTGAATTTTTAATAAATTAACGGGAAAAAGGATCACATTCAACATATTGGCCCATATACTTGTTTCTCTCTTCGTCGTTCATATCTTGATATGTCTTTGCTCCATGTGACCGCAAGAGAGCAATAAGATCTGCAGCCTCTTCCTCGCCACAATCGGATGCTAATGATAGAGGAGTGGAGTGGCATGGAGTGTGACATTCTGGTGGAGATATTGTATTGACACATGCTCCATTTTGAATAAGAAACTCTGCACCTTCTATTGCATTCCTTTTACATAATAGTTGCGACGCAGTGATACCGTAAGTGACATTGAATGGGATGTCGCATTTCGCCCCTTGCTGTATCAGAAACTTCGCCACATCTAGGTGGTTAGACATACATGCTACAACTAGAACAGGAAGACCTATTTCAGTTAGAGAGTTGATATCGAAATCAGGGGCGGCTTTGAGAATCGATTTTATTAATTCTTTTCGTCCTTGCATGCATAGGAAGAGAAGCGGTTCTGCACAACTTGCACCATGAGTGATAAGCGCGGTCATTACGTCTGTATAACCATAGGCGGTTGCCAGGACAACGTACGAGTCTCCACTTGCGTTTTTAGTTTCTGGAGAAATGCCGTTGGACAATAGATATTCGACGCACTTCAGAGAATTGAAACAAACTGCGAACTCCAGTTGCAAATCTGTCCGTGCACAGTTTGGGTCGATACTTTGAGGGTTGTATTTATGAATAAGTTGAAGCATGTCGATATCATTGTTTAT
>Ga0105055_10012262_pt1 | contig 10455 bp, 25 predicted proteins | sample BON03_FD_78090 | JGI IMG/M metagenome (GOLD analysis project Ga0105055, IMG submission 78090) | Freshwater microbial communities from Lake Bonney liftoff mats and glacier meltwater in Antarctica - BON-03 | ecosystem: Environmental > Aquatic > Freshwater > Ice > Glacier meltwater | place: Lake... | reverse complement strand
TGATGGGTTTTTATTTTATTTTGCTAATAAAATCTTTTTAAATATAGAAGAAAATAGAATACATTTCTTCAATGAAATGCATCAAGAATGGTTTATCTTTGATATGAAAAATATCGTTTCTACTTCCAAAGAATTAGTCCAGGTTACACCTGGTATTCTGCCTATGATATATGGGTGACGAGAAGCACGGTACTTTCTGTCTTTGCAAAGAAAAAATCATGAAAATTAATGAAGAAAATTGGGACAAAGAACCAAAACAACCATCTAATGGACATAGTTCTAAGCCTGATGAAACTTTCCGCATTGGAAGAATATATAGGGCTGATAAAAAGTATTTCAAGGGGAAAGAACACAAAGGGAAAACATCTACCTTAAGAGATCACAGAAAATAATATGAAAATATACAAAATGATATTTCACACAATGGATTATTATATAATCAGCAGAAGTTGTGCAGAAGCTCTTGTCAAATTTAAAGAATATTGCAAGAAGGAGTACATGGGTTATAATGAAAGCAATCCAAATTCGTATGAACCTGACACTATTGAAGTGTTGCAGGGAGAAGCTATAGAGTGATAGTATTTGGAACCGTAGCTCAATTGGTTAGAGCAAAAAACTCATAATTTTTAGGTTGAGAGTTCGAGTCTCTCCGGTTCCATTTTTTCAACTTCTTACACGGAGGTCAACTATGAAAAAGTTAATTTGAGGCTGTGTCAGAAATCCTTGTGAATCAATGTCAGAAAGGTTGTAGACGAATTTTCCTATGCGGAAGATTATAATGCAACAATGAAGTCTGCAAAACTATTTCTCCACTTTAGAAGTGACTTCTTAGAAAATGTAAGTGGATTGAATACATTTCAACGTTGTTATGTTTATAAGAATTCTGTATATAACAACGATGTATTTAATTTGTAATAATATATTATATTATACGGTTTTACAGAAAAGCCTAGTGTCGCATTGGCCAATGTGACCGAATCATCTTACTATGAGGTGTTTTATGAACTATTGACCATCTGATTCATGAATGAATTAACTTAGTTGATCTCCATAGATGAAAATCTGTGGAGATTTTTTTACTGGAGGTAAAAATGGCAAAGTCCGCACAAAAACTTCTTAAAGAATTACAACCCTCGTGTTGCATTCCAAGAAATAATACAAAAGTTAAAGAATTTAAAGATATTTGTGGGAAATATATTCTGGAAAATGCCGAAGTATTTAGTTATCGTTTTCTTCCTGAAAGATATCGAGAACTATATGAGCGTATTGTCTCAGCAATAATTATTTGTAGCGAAGATTCTACAAATATTATTCATCCATTCAGTCTTATGAAGACAATTGTGTTAAAATCAGGAAGAGAAGAAAAGGTAAAGACACTTCTTATTTCTATTTTTGGGAAAAAGGATATTGATGAAATTTACAATTTATTAATACAAAAGAAAGAAAACCTTGTTTTTGAGATTTCGTGTAAGTATAAAGATATTTTAAGGATGTCTTTGTCAAAACACTTTGACTCTTGTCGAAATCTGATATCTGGTGGATGGTCTCATCTTGCTGTCAAAGCGGCACAAGACCCTATTTCAGGAATTGTTTATATTCGTGATAAACGTGGTGATTTTATCTGGAGGAATTGTTTCTCTTTGGTAAAAAATGATCAGCTTAACAAAGTATGCCTATTTTTCAATGTTACTCATTTCGGTGATGCCAAATATCGAAACTATTTTATAGAAATGTTTGTTAAAAACAATATTTCTAATTTTAGCGTTATTGTTAATGACGTTCTTTATCATAATGAAAATATTTCTAATGAAATCAATCATTTTGATATTATTCCCTTGGACGGACAGAAGACACTATCGAACGATAATGAAAATAGAGTCTTTAACCAATCGCATAAGTATATCCTTTCAAAATAAAAATCAATACTTTTTTACTTACAAGGACAAATTATGGACATTTTTAAACGAATCATATCGTTACCCTTTTTATTAATCGGAGTAATATCAGGAGCTATTGAAGTATCTATTTTGTTTTGTTTTAAGAACATTGAAGAGGGTATGAAATTAATGGGAGTGGAGGACGACACATACTAAATGAAAAAATCATCTAAGTCAAAAACCTTTGTCCTTGAAATAGAAAGAAGCTCAGCACAGTCTTTCGATGATAATCAATCTGAACAATTGGATTTTTCATTAGACGACAAGATCGACGAAGCAATGTTTTCTGTTGTAGAGAAACAGATAGAGAATGTGTGTACAGTAATATTTTTAACCCTTGAAAGGATTTATGGAAACGAAAATTAAGCCCAAAATTTGCAGCGTCACCCCGGAGCAACAAAGACTTATGGATCTAGAAGTCGAGATTGTCTTCCAGTGCTTGACAACTCCATTTGAAATGGATAGCATTGAAACTATCAAATCAATTACTGGATCAGAAGAAGTTATTCTGGCTCCTTCTCCAAAGGCTTGCAAAGATTTGGATATTGAACTTCTGAAAAAAGAAGGCGTTGAAGAGATTTCTCAGGCAGAAAAACAGTATTTTTCATGCCTTCTTTTCTGGTTGCCTTGGGCGGCGAGATACGCCCAAGCAAAAATTGCCGGTGTTAATTTTTCAGACATGGAAAAGTATGAAAAATTTCAAAAGTTCGCAAGAAATGTATTTTTCTGTGTTCCTCGGGCAGGATGGTGCATTGTCTCAGAAAAGCCTACTGAGGTCAATTGGAACTCAGCAAGAACGTTTCTTCACAATGAAACTGGCCCGTCCATTAAGTGGAAAGATGGATTTTGCATGTGGACCATCAACGGGATCAGGGTGAACGAGAAAATTGTGATGCGTCCAGAAACGCAAACAATTGAAGAAATCAACGAAGAAGGTAACAACGATGTGAAATCCATTCGTATCGAAAGATATGGATGGAACAAGTATCTTAAGGATTCTAAGTCAGAGTTAGTCGACACCCGAATGCATCCACGTGAATTGACCCAGGAATCACTATACGTTGATCCGTTCGGAACGATGCGACTGATCGCCATCGATCCATCGAGCGAGAAGCCGGTGTGCCTTGGTGTTCCTCGTGGTACCAAGACATGTAAAGAAGCTCAGTCGTGGATTTCTCACGGAGCTGATGAAATTTCAATGTGTAGAGATTAATATTGTGTCAGTGTGTTTTTTTCTTTTTATGGAGTATCGATATGTCAAGGACCGCAAATGTGAATGGTGGAATGCTTACAAATCTGTTGGAAAACAACGCAAATTTGGACATTTCAGACATCAATTCCGACTCTTTTTCTGTCAAAGGAGCAAATGTTGTCGACAACATGCTTGTAGATGTGTTGGAGAATAACAAAATTTCGGGATATAATAAAACCTTGGATGTTGCAGAGAACATCCTTGATTCTGTATCAACGAAAGTTAGACAGCACTCTGCTTGGATGCCCGGAGATGTTGCTCATCAAGGAGATGTTACTTTGGTAGGTCTCCCCAGTCTCCCAATCAAGAAGACTACCAGAAAGGATAGACAAATTGCTGATGGAGATACGAAGGGTTCTCGGCATATTGTCGAAGGTGGAGAGATCTTTGATGCGGACACAACAGAAGTGGCCGCTATGATCTCTAAGGCGACAAAAGGCCGTGTCTCTCCTGGGGTCCAGTATATTGGGCCTGTTTTTTCAGGACCGTGTACGCTAACCCATCCACAGCACCAGCACCAAACCTTTCCTGCGAATTGTGTCGTGGTTGCGGTGTATCAGCGGAATATGGACGCAGAAGAGAGAGAGGCTCGGGCTAAGGATTGATTTCTAAACTTGCGGCCATGTAGATGAAATTAATTTTACATGGCTGTTTTATGAATAAAAAATATTCTCATGTTAATTTATTTCCTGTTTTTTCTGCTTATTCTATTACAATGACCGAAGACACAAAAGATAGACTAGACTTTAATTTTGATCTAGGTATCTTTCTAGCCTCTTATGAAGCGATTGACGAAACAATAGTGAGGAATGTATTTCTTCCGCTTCAAGAAGAAATGATCTTTAGATATGTTAGCAAATAATAAAATCATACCAATTTACAAAAAGCTTAGTGTTTATCATTCAGAAATTAGTCAGATTGAATTTGACAAAGTTGTTCGTGAACAAATAGAAAAACGCTTAGATTTAAATATTTGGTACGCCACTTATTGTCATTTAAATAGAGGCATTGTAGACAATCTTTGCTCAGGCATAAGAGATCAAGTGTTGCAGGAATTTAAAACAAAATGAATAAATGCGACCGAACACAACACATTATAAATGATTATATTAGATATAGTGCTTGGATACTGTCAGAAAATGAAATTTCTGTACAGATAAGAAATCATTTGTCTGATACTATTCAAGTTGACAAAACAGAACAACTTTGTGATCAAATTAACTATTTTTTGCCCAGAGAATTACTATGATAGAAGATCTTGTTGGTAAAAAATTCATAAATATTTTGTGCGGTATTGGTGACGCATACGCGATGTTCGTCCATCAAGACGGAAGTTATTTCCAACTAGGATCAGAAACTGGCAATTCTAAGATAAACTATCTCTCAAGTGATCCGAAAGATTTATTCAACCTTCCAATTGCTATCGCAGAACATGTTGAGTGCAATGTTATTGACAGAAATGATAAATTAAAATGGGTGTTTTTTCAATTCGTGACCTTTAGAGGGAATATAGTTATTGGATGGTCTGTTGAAAAAGAAGTTGAGTCATTTGTTTTGGACTTTGTTGAAAATGTTTAAAATATGGCGACGTAGCCCAACTGGCAGAGGCAATAGACTTAAAATCTATTCAGTGGGAGTTCAAATCTCCTCGTCGCTATTGGTTAGAGAAATTAAAACACTTTATTTTTGAAAGAAAAACATGTTCTATTTGATGATATTTCAATTTATTATTATTCTCTCTTTGATCTTTAAGATGATGTGGATCAATATAAATGCTAATCATTACGAAGAATTAGCAAAAATTGAAAAGAATTTTTCTGACAAGGTGCTTAAAGAATTTACCGAATTGACCAAAAAATACATTCTTCTTATTGATGATCGTATTGATTCTTTAGAAGAAGACGAAAAGGACACCACGAACGAGCTCTGATAACTTGTTTGATTTTTCAAAGATTTAAAATGACACAAGAGCACATCAAGACGTTATTTCTTTTGACTGAAACTCCCATTATTGGCACGCGAGATAAAATAGATCTTTTTCTTTCTGTGGAATTGCAAACTTATTTATTAAATGATTTTACTAAGGAATGTGAGAATGGCATACTAAGAAAGTTCTTTTCATGGACAGAACAACCTAGTCCTATTATTAATATTGTTAATCATTTAAGAACAAGAACATAATGAGAATATGACAATGAATAATTAACAATGGACTATACGATGAATGATTCGCAATTTAATAAAAAAATAAATAGTCTTCTAAAAGATATTCCAAAAGAATTTCATAGTTTGGTTACGGGTCTCTCTTGGGAACAAGGGCACTCATCCGGCCATTCTAATGTATTAGAGATAGCTGATGACATTGTGGTATTTCTGCTTCCATGTATCGAAAAATACAAAAAATCATTGCTACCTAATGAATAAAACAATAATAAAACATGCTCGTTTCAATTTTATGAGTGAAAATCATATGATTTTTTATAAAGAATCTTATATTGATTTTACTTATGTTATAGTAAATATTTTTGAAGGTAGCTTTCTTGGTATATCGAACGACATTAATAGAAGTCTGATAGAAGATTCAAGAATTTTTTTAGCAGAAACAAAAACTGGATTTTAAACATGAAAACATTATTTCTTGACGTAGACGGCGTTCTTAATACGTCGAATCTTTTGTCTTCGTTTTTCATAAGCGATAAAAGAAGCGATCCTGTCTGTCTCGATAGACTGGCTATGGTTAAGCGAATAGTAGATAGCACGGGGTGCGTAGTCGTTTTATCTTCCTCTTGGCGACTAACCGACACACTAAGAAATAGAATCACTACAGAGGCAGCAAATGCCGGTGTAAAAATATATGACATCACTCCTGATTTACCAACAGAAGATCGTGATATTGAAATATTAACATGGTGTGAACTTAACAGCGTAAAGACGTATGCCATTCTGGATGATCTCTCATTACTCGATCCAAACCTATTTCAAACCACTATGTTAGATGGTTTGACAAATAAAATTGCAGACAGCATTATCAAACATCTTGGAGATTAATCATGGAAGAAACACGCCTGAATAACAAAAAATTATTAAATTGGATCGAAGATCTTTTGTTGCTTCTTTTAAAGGAAAATAATGGAATAACAAAACAAGCGTTTTGGGAATATTGTGAATACGTTGGAAATAAAACTTATTTGGAAGGGAGTTATTTCTTAAAAACGTGGGCACATGAGAGAACGTTTAAGTCGTTTATTGGCAAACGATTAATTAAAAAACTGTCTCCAAAATCTACTGTGTATGTATATCAAAAACAAAAGGCTCTTTTAGAAAAGGATTGAACAATGCGATTTATTTCCACTTTGTTGATTATTGTTTATTGTTTGTTTGTAACATCAGTTGGGCGGGCAGAAAGAAATGTGTGGGGTCCTTCTGAAGTTGAAAAAAATCTTGCGAAGATTCAGAAAGAAACCGTTATGGCTTGTCTGATCCTAGAAGCAGGAGGAGAGAGGCCTCTGGGCATGGACTTTGTTCTTCATGTAATTAAGAATCGTTCTGGCGGATCAAAAAAAATTGAAGATTGGTATAAAGTTGTTACTAAGAAAAATCAATTTTCTTGTTTTAACGACGGAATAGACGCCGCTGTTTTGCGAGCAAAAAAACATGGAAAATGGTTACAAGCATCATCTATAGTAGACAATATCAACGAAAGCAATGACGGGACTCTTGGAGCTACTCATTATCATGTATTCATGGGCAAGTCGAAAGTTACTCCATATTGGACCCATCCCAAGTATGGTGGCGTCAACAAGAAAGCTATTGTTTGCAGAGAACACTACTCGCATGTGTTCCTTAAGAATGTTGACTAACTTCAGAAACTGTGTTTGTTTTTATTATTAAGTATTTAAAGGAATTTTTATGAACAAGAACTTTGTATTGTTAATTGCTTTGATTGGATCCTTTTACTGCAATGTCTATTTGTTTGTGCAGAATCAATGGAATGGAAAAATCCAAAAGATTCAAGATATTCAAATTAGTGTTTTGAAGGATCAAATGACTGATCTTCAGTATACTAATCAACAAGTTATGTCTGGAGGATTAAATATCAACGGATACTCTGACAACAAAGTAAATATAGAGACTATCAAGTATTCTAGTTATACCACTGGATATAATGATGCTATCGAACATGTGGGGAAGAATTATCCTAATAGTGGATATGCAGCAGGATATCACGCAGCAATTGAACAATTTGAAACCAAAAAAGTGTCAACAAACCAATGAGAAATTTTTATGACAGAAGAAATAGAAACAATCCAGGTTGGTGATTTTATTTATTCTTGTGGGGCTTTTGCTAAGGTTACTGCTATTGGAAGAGATTGTTATTTAGCTATTCAAGAACCAGGAAATTACGAGGTTCGATATCTAAAAACAAAATGCCGCAGATTCAATCAAAAAGTTAACATACATAAGATAATGATTGGACACACTGAGGTTTCTATTCCAATGAAAGAAGGTGGAAAAAGAATTAACTCTTCTTTTATAGCAATGAGAGCACTGTTTGGAATAAGAGAGAACAGTCAAGATGTAGCTGTTTTAAATGCAATTGACATGCTGGTAAAAATACTGGAACAAACAGATGCTAATTGACATTGATTATCGACAACTAAATAACACAAGATATATAAATTTTCTTGGAGAACATTTGAGAAGTGAGTTTTTTAACGAAAGAAACGAAAGTCGCGGATGTTATAATACCTTTGAGGTCAATAATCATGTTATGTCTTGTGGTGATAGAATTGTCCCTTGGGTTGACGAGAAAGCGAATCCTCCTTGCCTTCAATTCAAACCAGCGATAAACAACGATGACGAATATTATACAACATATTATATTAACTATAAAGAAAGTAGAATATATATGATGTATCACTGGGATAGAGATGGTACTCTGATTTTTGAATTACCAAACAAATTTATCTTGGTTAACTCAGATTGTAAAAAAGATAAAGACTGGACTGTGTACGCATCGTGGGAAACATATCATCATCCTGGAAATATTTAACATGTTCTATAATAGAATAATATTTGCATTAGCAATGTACTCAATAACATATGCTATTTTGGGAAATGCAAATGCTTCTCATGTATCTATTCTGTGTATGTCTGTTATGATTTTTATTTCCACTTTGAATAAAGAATAACTTGTTTTTGTCCTTGTAGCTCAGATGGATAGAGCAGCAGCCTTTGACGCCGTTATATTATATAACAACACTAGGAGCCTTCTGTGTGGAATATTCAACGTATTATAAGCAAGGGTGATTACAATTATGCTGTAGTCCCAGAACATCCGCGGTGTATAAAGTACGGGTATGTTCTGGAACATAGAGTGATAATGGAAAATCATCTTGGTAGGACGTTGAGTGCGAATGAAGTAGTACATCATATAAACGAAGACAAGAAGGACAACCGATTAGAAAACTTACAGGTTATGACCAATGAAGAACATCATGTATTACATGCACTTCAAAAGGGATTAGTCTGTGTTGAAATGAAGTGTCCTTATTGTAATAGTTTGTTTGTTAGAGAGAAGAGAAGAACCCATTTAATAAAAAAGACCAACACTCAAACCTGTTGTTCTAAAAGATGTGGGAACCTTTTCTTTCGAGTATTATCTAAGGGAAGAACACCAGAAGTGGAGATCGCTATATCGGGGAATCTCGTAAGAGAGTTTAACTCTCTCGACAATCCCGAGGAAACCACCTTATAAGTGGGTTCCGTAGAGGCCATACGCGATCAGCCTGAAATGGCTAAGAGATGGTCCAGCCAGCAAGCCCGTAAGGGTGGTCATAGTAATGTGATGCTGGAAGCTAAGCTGCGGGTCGTTGGTTCGAGCCCAACCAGGGATATTTGTAAAAAAAGGAATTAGTATGTCAACTATAGCAATTTTATTCTCTTCTATACTTATGTTTTCAACATGTTTATTATATTATTGTTTAGTTAAGATATTTAGGGTTCGTAATTCTAAATATAAAAAAAATTGGTGCGATAGAAATTATAAATTGACGAGATTTTTTTCATACGATTGAAAGGATTTTATGCTAGCTTTAACGAGACGAACAGAAGAGGAAATTGTAATTGGAGATCCAAAAAATCCACTTGGGTCTTTTAAGATCGTTAGTGTAAAAGGAGATAAAGTAAGATTGTCATTTGATTTTCCTAAAAATATAGAAATCAATAGGAAAGAATTGGCCGAATGCAAGGCTAAGCAATAATTATACGTCCCTGTAGTTTAATTGGAGATAATACAAGAAGCCCATTGTGGATGAGTATTATCTATAAAACTTACAAAAGTAAATCTTGGTTCGAGCCCAGGCGGGGACATTTTTCTTAAAAAGAATATAGTTGACGGTGTTAGTGCGTCAGAACGGATTTTAACCTAAAGGATATGAAAATGGAAAGCATTGAATTAGATACTGAACTCAAGAGACGGTTAATTAACTCTTTGGATAAGGTCGAGGAATGGGTAAGAGCAGGAGAAAGCCTTGTTAAAGAACAAGCTCCTCTTGTTGTGCAGGACATTATTAATTGGGGAATTTTTGGTTATGGAATAAGTGCTGTGGCAAGCTTCGTATCTATTGTTATTATGATATTTCTTATTATTTCTATAGGAAAAAAAGCTCGTAGTTTGACAGAAGACAAGGACGAATGTATTGTTTTTGCTTGTGTTTTAACTATGATTGGTTGTGCTGTTGTGACTATTCTTTTAGCAATTAATTTTGTAGCAAGTTCTCCAGTTGCCTTGAAAGCTACTTTTGCTCCTAGAGTATACGTGCTTGAGCAACTTGGAATAATAAAAAATAAATAAGAATAAAAATCTATCGAAGAGACAAAAGAAATTATATGAAAAATCTTAAGATACAAATAGACTGTAGCGAAGTTCCGAAAAAAAACTACAAAACACTTCGTCAAACTAGTCCCAATGTTGCTTGTGTTGTAAGAGACAGAGGAAGCGGTCTGCCAGATCGTGTCGCATGGAGAGATCATTCTGATTGTGTTATTATGTGCGAAGAAAGTGGAGAAACTTATGTTGCAACATATCTTTCTAGAGATCTAGAAGTAATAAGAGTTCTTGGCAAACTTAGTTTAATTTTTGAACTATAAGGAATTAATATGATCATCATTATTATGCTTGTTTTTATTAGTATGTGTATCTTGATGGCTGCTGGGTATGCACTGGGGAGACTAAATAATATTAAAGACTCCTCTCTTCATATT
>Ga0105055_10012260_pt1 | contig 10456 bp, 8 predicted proteins | sample BON03_FD_78090 | JGI IMG/M metagenome (GOLD analysis project Ga0105055, IMG submission 78090) | Freshwater microbial communities from Lake Bonney liftoff mats and glacier meltwater in Antarctica - BON-03 | ecosystem: Environmental > Aquatic > Freshwater > Ice > Glacier meltwater | place: Lake... | reverse complement strand
CACTGCACCGGGCGTTTCGACGGCACAGCTTGTACGGCGCGCCTGGGTCAACGCAGACACGCTCACCGGGCGCCCGTCAGTCCGCAGCGAAGAACCCAACGAGGTCGGGGCAATAGCGCGCCACCCGGTCTGGGTTCAGCGCAACGCCGAGGCCCGGCGTGTCGGGGATCGGCAGCATGCCGTCGGTGTCCAGCGAAAAGGGCACCTCCATGATCCGGTCCACATAGGGGCTGCCACCGATGTATTCGACCAGATCGACATTCGGCAGCGCGGCGGCCAGTTGCAGATCCGCCGCCAGCCCCAGCGCGGTATTCCAGCCGTGACCGACATAGCGCACGCCGAAATCCTGCGCCATCCATGCGATGCGGCGCTGTTCGGACAGGCCGCCCACCTTGGTCACATCAGGCTGCACGATGTCGAACGCGCCCTGCGACAGGAACGGCAGGAACGCCTGTCGCCGGGTCAGAACCTCGCCCCCGGCAATCGGCAGCCGCGAGGATTTGCGCAGGGTCACGAAATCGTCCAGCGCGTCGGGGCACACCGGTTCCTCGAACCAGGCCACATCGCGCTCGGCCAGCATGTCGGCGGTGCGCAGCGCCCATTTCAGACCGTTGGGCCAATAGGCATCGCTGGCCCCGGCATCGACCATCAGCTTGCCGCCCTCGGGAAGTTGCCCGCGGGCCGCGTCGACGATGGCGGCGTCCAGCGCGAAATCGTCGCGCCGCCCGAACGGCCCCCAGCCGATCTTGAAGGCGCGAAACCCCTGATCGCGGAAACGCGCGATCTCGTCCGCCATCAGGCCGGGTTCCTCCATCAGCAGCGAACAATAGGGCAGCACCCGGTCGCGGTGCCGCCCGCCCGCCAGACGCGACACCGACAGGCCCGTCGCCTTGCCCAGGATGTCCCACAGGGCGATGTCGATCCCGCTGATCGTGTGGGTCAGCGACCCGCCGCGCCCCATCCAGAAGGTGTTCTGGTGCATCTTTTCGCTGACCCGTTCGGGTTCGAGCGCGTTCTCGCCCGTGAACAGCGGCTCAAGGACGCCAAGCGCGGCCTGCACCAGCCGCCCGTCGGTGAACACGCTGCCGAACCCGGTCAGCCCGGCGTCGGTGTGAACCGCAATGAGGGTGTGGACGGAATCCTCGGGCCTGATCTCGGTCGACCATCCGCCCTTGGGCGTTTCGCCGAACAGCGGGGCGGCCTTGATGCGGGTGATGCGGACCGGGGCGAGGGGATTTGCCAGCATGTTCGGGTTTCCTGGGTGACGCCGCGAAAGAGGCCATGTTGACATGGTTGATATAGTATACAATCTTACGATTCAAGAAGCTTCCAAGGATGGAAATCATGGCAGGACTGTCAGCAACGAGTCGGATCCAGTGCGATCTCGATTTCGACAGGAACGGGCGGCAGGCGGGGTATCTGCGCGCGCCGATGTCGCGCAACACCTCGGGTTGGGGGATCGTCGAAATTCCGGTGATCACCGTCAGGAACGGAACCGGGCCGACCGTGCTCTTGACCGGCGGCGTGCACGGCGACGAATACGAAGGCCCGATCGCGGTGTCGCGCCTGGCCGCACGTCTGACGCCCCAAGAGGTGCAGGGCCGGGTCATCATGATGCCCGCCGTCAATATTCCGGCGGTGTTGAACGACACACGCCTGTCGCCGGTCGACAACCGCGATATGAACCGCTGTTTTCCCGGCGATCCCAAAGGGACGTTCAGCGAGATGCTGGCGCATTTCATGGACAGCGTGATCCTGCCCATGGCGGATGTATCGGTCGATCTGCACACGGCGGGCCATTCGGGCGACACGGCCCTTTCCACCAACATGCACCACATTGCCGATCCAGCCATGATGCAGCGCACGCTGGACGCGGCGGCGGGGTTCGGCGCGCCTTTCAACGTCGTCTTCGGCGGCGTCGACGAGGGCGCCACCTTCACCTCCTGCGTCGAGCGGCGCGGCAAGCTGTCCCTGGGCACCGAACTGGGGGGATGGGGCCGGGTCAATGTGGAAGGGGTGCGCATCGGTCGGCGCGGCTGCGACAATATCCTGAAACATCTGGGGGTCATCGAGGGCACGCCTGAAACGGAGCAGAGGGACGGCGCGCCCGGAACCCGGCACATGATGGTGAAAGGGCGCGACAGCTATGCCTTTGCCCCCGCAGGCGGGTTGTTCGAACCGGCCCATGTGGTGGGCCAGCAGGTGCGCGCAGGCGAACCGGCGGGCTGGCTGCACTTTGTCGAGGACGTGGACAACCCGCCGCGCGAAATCCGCTATGGCGCCGATGGCATCCTGTGGATGTCGGCGGGCCCGGGCCGCGTGGCGCGGGGCGACACTGTCGCCGTTCTGATGCAGGATTATGAACCGGATTAGGGTGTTGTCATGCCAAGGCTACTGATCGTCGACGTCAAGCAGGAGATTTCGTCCTTCAACCCGATGCCGTCGGGTCACGGCGATTTCCAGATCGAAACCGGGGCTGCGATGCTGGCCCATCGCGGCTTGAACACCGAGATCGGCGGCGCGCTGTCGGTGTTCGACGCGCGGGCCGACATCGCGGTCGTGCCCACCATCGGCGCCCGCGCCCCCAGCGGCGGCCTGTTGTCCGCCAAGGGCTGGGCGCAACTGTCGCGCCAGGTGCTGGACGCGGTGCGCGCCGGGGCCGGGGAGGTGGATGGCGTCTATGCCTCGCTTCACGGAGCCATGGGCGCGGACGGGGAACTGGACCCCGAGGGGTATCTTCTGCGCGAGATTCGCCGGATCGTGGGGCCGAACGTGCCCATCGTCATATCGCTGGACCTGCATGGCATCCTGACCGACCGGATGCTGCAACAGATCGACGGGCTGACGGTCTATCACACCTATCCCCACGTCGATTTCGCCGACACCGGCGCACGGGCGGCGCGGCTCTTGCTGCGCATCCTGGAAGACGGTGTGCGCCCGGTGATCGCCCGGGTGGTCATTCCGGCGCTGGTGCGCGGGAACGAGCTTGTCACGGCCAAGGGATTTTACGGTGACATAATCCGTGAGTGTCAGCGTATCGAGCGCAATGGCACGGCGCTGGCCGCTGCCGTGATGATCGGCAACCCGTTCACCGATGTGCCCGAGTTGTGCACCCAGGCGTTGGTGCTCACCGATGGCGACGCCGACACCGCCGGGGCAGAGGCGCTGCGCCTGGCGGGCGAATTCTGGCCACAGAGGCAACGGATGCAGGGCGTGTTCGTGGCGCCCGGACGGGCCGTGGCCCAAGCGGCGACGATGCAGGGCCCTGTCCTGTTCACCGACGCCGCCGATGCCACGTCGTCCGGCGCCACGGGCGATTCCAACGCGGTCCTTTCCGCGCTGTGGCAGGCGGATTACCCCCATTCCGTGCTGGCCCAGATCGTCGATCCGGCTGCGGCGCGGGCCGCCCATGAGGCCGGGGTCGGCGCCACCATCGCCGTCACGCTGGGCGGCGCCATCGACCCTGGCCGGTTCACGCCGATGCCCGTCACGGCCCGGGTGCGGCTGCTGTCGGACGGGCAGGCGCTGCTTGAGACGATGAAGATGCCGCTTGACGCCGGAGCGACCGCCGTTCTGACCTTCGGGCGGTTCACCGTCGTGGTGATGTCCCGCCCGGTCAGCCTGTTCGACCGGGCGATGTACTTTGCCAACGGTTGCAATCCGCGCGATTTTCATACGATCGTGGTCAAGTCGCCCCATTGCGAGCCGCACATGTTTGATGACTGGGTGGAAAAGAACTTCAACATCGACGCGCCGGGCGCGACCTCGGCCAACCTGCCGACCCTGGGCCACACCATATGCGCGCGCCCGATGTTCCCGCTCGAGCCGGGTGCGCCCTTCGATCCGAAAGTGACGATCTATGAAACCCGAAACACCGAGTGAGGCACGATGAAGATCGAAGCGGTTGATTTCTTCTATTTCGCCATGCCCGAAATCACCACCGAGGCCGATGGCAGCCAGGATGCGTTGCTGGTGCGGGTCGTGGCGGAAGACGGGGTGACGGGCTGGGGCGAATGCGAGGCGGCGCCGCTGCCGTCCATCGCCGCCTTCGTCTGTCCGATGTCCCATGGCGTGTGTCGGCCCGTGGCGGCGTCGGTGCTGGGCCAGCGGCTGGACAGCCCCGCCGACATTGCGCGGATCGCCGCATTGGTGGCCCATGACAGCATGGACCTGTTGCAGGCCGCGCACACGTTTTCGGGTGTCGAGATGGCGTTGTGGGATCTGCTGGGGCGCAGGCGCGCGGTGCCGGTCTGGTCGCTGCTGGGATATGCGCGCAGCGCGGCCAAGATCCCCTATGCCTCGCTGTTGTTCGGAGACACGCCCGACGAGACGCTGGCGCGCGGGCAAAGCGCGGTGCAGGACGGGTTTCAGGCCGCCAAGTTCGGCTGGGGGCCGATCGGCACCGGCGACACGGCGCTGGACGCCGCGCACTTCGCGGCAGCGCGTGAGGGCATCGGGCCAGAGGCGCACCTGATGGTCGATGTCGGCCAGATTTTCGGCGAGGACGTGGAGCGCGCCGCCGACCGCCTGTCGGCCCTGGATGCGGCCAGGGCGCACTGGCTTGAGGAACCGTTCGACGGCCATGCGTTCGAGGCCTATGCCGCGCTGGCCGAGCGAAGCCCGAAGGTGCGGATCGCGGGCGGCGAGGCGGCGCACAACATCGCCATGGCGCGGCATCTGATGGATTACGGCAAGGTCGGTTTTATCCAGATCGACACCGGACGGATCGGCGGCATCGGCCCGGCCAAGGTGGTGGCCGACCTGGCACAGGCGCGGGGCGTCACCTATGTCAACCACACCTTCACCACCCATCTCGCGCTCAGCGCGTCGATGCAACCTTTCGCCGGGCTGGCGGACGACCGGATCTGCGAATACCCCGCCGACCCCAAGCCGCTGGCCGTGGCCGTGGCGCGCAATCCGATCCTGCGCGATGCCAACGGCGAAATCCGCGCGCCCGAGGCGCCGGGGCTGGGGATCGACGTCGATCTTGCGGCGATGAAGCAATGGCTGGTCGATGCCGAGATACGGGTTGGCGGCAAGGTAATCTATTCAACGCCGAAGGTGTGAGCCGGGGCAGCGCCGTTCACGCATCCGGCCTGGTCTCACCAACCAGATGACAGGCGGCGGTGTGGTCCGGCCTGCCCGCAGGGCGCGGCGCGGGTACTTCGACGCGACACCGATCAAAGGCCAGCGGGCATCGGGTGTGGAACCGGCAACCGGGCGGCGGGTTGGCGGCGCTGGGCACATCGCCCGCGACCGTGAAGAACGACTTGCGCCCCTTCTCGGGCGAGGGCACGGATTTCAGCAGCGCCCGGGTATAGGGGTGGGAGGGCGCGTCAAAGATCGCGGCGCGCGGCCCGATCTCGACGATCTGACCCAGGTACATCACCGCCACCCGGTCCGAGATGTGGCGCACCACGCCAAGGTCGTGGCTGATGAACAGGTAAGTCAGCCCCAGTTCGGTGCGCAGATCGTGCAACAGGTTCAGGATCTGCGCCTGCACGGACACGTCCAGCGCCGACACCGCCTCGTCGCAGACCACGAAGGCCGGGTCGAGCGCGAGGGCGCGTGCGATGCACAGGCGCTGTCGCTGGCCGCCGGAAAATTCGTGCGGAAAGCGCCCCGCATGATGGGTCGCCAGCCCGACCAGATCAAGCAGCCTGCGCAGCCGGGTTTCCCGGCCCGTGGAATCGCCGACGCCATGCACGGTCAGCGGTTCGACGATCAACTCGCCCGCCGTCATCCGCGGGTTCAGCGCACCGAACGGATCCTGAAACACGATCTGCATGTTGCGGCGCAACGCGCGCAGGGCGGGGGGCGGCATCGCCATCACGTCCTGGCCGTCGAACAGAACCGTACCGCGCGTCGGTTCGATCAGGCGCAGAACCAGTCGGCCCGTCGTCGTCTTGCCGCAGCCGGATTCACCGACCAGGCCCAGGGTTTCGCGCCTTGCGATGTCGAACGACACGCAATCCACGGCCTGCACCGGGTTGCGCGGGCCCAGAAGGCCCGATCTGCGGCCGGGAAAATCCTTGCCCAGGCCCCTGACGGACAGGAGAGGCGCCGGGGTCATGGTGCGGGTCCGGTGAACCTGTACCCGGTGTTGCGGATGCAGGCGGCGCGGTGGGCGTCGCCGACACCGACAAGGGCGGGCACTCCGGTTTCGCAGACCGGGCGCATGGCACAGCAACGGGGCGCAAAGCGGCAACCGGGCGGCAGGTCGAAAATCGCGGGCACGCTGCCGGGAATGGCGTTCAGGCGGTCCATGTCGCGGTCGGCAGGCGGGATCGAGGCCACCAGCCCCTCGGTATAGGGGTGCCGGGGGGTGCGGAAGATATCGCCGGCAGGTGCTTCTTCCAGGGTCTGGCCGAGATACATGATCATCACCCGGTCGGTGAAGGCCGAAACGACACCAAGATCGTGACTGATCAGAATGATGCCCATGCGGTATTCATCCTGCAAGCTGAGCATCAGATCGAGGATCTGCGCCTGGATCGTGACGTCCAGCGCCGTCGTCGGCTCGTCCGCGATCAACAGGCGCGGGCGGCAGACCAGTGCCATGGCAATCATCACCCGCTGGCGCATGCCACCCGACATCCGGTGGGGGTGGTCGTCGATCCGCAGTTCGGGCGAGGGGATGCCAACGCGTTTCAGCGCCTCGATCGCCCGGTCGCGGGCCTCGCGGCGGGACACGCCCATGTGGCGGCGCACGGTTTCGCCGATCTGCTGGCCGACGGTCATCACCGGGTTCAGCGCCGTCATCGGCTCCTGAAAGATCATGCCCATGGCCTGGCCGCGCAGGGATTCCAGCCGCCGCTCGCCGGGGTTCAGAATATCCTCGCCCATCAGGCGCATCGTATCGGCGCGCATCCTGCCACCCTCGGGCAGCAGATGCATCACCGACAGTGCGGTCATGCTCTTGCCGCTTCCGGATTCCCCGACGATGCCCAGAATTTCGCCTTCGCCGACCGAGAAGGACAGGCCGCCAAGAATTTCGGTCGACCCGAAGGTCACGACCAGATTCTCCACCTCCAGAAGCGGCGGCGGTGGCGCGGGGCGGAGCACAAGGGTCATTGCGGTGTGACGGACCTTTCGGCGGCAAAGACATTGCCCGGGGAATTATCGTATACCATCATACGATTTGCAAGCCTGGCCTGCGCTTGGTGGGGCGACTGTAGCGCCAAGGTTTTCCTGCGGCAGAGGGTCTTTCCCGCGGGCTCTGCCAAACCATTTCCATTCGTTCGGGTTGCGCGGCAATGCCTGCGCAGGGGGCATCGCGCCAGCGACACGCACCGCCGCAATGGGGCAGGCATCAGCCGGTACGGCGGTTTTCCAGTTGGCGCAACTGTTCGACCAGTTTGGCGTAATCGATCGCGCGGGAGTATTCGAGGATGTGGATTTCCATCAGCCGGTCGTATTCCGCCTGATCGCCCGTCCTGAGCGCCGCAATAACGTCGTCATGCTCGGCAACAATGGCCTTGACGTCCTTCTTGAGGGTCGAGAGCCCGAAGATGATCGTCAGTTGCCGCGACAGCGGCTCCCACGAGCGCGACAGGGTTTCGTTCTGCGACAGGCGGCACAGCTCCTTGTGGAATTCGGTGTCGAGGGTTGCCACACTGAACTTGTCGCCGCGATCCGCCGCGTCGTGCATCCGGGCGACGATTTCGTCCAGCGGGCGCAGGTATCCTGCCTTGCCGACCCGCAGCGCCATGATTTCGGCGCCGGCCAGCTTTTCCAGGGCCAGCCGGACCTTCAGGATCTTCTCCAGCCGTTCGATGTCGACGCTCATCAGGCGCATTCCGCGATAGCGCTCGCTGACGACGACGCCCTGGCTCTCCAGCAGGCGCAACGCCTCGCGCACGGGAATGCGGCTGACGTGAAGCGCACGGGCGATCTCGGCTTCGACGATCCGGTCTCCGGGCAGGAAAACGCCCAGCGCCGTCGCCTTCACGATGGAATCCACCACCTGATCGACCAGGGTCTTCGCCGAGAGAGGCTCGAGTCCCGAAAGACTGGGCCTGGCTTGCTTTGCATTGACCGAGGACATTCCGGCAGTTCCTTGACAAACAGGGTTCGATGGAACATCGTATACGATTATACGATATTCTTGATGACGTTGCCTTATAGCCACAAACGGACGGCGCAACAAGTCTCGGACGATACATCTGCGGATCGCAACACGGGAGAGGAAAGATCATGAAACGAGTGCTGAAGCCACTTTTGTGGACCATGGCGGCGACCGCCGGTCTGGCCATCGCCAGCCCCCATGCCGGGATGTCTGCATGGGCGCAGACCATGGGGGGCGACGTTACCGTGGTCCAGTCATCCAACCCGCCCAGCCTGGATGCGATGTCCACGTCCTCGCAGGCCTCGCGCAATGTCAACATGAACATCTACGAAACGCTTTACGGCTTTTCAGGCGCCATTCAGCCGATCCCGATCCTGGCCGAGGGGGTCGAGATTTCCGACGACGGGCTGACCTATGTGTTCACCCTGCGTCAGGGCGTCAAATTCCACAACGGCAAGGAGATGACCGCGCGCGACGTCAAGGCATCGCTCGAACGCTATCGCCGCGTCGGGGCGACCGGCGGGTTGCTTGATCCGGTCGCGACCATCGAGATCACCGGCGACCATGAAGTCACCTTCACCATGGTCCAGAACACGCCGACCTTCCTTGAGGCGTTTTCGTCGCCGCGCGCCCCGGCGGTGATCATCCCCGAAGAGGACGGCGAGACCGAGGCGGGCAAGACCAGCCTGATCGGCACCGGGCCCTACAGGTATGTGGAATATGTTCCCGACAACTTCGTCCGGCTGGAGCGGTTCGAGGACTATGCCGCCGACGACCGTTACGAGAGGGAAGACGGGTTCGGTGGCAAGAAGACCGCCTATTTCGACACCGTGACCTTCCGCATCATCCCCGAACCGGGTGCTGCGGTCGCGGCGCTGGAGGCCGGCGAGGTGGATGTGGTCGAGCAGATTCCCATGCCTTCGGCCCGGCGCCTGGAATCCAGTGCCGACATCACCCTGCATGAAAACCTGCCCTGGGCCTTCACGACCTTCATCTTCAACCTGAACGAGGCCCCCTCGGACAACATCAAGTTCCGTGAGGCGGTGCAGGTGGCGCTGAACATGGAAGAGGTGATGGGCATTTCGGCAGAAGGGCTGTTCAACCTCAACCACGGCTGGCAATATCCGGGGTCGACCTATGACGCGGGCGAGATCGGCAAGGAGTATTACAACCTCAACGACGCCGAGCGTGCCAAGGAACTGCTGAAAGAGGCCGGATACAACGGCGAGGAGTTCTCGATCCTGACCGACACGCAGATCCCCGGCCACAGCAAGCAGGCCGTCGTGATCGCCGAGCAGTTGAACAGGATCGGCATCAACGCCGTCATCAACCAGGTCGACTGGCCCACGGCGCTGAAACTGCGCATGGAGGACACCGGCTGGAACGGCTGGACGCTGCAGATGGGGATCGAACCCTATCTCGGCCCCGTCGCCATCACGGCGACGCTGACCGGCAAGCGCCCGCATTTCGTCAAGAACGATCCCCAGCTTGACGCCCTGTATCAGGAGTTGATCGTCGGCGAGACCGTCGAGGGGCGCAAGGAGACCTTTGCGAAGATTCAGACGCGGCTCTATGAGTTCTTCGGCATCATCAAGGTCGGCGATACCGGCCTGATGCAGGCCGCGCGCAGCAACGTGAAGGGGTACGAGCCGTTCCGCTTTACCCGCATGTACGACGTGTGGTTCGAGAATTGACCGCAGCGGCCCAGATTGACGACAGGCGGCATCCATCGGGTGCCGCCTTGCCGTTTCTCATCGCCGCTCCCGACGACCGCACCCGGGCATGACCCAAGGGGCGGAAGTTGCGGCCGACTGCCCGCCACCGGGGATGAAAGACCGGTTCGCGCGCCGACAAGGAGGAACACCCCGATGACCTGCCGGGAACGGGTCCGCGCCTCACATCCGGTCCGTTCCGGCAATCGGGGGCGCCGGTGACACGCTTTCTCATCGGTCGTTTGCTGAGCGCTGTTCCGACGCTTTTCGTGGTGACGCTGGCAACCTTCCTGATCATGTGGCTGGTGCCGGGCGACATCAGCGCCGAGATCGGCGGGATCGACGCGACGCCCGAGGATCTGGCCGCGATCCGCGAACGCCTGGGGCTGGACCGGCCGCTGTGGGAAAGGGCGATGCTCTGGTATGGCAACCTGTTCCGGGGCGATCTGGGGTATTCGTATCTGCTGAACCGCTCGGTTGCCGATGCGGTGCTTGAACGCCTGCCGGTCACTCTGTCGCTGGCCGCGCTGTCGCTGACCATGGCGACGCTGCTGGGGATGCTGCTGGGTGTGATCGCGGCGGTCCGGCACAACACCTGGGCGGATCAGGGCGCCATGGTGACGGCGCTGATCGGATTGTCGATCCCCGATTTCTGGTTCGGCATCGTGCTGATCAT
>Ga0105055_10012256_pt1 | contig 10458 bp, 9 predicted proteins | sample BON03_FD_78090 | JGI IMG/M metagenome (GOLD analysis project Ga0105055, IMG submission 78090) | Freshwater microbial communities from Lake Bonney liftoff mats and glacier meltwater in Antarctica - BON-03 | ecosystem: Environmental > Aquatic > Freshwater > Ice > Glacier meltwater | place: Lake... | reverse complement strand
TCAAGATGTAGCGACGACATGATGGACGTATTTGCAGATTTTGAATATCATTTGCTCCGTCGCGTTGGAATAATGTGTTGGCCGCGACACACAATAGTCAGTGTTGGGGTGCACCTCGCGGCCTCTTTTTTTGCCAAATCGGTAGATGCATGTACCTAGTGTTGTGACACTCAGGGTCAGTCCTGTCTGTTTCAGGAACTCGACATCACTTTCTTCGACTATGCTGCTTTGCTGGCAGAGCGTGGTTGTGGTTGTCACACATTTGGCTGCGGGCTGCTCGCTGGTTGTAGAGTAAATGTCCCACACAGAGGGCCAGCGAAATATGGCATGAATGTTGTGCTCCTCGATACACGGAGTATACTCGCAAACAGGCAGCATCCGGTTTATGACGCCGACAGTATACCCAGTGCTAGCGAGGTCCATTTTGCACCCTGTGTTTGCGTACAACACCAGCATGTGCATGACGAGTGGCGAGCTTTTTTCGACTCGGAGCTGTGTTTTTTTTCGGATGCATACGGTTGTGACAGACCATTCAGAGAGGCAACCACCACGCACACTTTTTTATAGATCTAGACATTTGTTTCGAGTATAGCCTTGGCATTGCAGGTTGAATTCGTGGAAATCCAACATGGCAGACATACACACCATACGTAGAGCATCTTCGAGCAGGTGCGGAGGATTCTGCATCTGAGACGCCATATATCATACACGCACCTACCATGCAGGCGTCGCAGCGGACCAACACCAGCACCGTGGCATTGTATGTACAAAACGTGGCACACAGTGAGGAAAACAGCACAGTACCATGCCACAGACGCGGTCGACGATAAAGTCTGCCTCTGTGATGTTGAGAAAGGCCTTGCACGTGATTTTGCGCGAGCCACTGTTGTTGCCGAAAATCTGCATAACGCCCATGCTGGTATCAATGTGGATCTCGCTGCCACACGGTCCATTTTTCTTGGCCTGCGTCATTTCAGCGCTGATGGCACTTTGCTCGATCTGGCCGTCCACGGTGCCAGTGTAGCAAATGTTCACGGCACGCGGCGCCGAGAACGCGTTCCGCTCTGAGTGGCGTGCAATCGAGCGGTCACTGATAAAGACCACATGTGTGGCGCTCTGCACCAACGTGATCACAAAGGTGTTCATGAGGACACGGCCCACGCAGTTTTCCTGACGACATATACTTGCGTGCCGTTTGCTCTTGGCTATTCTACGCATTCCCGCATCGCTGCTGACTCGCGCAAGTCTCGTTGTGACATTATCGTCGTGGTGCCCGCTGGTGTGCTCTTCGTAATACGTACAACTCGCGAAATTTTCGGCATTATTGGACTTTCTCTGCCACACGACAACGGTGCCCACACACCAGCACGTGTACTCGCACTGCTCGAGTACGCAGTGCTCATCGCTACGCTGTGCCCCTGTTTTCAGGATATGCATGTTCAAAATCGCGCCCGCGCTCACAATCTGCAGCGACCTTGCCGAGTGTGTGAGGGCCACGATGCCGGGCATGAGCTCAATGTGTTGGTTGATCATATTGCCAAGTTCTTGGGTGTTTCTGGTCCTCTGCATCGTGCTCCATCCATGTGTGTCCGCACTGTGGATTCGCAGCATGCCGGGACAAGATGGACAGTATGTTGTGGACGCGCGCCATCCTGCGTCCAGTTTTATTCGCCAAGGGTGTTGACACGCACAATCATTTTTAGACCGTGCCGGCGACGTACGCTCTTTCGAGCACGTGTGTGCAAAGTCGTGCAAAACACATAAAAATGTGTGCAAAACCATGTTCTGCATAGCAAATAGCCACCGTTGGCCTACATATCTCTCTCTCTCTCTCGGCATGTCTCATGGTCTGACTTGGTGCAGCGTGTGCACTTATACCGTCATTTTTCCACCAAACTCACAATTCATTCCAAAGCACGATGGGCGTCTTTAGTGTGTAATCGTATGTGGTATGGCCCGATTTATTACACAACTTGTTATCGTAACGCAGGCGATGGCACTACAGGTCGAATTCGTGGAAATCCAACATGACGGACGTACACACCATATGTGGGGCATATTCGGGCAGATCCGGGGGATTCTGCCTCTGTATGGCGCACTTTTCTGCAATCAAAGATTCAGGTTTCATTATACCCTGCATGCCTGTGTCGTATTTGTGGGCAAATATGCGGTGCCACGCTCGAAAAGCCCAAAATAAACACGCAACACAACAAGATACACCACATACCTCACACGCACCTACCATGGAGGCGTCCCAGCAGACCAGCACCAGCAACGTGGCATTGCACGGCAAGCGTGCGCCGTTTTTTGTGTGTTTGCTTGCATGTGCAAGTGGCAGTGCGCTCAGTACATCACCTGGCTGTTCATGGACAAGCGGTAGTGTATCGACAGCTTGATGTCGACATTAAAGGGCATCTGCACGACAATGTTGGCGAATTTTTCCTTCTTCTCGTTCATATCCTGCACACTCTCCGTGCCTGTAATACTCATGTCACTGAAACAACCTGCCGTCAGATCGGTAAATTTGGAGCCATCAATCTTTGCAATGTGCACCGTTAGTTGCGACAAATCAAAAGTCTTGCTAGACTTGCTCAAAATGTTGTCGCGCAGCCACTGGCATGCCCGCTCAAACGCGTTGCGCGGGATCTGTCGCCAGTTTGGGGTGTTGCTCAACTGTGCAGACGGGGCAATGGTGCCAAACTCCAGGAATTTCTTGTCCAGCAGCTTCACAACGGGATGCTCCAGGTGCACCATCACAATGTCAGTGTCTGGCACCGACATTGCACATAGGGTCTCAAGATTCTCCGAGTTCCACTTTGCAAAGTCCTGTTCCCACGTCGCCATCAGGCTCTCGTCGCCGCTCGATTCGAAAATACACACCGGTGTGTGCACGTGGCACTTTTGCGGCATGATGTAGTTCCAGGCCTCTCCCGACATCGAGAACTCGTTTGCCACAATACCATGGATGCGCATGCCGAGCGGGAACGGAAACCCATTGTGTGTGCCTGTTGTGTGTGCAAATGTGTTTTCGGGTGAGAAGTCGGTATCGCCCACCCACGCCTACTTTGTGCACAAAAGCCATGCTGCTCAGGACGTGCATACACCATCGCGCGATGCGTGGAACAATGTGCCCATGTGCCCAATTGCACTCCTCGCGCGTGTGCCTGGGCGTTTCACAGCAGTCTACAGCCCGCGGTTCCTGGCCTCGGACCAGCAGATGTCTTCAACACACACCCGTGTGGCACTTTACATCGAAATGCATTGGAAAGCAATCTTAGTCTGCAAACAGCGCCAACGCCGTAGGTAACATGCAAAAACGGCACACCTATTACACACACAAGAAAGACCTGGCTGTATGAAAATTTTCTGCAAATGGATGCGTTTTAATAAATGATTTGCATAGCCACTGGTGCTCTGGCTCTGGGAGGCATGGTCCGGGAGAAGGATCTGCTTCATGATGTTTTCGCCAAAGTGAAACTTGCGCCCGTTTGCCCCTTGGAGTTCCAGGAACGACATGGACGCCGTCTTGTTCATGAAAATGTTGGCAGTCTGTAACATCGAGTCATTGTGGGAGTCGCCCTTGTCGTTGTGCGCATTTTCGGGCGGACTCTGCAGATTTGCGTTTTGTGTGTTCGCCGTCTGCGCTGCATGCGACATGTGTTTAGAAGCGGCGCGCGGTGGTAATTGCCACGGCCTGCATATCTGACCCGGCAAAACTTATATAGATTTCTTGCCGCCGTGGGCAGAAACACGTCTGTCCTGCCATCACATGCGCGCTTCTACAGTGCCGAGCTGCCCACCAACGCAGCGGCAAACGTATCCCATGCTCGAGCTGTGCAGACCCATCCAAACAGATGTCTCTGCAAAAATGAGCCGCGTGATGCGTCGCTAAACTGTGGTGGACACGTATGTGTTTTTTACAGGATGTGGGAATATGTTTTTGTATGCGGTGGTGTTCTTGCACGAGTCTATGCAAAAAGTTCAGGCGCAGGTGCTGCAGCCTTTGTGTGATCGGCCAGATAAGCTTTTTTTCCTCCACTGTTTTGCTCTGAACTCATCCTGTGTGACGTGAAAAAATTTTTGCCGTGTCCTGGGCAACATGTAGACCACATGCCTCCGTGCCAGTGTGCAGATGTTTCATTACTTCATCTGCACATACCACTGCTGCCTTGTTTAGCACCGTGTCGCTATACTCTTTGGCAAACATGCCATGGAATATGTGTTCATCTCTCGATACGAGATACGGGGTTTCAATGCCTCGAATCGCATAATATTGAAGTTGTTACACAACCAAGTTGCTGCGCAAAATGCGGTTTGCACACACAAAATGCAGGGAAATAGTGCTCGAGATGTAGAATACACCATGAAATACGTGTGTGTTTTTTTTAGCGCGCGGTGGTGTGCTCTTGCATGGTGTGATGCAAAAATTTCAGCTGCCAGGCAAAATCATCCAAGCAGGAGCATCATCTGTCTTGAATTGTGAATTTTTTATCGGTCTTTCTTGAGTAAGGCAGCTCAAACCGACGCAAGGCATCCTCGTCGGTGGAAGGGCGCATGTTTGTTATGCTGGCTTCTAGTAACTTTTTGCGCAGTAGTATATTGGAGTCCTCGATCGTCGCGCATTTTTCACGATTGGCAATGTTTTGCTGTGTGAGCTCCTTATTAACACGTGTGAGCTCGGTGTTGATGGTCTCTATTTTTTGCACATGCTTTGTCATTTCCACCAATTTCAAGTTTATATCTGTGTTTAGTTTGTTACAGTGGAATTTGTCCATGATAAGTTTTTGATTGTTGGTCTTCGTCTCATGCAACATTTTTTGCATGGTACTGAATTTTTCTGTTAGCACTGGAATCGTCACGGTTTGGAACTGTAGTGCTGAACACTGTAGCGTTTTTAGTATCTTTGTCGACTGGTTGTACATGAAAACCTGCTCTTCGTACGACTGCTCGCCAGAGAATTTGTTTATACTTTGTTGTATCTGTCGTATGGTCCATGTCAGGTCCTGGAGGACAGTTGTTGTATTTGTCACGACATTTGGGTCTAGTACACAGTTGGTGGTGAGGGCTTGGTGTTTCGGAAGCATGTTGCGCAATTGTTGTATGTAAGATATACAAATATATATATTTTCCATAATTGTTTCGTAGATTTCATGTATTATATTGTGGCATGCCGCGTAGTCGTACCCATCTTGTTTCTGACAGAGGCACTGCACGACGTCAGTAAGGTCTATCAATGATGCATGCATTGTGTCTAGGATCGCTGCCATTGCACAGGATTTTTGGGACTCTGGAGCACAGGTTGCCTAATAACATCACATATATATACATGATGCAGAGCTACTTTAAGCAAAAAAACCCACACTCGAGAACAGCATCTGTCCAAAATACGACATGTAGCAGAAAAATGCCTCGCTTTTCCGACATCTTGTTTTCCAGGACGCGGTGTGTATCGAGGTGTCAAAAAAAATAAAACACCGCAATGTCTGCAGGTTGTGAGAGGCATGGGCGACACGTTGGGCAACACACGCGTAAAGCTCAAAATGCGGTTATCCTTGTCACAAAAGGAGGTAGCTGAGATCCATCTCATGTTGACGACACTGCCTATTCCGCCGATGCCGGTGGGCCTCACGATGCAATATGGGCTGCTCGAAGACACCGAAGAGAAGGCGGCATTCGAGATGGCAACCTCGACTCTGGTGAAGGACTCGCTCGCCGACGACGGTATTGTCAACTCGCACTCGATTTTTGCAGCGCTCTCGTTTTTTGCAAAGTGGAGCGCCTCTACCGGGACCGACCCACTCCAAAAACACACGGACATGCAGCTCAAAAAGGACGCCTCGCTCCTGCGCTTTATCAAAAGTGTGCTGGATTACAACGAAACTGCCGCATCCTGCGCAAGCACGGACGCCAAGGACGCTGCCATTCTGCAGCTTTTTATCACTGCGTCCCAGGAGTGGATCAACACGTATCTACCCGAACACATCAGAATTACCATCCACCCTGCCCCCAAAAACAAAGACATCGGCTTTGAGCACGATCTGCACATTGCCATGGCGCACTACTGCTACTCGCAGGGCGTCCTGTATAACAGCAAAGATTCCGTCCTCATGTGCAAAGTTCACGACGGCCTTTACAGTGATTTTCTCGAGCAGCAGAAAAAAACAGCAGAGGACAGTGCGGCTGGCGAGGATGTTCTTGAAAAAACACACGAACACATGGAAATCGCCGCCATGTATTCACAGTTCCCGTATCACAAGATGATGCAGCTGTGTTTTGACAGGCTGCTGCAGGACTGTTTGTATGGCCACAAGAACCCTAATGCCGACTGCGACGTGCAGCAAAACGCACGCGACCTGCTCAAGATGTCATTTGCAAACTACAAGGCCATGACAAACAAGAGTGTATGTGTCGAGCCGCAACACAGCACTACTTGCACACCTGCAAGCAGTGCCCAAACCTACGAAATTCCAGTTGCCATGCCATTCGTTTGTGTGGAATCTGCCTCCGATACCGTGTCTGTGGGCAAATCTGCTGCCCCTGCCGAAGTAGAATCTGCCTCCGATACCGTGTCTGTGGGCAAATCTGCCGCCCCTGCCGAAGTAGAATCTGGTTGTGACAGCCTGTATGTGACCTCACCCATGTCCTCCGGGAGTGCCATGCGAGTACGGCGTGAACTGCCAAGTATTATGGATCCAGAAGTTGTCAAAAAAAGCTGTGTCGCGGACATGGGCTCGTACAAGTCGTCGATTGGCATCTTCATCCTCGGCATGGCCAATTTCTTGCAAAAGGACGACCCATATTGCATGCAAAACATAAACACCAGTCTCCGCCACCTGTCGGAACTCATGCGACACGGCAACGCACACGCCAAACAAGCGTGTGGCCTCATCGACATACCGCGCCTCACCGAGCTCGTTCGCCTCAACATCACTGGCCTCTCCTACGACAACACTATGGCAGAAATCAAACAAAGTCTACTGGAAATCGAACAAATGCACCTCACCCTCATCCACGCCGACACCACCGCTGCGCTGGAGGCGTGCCCGACCACAGTGCTCTAAATCGTCTCCACACGCGAGAAACGTGGCTTAAAATGTTGTTTATTCATTTTGCACAAAAACCCTCTACTCAATGCCTTCCGTGCGTCACAAGGCAGCCATACGGATGGGGGCCGCGCTGTTCTGGTGTCGGAATGCCTTGCACGCCGGCTTTTTCGGGGCAAGTGGGACGGTAGTGCAATCGGTGCAACTTGCTTGACGGCACGGACTGTCAGGCGTGCGCACTATTTTCAACTCGGCATGCGCGTACATGGTGTGTGTGATTAAAATGCTGCAATCTCTGTGCCAGCCTTCAAGAGCATATTTTCGCCAGAAATAGCCCCGTTTAGCCCCCAATGGCACGTTTCGGCACCCCGCCACATTGGGTAGCACTGTCTGGCACTACAGCCAAAACTGGCGGCTCTGTGTCGGAAACGTGCATGCACAACTCCACTTCAAGAACTGCCCGGTTACGAGAGCATAGGAACAAGTGCCAGGAAATAAAAATGCCCAAACACATAGTTGATTTGGGCATGCATTTGCAAAAAAAAGTAATAAAAAGCGTACACTAAAACGTACACCCCAGCCTGGCGCACGAGCGCAACCACCACCACACATGTCACAAAGACGCAATCCAGAGTGTAGAGCACTGTCGCAGTATAGGCAGCACGTGGCGACGAGCGCATGATTATCCGAGCCAAACAGCTCCAAAACACCGTGCAAAAGGCGACAAAAAACACAAACGAAGCGCTGGAATAGTAGACCAAAGCGGCGATTTTCCGCGCGGTGGTTGTGCACTGCCACAACTCTTGCGCTGTGCTGCTGGTGCCATGCATGGCAAGGGTCGAATAGGAGCATAGCAGGCACCCGATAGCAAAAAGTGACACCGGAGCCAGTAGATTCGTGCATGAGAACACGTGTTCCGACGCGTAATATGGCCATTGTGTGAAGAGCATGGCCTCCACAGCATACAGGAAAAAAACGTGCCGACGCGTGAGACGTTCATTTTCCACCAAAGAACAACACTGTGTCTTGGTGGCCATTTCCTGTAATGAAACGCTGCCGCCCCTGCCAGCACATACACTGTGAATTAAGGTGTTTTTCTTTCGCGCTACTGGCAGTACAATGTGTGTCACTTTGCTGGATTTCGAGAACTACTTGAACACCATCTCCCTGTCTGTCCTCTTCTTGCTCCTCTGCAAATTTGACATGAGCGAAGAACGATTATGTGCAAAATGGCAAAAAATCTGCCAAGATCCCGCTGCATCTTGCATGGGTCTGTTCTAGTAGACCGTGCCACTTAGTACGTGCTCATAGAGGAGTATCATGGGCGTTTTTGCTGAGCTCGTAGAGTTTTGCCGGGGCCCGTGGAAACTCAAAGTCTTCCAGAAATATACATTGCTCCGTGCTGGCGGCCTGCTGTGCTTTGAGCAGGCGGCTTTGATGGAAGGGCCGTTCCCAGCAGTAATAAAAGTTGTAACCAATATGCATGCTGCATGTCGGCTCGAAACGCGCTCGTATGCACCTGAGGTTCAGCGTGGTTCCCAGTTTCATGAGCCTTTTGTAACGCGCAACGTTTCCATACGGATGGGCATCGTCGGGGTGTTTGCCGTCGTACACGTCGTGTATGATGTAATACTGTGGATATTTGTGTTTGGCAAAAAATTGGTCGGCACGCCCCACGCACTCGACAATGCTGCCGCAAATCTGCGGAAAGAGCTGGTGCTTGGTGGATTTCCACATCTGCATAGTCGTCATGTCGTCGTCCTCGTGCACAAATGCCGTATGGTTTTCGGCCCAGTGCACAAAAACGTGGTGGTATAAGATCATGTAATCGATCTGGGCTTGGGAAGGGATGCGAAAAACGGAGTCGCCGTGGCCTGCATGGCCCTCTGGCACGCAGTTCTGGAAAATGTGCCGCATGATCCAGTGTGCACGGTGGTGTGCCATCGTTCTCAGGCGCAAAAACGTGGTATAGTCAGGCTGGGTGTCGTCTGTGCCCTGTGGGAACTGCGCGTTCCACCGCCGCAGCCACCGCTTGTCTGCGTCCAGCACCACCATCTCTTCCTCGGCAATGATTGCGAGTAGCACGGAAAAATCGTCGTCTACAATTGCCATTTCGCTGCATCGCGACGTATACACATTCTGCTCCATGTAGAGCGAGTCAATCGTGCTGTCGCCTGCGGCCTCAAAATGACGAAAAATCGCAAATACATGTTGCAGATTGATTCGTATTTCCCCGGGTGCCAAGAACGTATTTTGCACATGTGCCATATGTTCTCAACCACATGAATACGTCTACGTGTATATACCCACTCACTCACAAACACGGCCAGCAATCATGCTCGATTATAAATCCAAACCAGATTTGAAATGGAGCGTATTATCGTATGATGCTCAACTTATCATACACCAAAACAAATCTGCTCGAAAAGACAAATCTGATGCATGCGAATCGACACAAGAAAAGGACGGCAGCGCAGTCCAATCTTCAGATCACGATTCTACCCGACATCGTCCAGGATGCCGTACAGATTTTATTCAACGTGAGTCCAACGTCGAGCATGCGCCCTTCGACCCACTCCCTTCAACCCATCCAATCTCTGCACTTTCGAGATTCGAGCAGGCTGTCCTGAGACAGTGCGAGAGCATACCGTGCAATGGCACGACGCTGGCGTGCATTTAGTATTGCATGGACGTTGCGGGATCGAAATTCTGTGCGTTCGGATCGCGATATTTCATGCGCTCGACCGCAAGTCGTAGCGCGTACTGCTCGTCAAAGTCGGCACTTGCGATGTCGTGTTTGAGCGCAAATCTCGGATAGTTTGCGACAGCAAATGGATAAGTGGGCGTAGCGTCGAAGGACTCATAATCGTCATCGCTGTCAATGAAAATACTGTCGAGAAACCCTGCAACGCGCGGATGTGCCGCCAAACGATGCTGATCTTGGATATTCCGACGTCTCTCCTCGAAATGATCTCGGATCTGTGCACTTTCCATTTGTTGCTGCATTGCAGGAGTTGGAAAATGTCGCGCAGACCGCTGCTGCAAGACTGGTTGTGAGAACGGGGACAGCTGCTGGAAGCCTGCTTGAGAGAACGTGGACGGCTGCTGGAAAGACGGCTGAGAAGAAGCGGCTCCTGCACCCGCGTGCGCGCGACCACGATCAATCGATGCTCTGGCGTCACGCGCAGCGTTTTCTCGAGCACGATATTCCATTAGCTCATTCGGTTCGGTATTTACTATGTCTTTAAGTGAGAGCTTGGTATTCGAAACGACCTGGGGAGGATATGTCGTGGTATTGCCTACAAGGTCGTCATACATTTGTTTGACCTCTTGGTAAATCAAGATGAGGTTATCAAGAATCTGGCGTACGACAACATGATTGTCAGTGTTCACGGGACCAGTCCCGAAAGGTTGA
>Ga0105055_10012250_pt1 | contig 10462 bp, 9 predicted proteins | sample BON03_FD_78090 | JGI IMG/M metagenome (GOLD analysis project Ga0105055, IMG submission 78090) | Freshwater microbial communities from Lake Bonney liftoff mats and glacier meltwater in Antarctica - BON-03 | ecosystem: Environmental > Aquatic > Freshwater > Ice > Glacier meltwater | place: Lake... | reverse complement strand
TTTTATGGCCCTAATAGAAGAGTTTAAAATTAAGCGAAGTCACAGCAAATATATCAAGTTTGAAAAGTTGGTTTCATGTTAATTTTCAGGCCCAAATACAACTGTACATATATAAAACAAAGCTAATAATAAACGAATGTTTTCTTCTTTAAATATATATCCTTTCTAGTAAAACAAGCCACTTTCATCATTGTTTGAATCATCAGTGTTATTCAAAAAGGTGCTAAAGCTGGTATCTGGTGCCGGGTGCACAGGCGGGAATAGCCCCCCGAAAAGGAATTGACTACTATCATAATTAAATACTGGTTGCGAGACGCTCCTCCCTATGGAGTCGTGAAATACATGCTGAGGTACAAAATGTTTTCTGTTATTCTCAGTGAAATCAGGACTCTCAAGCGACGACAAAGCTACAGCCGACGCGGACGCCTTCAACTCAGCGTCGGATGTTCTACGTAGTGCACTCAATAACGGCGACTTTTTTTCAATCGGAATGGCTTCCGTTCCTAGAGGAGCGACATTATCTTGGAATAAAAAATCTCTATCCATTGAAGAAAGATCAGCTGCGCTCGCCGAAAACGATTTGCCGTAGGGTTGATAAGTATCCCTGTGAAGCCCAGCAGGAGCTGATGGAACTCTCGGCATATCGCTTACATTCATCGTCGACACCCCTCGGGCTAATGTACAAAGATAATCCTCTGGTTCGTCGTGAATAAATCGACAGCGGTTCCCGTATCGACAAGTTCCTGACGATTGGAAGCTCTTGCAGTTCGAGGTCTTGTATAAAGGATGTCGCACTAGAGATCGTAGCTCGTGTGTACCGTGAGCGAACTGACATTTGTCTCCGTATCTACAATTTCCAACTTGCATCCACTTCCGGCACAATTCCGTCTTATACAACTCATCCCCCTCCTCTTTCATCATGTGATTATCAAAGAAAATTTTGATGATGAAGTGACACAAAAAAAAACATTCCAGAATAGTCATGAGACGGTGCTTCGTTACTGTTGCTGGTTCTCAATCCAAACGATCGGCCTTCTTCTTGAAGCAGCAAGGTGGAAAGATCACACCTGAAAAAACAGATGCGCTCTCTTGGAACGCAAATCCGATGGCTGTAGATTTGATGCTGGAATCGAATACAAAATTTCCTTCACTCAAATCAAAAACCCTCGACAAGATATCAGCTGGGCTCACTGGCTTGAAGGAAACCAATCCTTGCCTTCTTGTTCAAGCATCTCCTTCTGAAGGCGTCACTTTAACTTCGTCTGAATCTGACATGTATTTCAATGTAAATTTCAACGAGAATCATATCCATTTGATCTCTCCTGTGAGCGGATTTAAGCAATATGGATACTGCCAAATAAAAAACAAATGGATCGATAATCACGACGGTCATGATTTTGAAGGGCTTTTGACTCGCGATCTAATGCGCCATGTATACGGCGTCCCAAATTTCGCATTATATAAAATTTAGATTATTAAACCATATCTATTCTGACTTCTTATGCTTCTTCTTGTGTTTTTTCTTCTTGTGCGATTTGACTTCTTCCTCATCACTCTCCGAAGCAGGCATGCTCTCGATTGAATCTTTTCTCTTCTTGTGAGGTTCTGATGGCAATTCCACGTCGTTCTCCTTCGCTGCTAATTTAACTAAAGCCTTCCACCTGCTATCACTTATCATAACAGCCGTAGTTCCCGAATCCATCTCCACTCTAAATTATTAACTGGAGTGGACTAAAAATTATTTAAAATTTTACTTTATTTTTATTGTACAACTAAATTTACGTTCACAACAGGAATGGTCCAACCATCATGTGGAAGTCGATGTAACTCAGTTGGTTAGAGTGTAGTGCTAATAACACTAAAGTCAGGAGTTCAAGCCTCCTCTTCGATACTTCCTAAATTTTTTTTTGTTTTTTGCAGCTTCGGGGGGACTTTATATGTTTTGAATTTTTGTATGATTGGTTCGAACGAATGGGTCGCGTGTCTAACTGAATCTGGAGGAGAATTTTTAGTTCGTGCTGACCCTGCAGGTAAGGCAGTAATTCCATTAAGGAAGAATGCCGGCCCAGTTTTTCTAACAAAAGACTTGATCGGGGCACGATATGGCACTTGCTTTGATTTGAAATTAGTTGCTGATATAGAGGAGCGAACACTAGCATGGAAGGAGAATCCTAATATCGCGGACAGGTATTTGAAATCTTCAAAGAAGCGAAATCGTGATGACGAAAGTGCTGATGCAGAAATACACAGATTGATTGAAACTGATGGAGTTGGTGTGCTTCCAAACTCAGAAGGGGAACTTCGAGAGTCTAGAAAAGATCTTATTGATGAACTGAAAAGAATCGATGAGTTATTGGGGTCAAAGAAAGGTTCTTACGGTGATACAGATGATGTTAAGATAAAGACGAACGAATTTCTGTATGACAAGCAAGGACAGGCGCAGAACCTGACGGCTGCACATGTGAAGGCCTTGAAATCATCCGAAATGTCAGCAGCTGAAGTAGCACGCACAATTGCAGAAAGCAGCACAACATTTGAAGGCAAAACCCAATTTTCACAGGATAAGTTCTTGAAAAGAAGTACTAAGAAACATTCGAGGTGCTTCAGAGTGGTAAAAGCGAATTCGCAGACAATATGCCAAGCATTATGGATGCAAAAGCAAGGGACTGGATTCCGAATTGGAAATATGAGACCAATGGATACCATACCTCAAATTCTCTCTTTGTCGTGTAGTCAACCTGGTTCCCGAGCCCTAGTTATAGATTCTTCCTTTGGTGTTTTATTAGGAAGTATTTTAGAAAGGATGGGAGATGAAGGCAAGTTGTACAATGGATTTTTTGACTCTCAAAACCCAGAGATGATGGATTATTTCAACTTTTCAAAGGACCAATTGGCGCTTCATCAAAATATCGATTTGAATTTGCTCTGCAAAGGTCTTCCAGCCGATATGAAGGATCAGATATGGACTCGCCGTATCGCTTCATTACAGAATGTGGTCTCTGACAACGAGAAAGTGCAGAAAAACATCGATAGAACGTTGGTGAATTTTCCAAAGCCAACAGGAGCAGCCTTGGAAGCTTTTGATTTTCTGACCAATACTGGAGCAGATTCCTTGGTGATTGCATCTAGATATCACCCACCTGCAGTCTTCCGTGCGTTATATCCATTTCTAGCACCTTCACGTCCGTTTGTTGTTTTCTCCGAATCAATTGACGATTTAGAGGAGATACGAGTGGGGTTAATGAGGCAACCAATAACCGCTGCGAATACTCGACTAGCGGAATCATGGTTTCGTCAATACCAGGTTCTTCCTGGGCGTTCTCATCCGGAAATGATGACAAGCTCTAGAGGGGGGTTTATTCTGTCTGGAACCAAAATAGCCGACGATGGAGTTCACCTGACTCACCGCAAAAACGTCAAAAAGAAAACAGTTTAATTAAATAAAGCAATTCATTTATTACAGTATTAGCATTTCGAAAAAAAGAAAATTCTTGTATATTAACTTGGTTCTCCTCCAGGGACTAACTATCATTCATTTCAATATACATTCATGATTGTCGATACGTGAACTTACCAACGCAATATTGTTTCCATTTAGCAAAACTTGACTCAGTTCAGTTGATTTCCTACCCTGTGGCGTGATCTCACTAAATGCAATTAGCCAATGATACAAAATCACATGAATAAAAACTTACTACTCGATCACGTCATCCATGACCATATTAACAAACTCATCGATTCCACGAAGCGTGCCAACGAGCTCTTTATCTCCCTGAAAGAACACATCAGCCTACCTTTCATTAACTAGGTTCACTTACCTTCATAATAACCCATATCCGAGAACCAATACATTTGTCAATCAATTCCAGTGGTAACAGCTGGGAGCTCATCTTGCTAAAAATCTTTTTTATTAATAGAGGTTGACCATGAAGAAGTCATTGTTAATGACTTACGCGAATATGCCCCAGACCCCAATGGGAATGAAAGCTTTGCTTGGGGTCGGAAGCGGGTCCATTGGCTATCAGAATAAACTGAGAACAAATACCAAACCCCGTGAGATATCTCGTGAAGACAGGAGAATGTTCGCTCAGAAAGAATTAGGAATGTTTTTGAAGAGGGAGATGCCTGTAAGATTCGCCCATCGAGCTAGGGATCTCTCAATGCTTCCCTACGGTCTTAGTGATATGCCGTCCATTCAGTCCGTGAAAACTTGGTACGAACAGAGTTTCGAGGAAGTTCTTTCGGTACCTGATGACGATGACATGGGCTTGAAAACCTCGCTATCGGCTATTTACAATCGGCATCAAGATACGTTGGTGATGATTGCAAAAGGACTATATGAATTCCAAAGAAGCGCTGAAGGAAAACGTGTTTTGGAAGGAGGTAGAGATCTAAGTGACTTGGTCGACATACACAACTACTTTGACCGTTTTTTTCTGAGTAGAATTGGGATTCGAATCCTGATTGGACATTATTTGGAATTGCAGCGCGAGCAAGAAGCTGATTATGTTGGTTTGGTATGTAGGAAAACATCTGCGGCAAAAGTAGCCAAGGCAGCGGCAGAAGATGCACGATACATGTGTGATAGACATTTTGGTGACGCCCCAAAAGTTGAATTTTTAGGGAGAACTGATTTAACTTTCCCCTACGTTCCGTCCCACTTATATTATATATTATTTGAACTGTTGAAAAATAGTATGAGGGCCGTTGTGGAACATCGAGGTATCAATGATATGCCTGATATTCGTATTGTGATCGCGGATGGCGAAGACAACGAGGATATTGTTATTCGTATTAGTGATTTTGGTGGAGGAATTCCTCGATCTATTTCGTCCAAAGTATTTAGTTATCTTTTCACTACCGCGCACGATGCATTTCCTGAGCATTTGGAAAATCTTGAAGATTTTGGGAGAGAAAATCCATTGGCAGGATTGGGGTATGGTTTGCCGATTTCAAGAGGATATGTCCGTTATTTTGGTGGTGAATTGACATTGATGTCGATGGAAGGATATGGAACAGACGCGTTTGTTCATTTGCCACGTTTGGCTGGTGATCGAGAACCCCTTGTATAATGGATTTCATTAATTCTTATGTTTCCCTAGAAGTAATTCACGTATATTAACTTGTTTTCCAAACCAACCCACTGACTTTGAAAGATTGACTATAGCTCTTATTCTTCCCCAGCCAGTTTCCTTAAACAGGCTGGCGTTTTGAATTGAGCGGGCGAATTCCGGATAGGAGAGTAAGACATGGTCAAAGTCTTCTTTTGTCAAAGTCAATGTATCGCAGTACGTGACAGCCCGTACCGAGGCATTTCGTGTTTCCCTCTTGAGTAACGCTTGCTCCCCAAACACTTCACCATCTCCTAGAGTGCACACCACCGTTTTCTTACCATTGCTCTCTCTAATAACCTGCACCTTGCCCCGCACAATGATAAACATATCTGTACCAATATCTCCTTCCAGCACAATATATTCACCTGGAATGAATATTTTTGGCACAAAATTCTCGATCATATCAATAACGCAATCTGAGGATTGAATCGATTTGAAAAGCGAAACATTTTGGATGATTTTCTTGTTGAGAGATATTTGCAATTCCAATCTAAGTGTCCTATGCAAGTCCGACATGATACCCTCTCCTCCGTTTGTCGATTGGTGACTGGACCACATGTATTCGTAATACTCTCGAATCCTTTTTTGCAATGCATGTGGAACATTTCGTTGTCTCATATATTGAGTGATCCCATCAAGTTTCTTTTTCCTTTCTGCGTTTTCCAGCTCCAAGTTCGACAGTGCCGATGTGAATGACCCAATAATCACAGCGTACACGATAACTCCTACAATGATTGCGAATATAGAAAACACATGTTCTGCTGGAGTCACTGGCATAATATCCCTGCCGATTCCGAATGTAATCATGACAGCCCAAAAAATGGCGTAGACATATTGATCACTCAACGATGACGGACACATTCCTTTATCGAAGCAGTATGTAATTCCCTTCAAAGGATTATAACCGTTGAATTTTTCAAACTCTTCATAGGCAGATTCGTTGCATACTGTTAAGTCAGGGCACCACACTTCAGGTGGTGGCACCCATAAATTTCCCGCGTCTCTTTGAAAGGTGTATCTAGTTGTATCATCCGCTTGAGGATTTTTTAATCCTCCCATGTTATATAGATCACAAAAAAGCCAATAAAAGGATCCAATCCAATGGAAATACACCAAAAGCAGTATAAAAATCATAACGAGACGCATTATAGAAGGATTGAATTTCAGTACATCTTCGAACCTTTTCAAGATACGAGCGGCTTTAAATACTCTGAATAGCTTAAACAAACGCAACAGCCTTAGTACACGATTGAAACTAAGGTTAATACTGCCTCCAGCAGAGATAGCTTCATAGATTTTATCAACTGGAACCGTTGCTAGAAGATCGATGGGGAACCAACTTAGACCGTAATACCTCGCAATCTTAGACCGCTGTGTAACGAGAATTCCTTTACTTTTATAAGCAGTGTTGAAATTAAGAGCCATATCAACTATAAACAAGTACATGGCTATCTCGTCCACAGTTTGCTGAAAACTCGTTTCATTGTCCATGAACGCAAGAGTCAAGGGTACAGCCAACCCGTAATAGGCCACCAGTATAAGCATCAGAATGTCCCATCGAATTCTTAAATTTGAATCAGGTAAAGTAATGTAGCTGCTGCTCTCAGTTGTTATACCAGCTGGGACGACCGTGGAGCCCAACTGATTCAGTCTAGATTTCATACTATTCCACACGTTGCTCTTGTATCTCACAGGAGGAGAAACGATTTTCATGTTCTTCTGCGACTTGATTATATCAGCCATAAACTCAGACCTAGTGGTAGACTTGCGTCGAGAGTTCATCGTTACACTAAACGTCACTCAAAACTCAACGGATATGATATGAATCATATGATACAAAAACGAACATTCATGATTTTGCGGAAGGGTCCCCGCGGAAGTATACCTACTTTGAACCTTGTCGCTACGTGTCGCGAAGGTGTTGGTATTTATTTTGAAATCGGTTGCACCTGTAGCATCTGCTACACTGTTATGGAAATTGTATGCCTACTTGTCCGGTCGTCAGAATACCTTTCTGTGGAATCGGAGCTCCAAGCTTGCCACATTATTCAACATGCTGATTGCTGGTGAAACGGTATTCGTAATCTATTGTGCACACCTGAAAGCAGTTGGTCAAAAGAAGTTTGATAAAGTGGATATGTTTTCCAAGCAACAAAGGGAATCACTCTTTAAAAAATGCCTTGACACAGTGCCTCAACCAGAGATGTTTGCTCAAGCATGGCTTCGAGATTTTCCGTTTTCGGAGATTCGAAGAGGGAATGTCGAGGAATGGCTATCTTGGGGATTTTTTGTCAACCACTTCAACTCATTGAAATCAGACGAAAAAGAAGAGATTGATAATTACATTGATCAGCTGCAACAACGAGCAGGAAAAGAGATACTTGATGGCCACAATGGGTTGATCAAGCCTTTTAGATTCAACATGGAGCCTGTAGAATCATCCCATCGACCGCTGGTATATTATGGTATTGTACATGGTGTCGTGCAACGAGTCATTGCCCCGATGTCATTGATGTATCTGGGGTTTCAATCTCGACAAAAAAGTACAAACAGTTTTAACTACTGGTATCGTGCGGTAGACCACCCAGAAGATACTCCCTTGGTGTTTATACATGGTATTGGAATAGGTGTATTACCGTATGTCCATTTCTTACACAGACTAATTCAAGCATCCAAGCCAAGAAATATTTTGGTGATTGAATTAGGTCAAATTGCGCAGCAATTGAACCCTTGTGCACTTGAGCATGAATCGTTTTGTCAAGATTTGTGTGAAGTTTTCAAAAAACTAAATATGGGACCTGCGAGATTTATCGGACATAGTTATGGAACATTTATAGTTTCTTGGGTGATGAAGTATTGTCCACAACTGGTTGAAAGCGCTGTTTTTCTTGATCCAGGATGTTTTTTATTGCATTTTACCAAGTGCTTGAAAGCTATAATTTACAAAGATGCAATGACTGAGGCTGAAAAATTGTTTCAATACTTTCTTCGAAGTGAACTGAATTTCAATAATCATTGCCGTCGACATTTTCTGTGGTATCGAAATATTCTGTTTTTTGACGAAATTAAATGTAAAGCTGTTGTGATTATCAGTGACCAGGATGATATAATGCCGGTCGACGAAATTCGCGAATACCATAAGGATCATGATTCGATTGAATTGATAGAATTAGAACATACACCTCATGGCGGGTTTCTTTACATGCCTCATCACTTGGATCTCGTCGTTTCGAAATCAATTTAGTACTAATTCATATCTCATTTGAAATGTTTCTTCGTCCAGTATACATTCGTCATTTACTATATAGTCGCCAACTTTACCTTGGAGCATCATTGGAGTATCATCTTTCTTCACTGCAATTTCGAAATCGCGGTCCATCCTTTTCGCCGTGACACGTCGTTCACGAAACAAACTATCTCGTACATGTTGGAACTTGTGATTGAAGTCGGATTTCTTTATTGTTTTCATTTCAAATAATGAAGCACGGCCTGGGAAAAATACCGTAAATGCGCCCCCAGCAAGTTGAAACGCATGGACTGCATCCTTATTTTTGTATTCTTGAGAAGCGTCACATATCTTATTTACCGGATTTGACAAGTCGATCCCTCGAGGTACCACGAATGTCGGGGATTGCAACAGAAAACATTTGAATTCATCAAATGTTACAAAATCTTGTTCCGCAGGAAAAACCCTCCTTTTGGAAAACAGCCTGTCAGATATTGGGAGTTTCTTATTGGTTGCTTTCCAAAACATTTCAATTCTCTCTTTGGAGGTTTTTTCGCCGCACATATCTTTACAAAACAGCGAAAATTCTTTCAAGCTCAACTTCAAATCTCCTGTTTTATCATAGCGTCGAAATACTTCTCTCATTTTACGGCGATTGGATATTTTCCCGGTCATATTGAAATGAAAAGACATCATAAAAACAGCCCTGATTCGATCAATGTTCATGTTTTCGTCTATCACGTGCTCTACCACCCGCTCGTAGACCCGTTGATTCTCGATGTGCAGCGATGCCAGCATGGTATAGTTTGAAATGATTCGTTTGTTAAAGTAGAACAGATGGAAAAGAATAGGGAATACCATCAGTACAAGTATGATAACACACATGCGACCATCGTTCTGCTGCAAAATGCGTTGAACATAGAAGAAGAAGAAGCTCGCAGTATAAAAGGCGAAACCCAAAGTCGATGTTCCTAATATATTTTCCAACAGCTTGAATCTTTTCTTGGAATAGGAAGCTTTTCCCTTTGCTACCCTAACATTGGAAAGCTGGAAATGAAGGACTTGACCCAACTTGAGTTTTGCTCCTGAACAATCCATCAGTTGATCCAAATACAAATCCAATTCCTTTCGAAGACTTGCAAGAACGAAAAGATCGACAATAAAAATCAGCCATCCAAGAGCAATAAACATAAGTGAACCTTGAGAATCAAAACCAAGCCAAATGAATATTTGATCTCGAAGAAAATTAAACAAAGCCACTGCAATAACCACATACCAAGACGCAGGTCCCACATGCAAAATTTTCAATATAGTTTCCTCCAATGAAAACGTCAAGTACATGGGAAAGTTGAACCAATCATGATTTTCCAAGTTATTTTTCAAATAAAAGATCGTTTTGCAAAGTAGATACTCCCCGTGCAACCTGGTAGTCGACACGAGTCCCATTTTCGTAACTTGTGATCTCCAAATTGGTTCTTGATCAATTCGATTATTTACTTTTCTCATTTCGGTTTCAGAAAACGTATCTGAATCCATTTTTTCCCATTGTTCTGACTGGAAGCGTTCATAACGAACCAACGAGACAGTATTGAAGACGAGGGCCACAGCAACAAAAAACACTAAAATATGAACGAATTCAAAAAGAATCAAAAACGAACCCAACTGAATACCCGATTGAACAATTAACACTACGATAAATGATATAACACCTAACAACATTAATTCATCCTTCATCTTTTCCAACATTTTCATTTGTTTGTCGTCTAAATTATGATGGAGGTGTTCCATGAAATGTTCCAGGATAACTGTGAAAAGGATAATACCACATAACACCGCGGTAAAAGTCCCAACATCTGGTTCATCCAAAGGCAAGTTAAAGATAGACCCACCGCCAATGCCCACAACTGTAACGCCTTTTTTTTTAAACAACAACAAAAATCGATTTTTTTAAAACTACTAGTAGTGGATAAATTGTTTTTTTAAACACAACAAAAATCGATTTTTAAAGCACCACTAGTAGTGGATAAAAGCCATCAAATGCTAATTTCTTAATAAACAAGAGTATCTTGTTGAAAGAAAAGAGCCTGATGGCAATCCGTGAGGTAATCAGAAGCAAGAACAT
>Ga0105055_10012240_pt1 | contig 10468 bp, 5 predicted proteins | sample BON03_FD_78090 | JGI IMG/M metagenome (GOLD analysis project Ga0105055, IMG submission 78090) | Freshwater microbial communities from Lake Bonney liftoff mats and glacier meltwater in Antarctica - BON-03 | ecosystem: Environmental > Aquatic > Freshwater > Ice > Glacier meltwater | place: Lake... | reverse complement strand
CACGCGGCGAAACATGTGCGCACTAACACTGCGATCACCAGTGGTCAGGTCAGTGTGGCGAACGTCGCGGTGGATTTGGCGAACTCAATTTTCGGCGATCTCAAAGACACCCGCATCCTTCTGCTCGGTGCTGGGGAAATTGGCGAAAAAACAGCTCGCGCCTTTCAAAGTCGAGGAGCCGGCAGCATCACGGTGGCCAGCCGTCACCTCGAGCGCGCGATGAACCTCGCGTCGACCTTGGATGCCACTGCTCTCCCCTTCGAATTGAGAGACCGGCATCTGGCAGATTTCGATATCATCGTCTGCAGCACCGCCGCACCCGGTTCAATCATCTCGGTCTCCGCCGTAAAAGAAGCTCTCAAAAGTCGCTCGGCCCGTCCGCTCTTCCTCATCGATCTGGCGGTGCCGAGAGATATCGATTTTCAAGTTGGCGATCTGCCCAACACCTATCTCTACAATCTGGATGACCTTGCCGCCATCGCGGGAGAAAATCGCTCGGCCCGGGAATCGGAGATCGCAAAATGCCAACAGATCATTACGGAACGCGCTCTGACACTTTGGCGGCAAGCTGAAACTCGGCTTCGCCGCTAGATCCGTTCAATCGCCCGGGTCAAAGCCTTGGCCAGAGCATCAGTCTTTAGGGGTTTGCTGACGTAATCATTCATCCCGGCATCGAGACAACGCTCGCGATCACCCTGCATCGCATTGGCCGTAAGCGCGATGATCCAGGGCCGTGAGTCAGCATCAGCATATTCCGCCACTATTCGCTGAGTAGCCTCAAGGCCATCCATCTCAGGCATCTGCACATCCATCAGAATAATTTCATAGGACTGACGGCGTAAGGCATCGAGCACCTCATGACCATTGGCCGCCACATCGGCGCGAAATCCCAACTTGCTAAGCATCATCAGAGCCACTTTTTGGTTTACGGTATTATCCTCGGCCAAGAGCACATGCTCCTTATGCGCCACGATCTCACCCTCAGTCGCTACCAGTGGAAGAGACGCCTTGGTTTTGCCCTGAGCACCACCAAACAATCTGGCTAGCACTTGGAACAGGCGATCCGGTTTCGCCGGTTTGGTCAGGCAAGTTTTAAACAGTTCTTTGCGCGAGACAGACTCCCATTGTCCGAGCGAAGAAAGTAAGATGAGCGGCAAATCCTTACACGTGGGCATTTCCTTAATTTTCTGCGCCAGTGTCGCCCCATCCATCCCGGGCATCTGCATATCAAGGATAGCCACATCAATGGATTCTCCCGACTCCAAATACGCCAAGGCAGCTTCTCCCGAATCAAACGCCACGGTAGGCATGTCCCATTTTTCTGCCCAAGTAGTCAAAATGCGCCGATTGGTCGCGTTATCATCGACGAGGAGCATCCGCTTCCCATCGACTCTACTCTTTCCACCGCTCTGATAGGTCCGTGGTTTGCTGCCCACCACCTTTGCTTGGATTGTAAATGAGAATGTCGCGCCCTCGCCCACCTTGCTCTCAACCCACATCCGCCCCCCCATCAACTCCGCCAAACGTCGTGAGATAACCAAGCCCAGGCCGGTGCCACCGAAGCGACGCGAGATCGATGAATCCACTTGACTGAAAGACTGAAATAATCGCTCAACACTTTCCGGTGGAATCCCCATCCCCGTATCTCGAATGGCAAACTCCAGCTCCGTCTTTCCCTCACCCATCTCACGGTAACGCACCATAAGCAATACCTCGCCTGCTTCGGTAAACTTCAACGCGTTGCTCAACAGATTCACGAGCACCTGCCGCAATCGAGTCGTGTCTCCCAATAACATCCCCGGCACCCCATCAGAAATATCATAAAGCAAATCCAACTGCTTCTCTGCGGCCCGGGTTGACATCAAATCAAGAGCACCCTCGACACATTCACGTAGATCGAAGTTTTCATTCTCTAGCTCAAATTTCCCGGACTCTATTTTGGAGAAATCCAGAATATCGTTAATGATCGTCAAGAGAGAATCCCCGCTGTTCCGGATCGTTTCCGCATACTCTTTCTGCGTGGGGTCTAGTGAAGAATCCAACAAGAGTGAGGTCATCCCTATCACCCCATTCATCGGCGTGCGAATTTCGTGACTCATCATCGCCAAAAATTGACTCTTTGCCTGATTTGCTGCTTCCGCCACTTCCTTTGCCGCGAGCAATTCCTGCGCCTGTTTACGGTTTTCCGTAATATCAACCGTCGTCGCGATTTCCTGATACCCTCGCCCATCTGGATCGGGCAATCGGTGGATAGTTAACTGCACCCAGACCTCAGTGTCATCACGACGCCGATAACGCTTTTCCAAAGAGTAGCGGTCAATCTCCCCACGCTCCATCTGCTCAAAGAGCTCCTGCTGTTTATCGTATTCATCCGCATGCGATATGTTCTTGAAAACTTCGGCCCCATAGACTTCTCGTTCGCCCAATCCGGTGATCTTGCGATGAGCCTCGTTCACCAAGCTAGACTCGCGATCCGGTTCATTCGGAATGAACTCTACTCGGTGAAGGTGAACCCCCACGGGGATTGAATCAAATAAGAAGCGTAGCTGGGCTTCTTTATGCTCAATCTGTTGCTCGGCATACTTCCGCACCGTGATGTCGTGAGCGGTAGTCAGCTCCTGTGCAAAAGATCCGTCCTCGTGCCGATAGACTCGATTGGTTAACATAACCCACACCACTTTTCCATCTGGATGCGTGTAACGTTTTTCGAGACTGTATTCATCAATCTCTCCATCCTCCATTTGCTTCCGCAAAGCATCTTGCTTCTTCATATCATCAGGATTGGAAACGGCTCGGATCACATCGTGATGAACTAGGTCCTCGCGTCTGATCCCACTGATTTTGAAAAACGCATCATTGTGCTGCAGTTGGTCACCGGGTCCCTCATAGAACACCCAAGCAATCCCGACCGGCACGTGATTTAAGATAAAGCGCAGCTTCTCTTCCTTTTTCGCCAACTGGATTTCCGATTCCTTGCGATCACTGATATCCAACTGTAATGCCATGTAACCAGTCACCGCACCTTGCTCATCCCGCAAAGTCTGAACTTCCAGCTCAAACCAACCGGGCTTCTCTTGTTTCGTATAACAAACCACTTCTCCGCGATAGGTCCCTCCTTGTTCACAAGCATCATCAATGGTATCGCCGAGTTTAGCATCTGTCTGTGGGCCGTGCAGAAACTCACTAGGCCGCTTCCCCCTGACCTCATCAAGAGAGTAGCCAAATAAGCGGGTGAAGCTCGCGTTGACCCATTCTAGCTTCCAGTCTGTATCCAGCAGTATGACCGAACTCGTCGTTCCGCTGGCCACGAGAGCGAGTCGGCGCGTTTCCACCTCTGCTTCGCGTAGACTCCTCGTCATCCGACCAGATGTCTCCACCGCCCGACGGCGTGAATGCACCAAGGTAAAGGTAAGAATTGCCCCCATAATACTGGCCATGATTCCACCGCCACCCACGACCCATGGCATCAGTTCATTTCCTTCGCGATAAAACTGCGGCTTTGCCCGATACCAGATCGTCCAATTGCGGCCCAACACATCCAAAGTGCGCGTGGCCGACAACGTATCAGCCGAATAGCTCTCGAAATCCTCCGCCTCTGCCTCCTCTTGGGAGACCGTGCTATCTCCGTTGTAGAGCAAAGGGTTTCCAAACCCATCGTCCCGCCTAAACACCCTTACGGTCAATTGGGCATCAGCGATACTAGACATATCTGACAGCAACTGATCCACCCGAATCGAACCATAGACCCAGCCTTGCACCGCTGTGAGCCGAAGCTCTTCGGTTTCAAGCGCAAGACCATTCCGATAGGTGGGTAGAAACAGTAAATAGCCCGGTATTTTCTCCCCCTGATGGAACAACCTAATCCGGTAAGACAGCGCGAGGGTATCCTCACGAGCCGCTCGATCCGCCGTCTTACGTCGATTATCCCCAGAGCCGACATCTAACCCCAGCACACCCTTATTTAACGAGCGGGGCTCAATACTAGTCACGACATAGAGCCAATCTCGATTGGCCTTACGTTGGACCCTAAAATTCGGCAGCCCATCCTGTCGCATCTGTGCTTCAAAAGCCGTTAATTCTGATCGAGCCACCTTTTTCACATAACCTAACCCCACCACTCCATTGCTATACTGGCTCGTGAGTCCGCTAAAATACGTGGACCACTCAATGGGGGTCACTTCGTGGCTCGCCAACGACAGCGCGCGAGCACCATAGAGCATGTCTGTCACATTCTGAAAGCGCGCCAGAATCGCCCTTTCAATTCTCTGCACCTGGCGCTCAAAACGTTTTTCATCGAGCCGCTGCATGCCACTGCTAACAAGATGCCATGCCAAAACAGAGAATCCCACCCCCACGACCAAAACGGTAGCAGGCAATAGATTACTCCGGCGATGTGAACGAGTTCCCATTCGATTACAGTTTAAGCCATAATGGCTTATATTATGTCAGTTGTCTGGCGAGCCATTTAGATACCGTGCCATTGGTAGGTTGATCCAATAAACCCTTCAATCGGCGCTGCTGCTCACTGGTCTGGGAAATTCGCGTCTGATCCTCGGTGCAAGCCCGCAACTCCACCGCCAAGCCTTCGCCCTTCGCTCGCCCCTGAATATATTCCGGATACATCGGCTCCTTGAGTAGCAGATTAGCAATGCCGATATAATCGAGCTTCACCCACCAACGCGCCAAAAGATAAGTCAGCGCATTCGTGCGATAGGCAATCGCTCCCGGGATCCCTGCCAAAGCGCAATGCAGCGACATCGTTCCGGAGCTCGTCAATACCGCTCGCGCCGCGATGGGCACACCTGTTTTTACTAAGCGCACATGCGCAGGAGCTCGCGCCTCTTCCAATAACTCGCGAATCGCCTCGCTCGGATATAGCACCACCGTGTCCTCCGTCCCATAGGCCGATAGCCCCGACAACAACACCGGAAAGATTCGCGCCACCGCTTGCTTCCGACTGCCCGGCAACAACAACAGCGGACCCGCCGGATCGTAGGAAACGGGAGATACATATTCCGGCGCCACAAACGGATGCCCCACAAATTCCACCGGCAAATCGGTGTCCGCATAACACGCCACCTCGAATGGAAAAATCACCGCCAGCCCATCCAGATCGCGCGCCATCGTGAAACGCCGCTTCGCCTTCCAGGCCCAGATCTGCGGAGAGATATAATACAACAGCTTCACATCGCCCCCGCCCTTAATCGAAATCCCCCGCTCCCGCAGCGCCTTCGCCAAACGCAGATTCAATCCCGGATAATCCACGAAACAAACTGCTCGCGGCCGATGTTTCTCGATCCAGTTCAAGACCTCCTCGAAGAGCGCCTTGAAGAAAGAATAGCTTTTCAGCACCTCGACGAATCCCACCACCGAAGACACCGTCAAATCGTAGAGCAGCTGCGCACCAGCCGCTTCGAGTTGTGGACCACCCAAAGCGCAAATCGCACAATCAGGATTTTCCGCCCGCAAGCCGCGCACCGCATGCGCCGCATGTTCGTCCCCGGAATGTTCACCCGCCACGACGAGCAAATCCACGCGCCCACTAGTAGGCGCCGGCAAACGAAACGGAATCTGTTTATTCTCCACCCTCATTGATTCAAATCCCCCGGTAGGGAAGGTCCGCTGAACCCGTCGTTCATGTGAGCCGCTCCACAACCGGCCTCGCCGAGGCCAGCTACAACCAACTCAAAGTCCACTCCCGAATCGCACCGCCATTCCGAAGTCATCCCATCAGCGCTGCTTTTCGTGTATTTCGTGTATTTCGTGGTTAAATCCATCAGTGATTCGTATTCTTCGTGGTTAAGCCTGTTTCTTCCGAATCTGATCCGTAATCGTGATCGCGACTTCGAGCGCGGTTCGGCCCAAGACGCCTCCTACCTTCGGTTGCTGTAGCTTACTCACGCTCTCGGTGAAATGCGCCAACTCGAGCATGAGCGGCTCTCCCTTCTCGATCGGAATTTCTTTCACCGGGATCGATTTCAAATCACCCGCTTTCACCAAGCCCACTTTCATCTTTAATCCGTAAGCGATGATGTCCTTCTTCTTCACCAAGTGCCCCTCCTGATTCATGAAATCGAGCGACAGATAAGCATTCGATTGAAAAATACGGATCTCCCGCTGTTTCTTCGTGCTCATGCGGCTCGCGCTGAGATTGGCCACGCAACCGCTTTCAAATTCGATGCGCGCATTCGCAATATCCTCACCTTTGGAAAGCACGGTCACGCCGACACTATCGATTCGCTTGATCGGTGATTTCGCGAGCGCGAGCACGATCCCGATATCGTGGATCATGAGATCGAGCACCACGCCCACTTCCGTGCCACGCGGTTGATACGGCGCCAATCGTTCTGTCGTGATATATTGCGGCGAATTCACTTCCTTTTCGAGAAACGCCATCACCGGATTGAAATGCTCAATGTGCCCGACCTGCACGAGACAGTTGTGCTCCTTGGCCACGGCTAAAACCCGCTCGGCCTCATCCAACGTCGCGCAAATTGGTTTCTCAATCAGCAGGTGCGTCTTTTGCGCCAACAAGGGCAACGCGACCTTCTCGTGCAAATCCGTCGGCACCACGACCGACACCGCATCACAGGCCGCGCCGAGTTCCTCCAAAGTCGCGAATCGCTGACACGAAAATTTCTCACAGATCTCTTTCGCGCGCTGGTCGTCGGTTTCAAAAATCCCCACCAGCTCCGCTGTTGGCAGCGCATCATAGATTCGCGCATGGTGCTGCCCCAGAGAGCCAACACCAGCGACACCACAACGCACTCGTTTCGGGGAAGCGGAAAACATACTTTCATAGCAAATTGTTCTTAAACGGGATGCAACGCGGGAAACCTCGGATTATTTCACAGCTCATTGCGGCTTGTCTTCATCTGCGATCCCACTTCTAGGTGGCTCAACCCACTTCTTTCTTATGAAAACCCAACCCCTCCCGGAAACTGAAGTTCAGGAAATCATGGAGCGATTCCATCGCGATGGCTACGCCGTCATTCGTAATATTTTAAGCGTCGAGGAATGCGCGGCGCTTCGCCTACTCACCGACGAGATCGCAGAGCGACCCTCCGTTCAGGAAGCAAGCAAAGGCTGGTTCGTCGTGCGCGCCCCCCAAGATGAGGATATCGCGTTTACCCGGCTCTTCATCCGTGAACCGATTCTCTCGCTCGTCCAACAGATCCTCGGACCGGAATGCCGTTTCGCCGGACAAAACGTGATCCGCAATCAACCCGGCCAAGCCGTTTCCAATTGGCATGTTGACGACAACAACAAGCTCGAACACCCGCTCCCGCCGGATATTCCCCGGTGGCCCGCTGGAGCCCGCCTCCCTCTCATCTGGTTGAGCGTGCAAGTAGCGCTCACCGACATCGAAACTATCGAAGACGGCCCGACCGAGATTGTCCCGGGCAGCCACTACTCCGGTCGATTGACTCCCAACGAGAATCCCACCTTCGAAGGCAAAGGCGTTGAGCCCATCTTCGCAAAAACTGGTGATATTTATCTCTTCAATCACCAGACTTGGCATCGCGGCGCACCCAATACCGGCAAGAAAACACGCTACCTCATGCAGCTCCAATACGGTCGCGGCGACAGCCTAGCCTTCCGCTGCCAAGGTGCCGAAAAAACACCCGCGCTTCTTAAAGTCATCGAAGACGCCGATCCCAAGCTAAAACAAGTAATGATCGGCCCCGCGCAATACGTCTGAGATTAAATGTGGAAATCAGGAACTAATCCAAGACCAGATTCCTCTTCGCCTTATTCCGTTTCCGTGTGCCCCGGGGCACCTCAGGCCTGCTTCAGTTTTCGTGTATTTAGTGTGTTTCGCGGATTCACCTCCGTGACCTCCGCGTCTGCGTGGTGAATCCACGCTCGAAGTTGACGCCCCCCTCGGTGCACTCGCCAAAATAGATCGCGTGAGTAGCCCCCCCCTCCTAACCTCATCTGGATCTTTGTTGATCAGCATCGCGGTCAAGCTCTCGGCTTTCGCGGTGATGCCAACGTCCGCACGCCTCATCTCGATCGCCTCGCGCCAGAATGAATAGTCTTCGAACAAGCCGTCGCCGGATCGCCGATTTGCCCGCCGTTGCATCGCTTGCCGCTGTGCACCGGCATGCTCGTAAACACAGTCTGTCGTAGCGTTGCGATTCAACTCCCGGCTAATGGTCGAAGGAACTCGATCCAGATCGCGAGTGGTCTGGGCCTGACTGTTTCCGGCTTGTCTCATGATCTGAACTGGATGGCGTTGTTCCGGCGTCAGCTGCCGGTAGGTTCTTTTTTTTCAACACAGGCTCTTTCGTCCTAGCCGGAGTCAATCTGCAAGTAGTTGGCGCCGCCTTTAGCCTTTGCGCCAGCGTTGGTCTTCGCTCGGCAGGGGGCCAAAGTGATTGAAATTGAACGTCAATAGCGACCCTCAGTTGAAAAATACGATGAGCAAATTTTCTAATTTCCGAACAACGCTTCCTACCCGTCTAGGCATACCATGGTGCCATCAGCGTCGCTTCTTCTATCAGTGCCATCACGGCGATAGAATTCAGATCATGACATCGTAAAACGCGGAATAGAGTTTATTTACGTTTCGCTTCCAGCCGCATCTCTGATTGGCTTCGTGTGCTTTTCATGAACACCTACCACCTCTCCCCGCGCGGCCGTGATGCCGCCTCTGGAACTTCCAAGCAACCTTGGTGCACTCTCACAGGAGCACGAGATAATCTACGGCGCCTACGCGCCACCGGTAGAATCACTGGCCCAGTAAACGTGCAGATTCAAGACGGCACCTACTCGCTCGCCGAGACCGTCAATTTTGCCATTGAGGATTCCGACACTCACTACACCGCCGCACCACGTGCCAAGCCGATCTTCGATGGCGGACAGCAGTTAACCGGATGGAAAGTCGCTGAACGCAATGGACGCACTGAATGGACTCTCGATCTCCCTGAAGTCGCCACAGGCAATTGGAAATTCCGCTCCCTCTTCATCAATGGGCGACGCGCCCCTCGTGCTCGTTTGCCAAAGTTTTCTCCCGATCCCAAAGGAGTGAACAACGTGTTTCGGATCGGCGAGATCAAGAACCCCGAAGACACGCACTTTGGTGCAGGCAACGACACCTTTAAGCCCAAGCCCAAAGACGTGCAGGCGTGGGATAGTCTGGGCGATGCCGAGGCGGTCGTCCTTCACTATTGGATCGATGAGCGTCTCCCCCGGCCCCAGCTCAATCCCAAAACTGGCTGGCTCCGTTTCGCTCGGCGCACCGGGCTGGGCCTCTACGAATCCTACGAGCCAATGTTTCAATGCAAAGACCTCGCGCGTTACTACATCGACAACCTCTTCGAAGCCCTCACCGAACCCGGCGAATGGTATCTCAACCGGGAGACAGGTCGCCTCTACTATCTGCCACGTCGTGGTGAGACCCCCGACAACACCACGATCCATGCTCCGCGACTCTGTTCGTTTCTCCATGCCCGTGGTTCGTTTTTCAAGGATACCAGAGACTCGAGTGACCCCCAGAGCACTCGCCATATTCATGGCTTAAATTTCACTGGGCTTACTTTTCGCCATGCCGATTGGTATTCGCCCTTCGGACCACCGCCAATCCCTCACCAGAATCTCGATCGCGAATACCCAAATGGCAGCGGGCAAGCCGCCGCTCTCGTGCCCGGCTCGATCTACTTTCAGGGCGCTCGCGAATGCGTTCTCACCGATTGCACCATTGAGCATGTTGGTCTCTACGCGCTGCAATTCGCCGAAGCCTGCCGCCATTGCAGCGCCACCGGTAATCACATCCACGATATCGGTGCAGGGGGGATTCGCGCGGGCGGTAGTGACGTCGATGGCTATTCAGAGGAACTCACCGGCTACCTAACACTCACCGATAACCACATCCATCATATCGGTCTGATCTTTCATTCCGGCGTCGGGATCTTCCTGCAGCACGTCTTCGATACGACCGCCTCACACAATCACATCCACGATTCCGGCTACACCGGCATCTCTCTCGGATGGACTTGGGGCTACCGTGAGACTCCCTCGCGCAATAATCATATCGAGCACAACCACATCCACGATATCGGTGGCGGCGTGCTCAGCGACATGGGCGGAATCTACACCCTTGGTGTCCAACCCGGCACCATCATCCGTGGCAACCACATCCACGACATCCGATCCCACGACTATGGCGGCTGGGGCGTTTATCTCGACGAAGGCACCTCCCACGTCCTCGTGGAACACAACCTCGTGCACGACACCAAGGATGCGCCCTTCAACATCCACTACGCCCGAGAAAACGTTGTTCGCCACAACATCTTCGCCCGAGGAGAAAACGCCCTTGCATCCGTCTCAAAGGTTGAGCCCGAGCACGTCAGCGCGACCTTCATTCACAACATCCTCATCGGCCCCAGCAATCGCCTCTACTACGGCGGCTACCAAGGTGACATCTCAGATGAAGCTCTCGCGGCCAACGCCAACTGCTTCTGGT
>Ga0105055_10012229_pt1 | contig 10476 bp, 15 predicted proteins | sample BON03_FD_78090 | JGI IMG/M metagenome (GOLD analysis project Ga0105055, IMG submission 78090) | Freshwater microbial communities from Lake Bonney liftoff mats and glacier meltwater in Antarctica - BON-03 | ecosystem: Environmental > Aquatic > Freshwater > Ice > Glacier meltwater | place: Lake... | reverse complement strand
TGACAGCTGCCTGCGCTTGATCAGCGCCTTGCTGTCCGAACAGGATGAGGAGTGGATGACCGCCAAAATCTACCTGTCCATGAAATCCTGAGCACTGCAAGTCAACAGCACCCACAACTAAATTTCGGAAATTTACAGAAAAGAAGTTTCCTTATCGCCGTAGCGCAGTCACGGCCTAGACCCAGAGCATCAATCAAATACGCGCTTTGCTGGTTCGCGCGCCACAAACGCTGCGCGATGCTGCTTACAAAACAGAGGCTGCAAAGTGCATTGCTGCATGTATGGCACTGACTTGCGATGCTGCCTCAGTGGCGCTGGTCAATCTGCAGATCGCGCTGCGTTTGCTGGCCAGGCGGTGGACCGCACTTAATGAGGAGCTGCGTGAACTCGACGTACAACTGGCTCGTTTGACCAAGAAAGCCGCCCCCAGACTGCTCGAGCGCTTCGGCGTAGGACCGCAAACGGCGGCAACTTTGCTGGTAGCCGCTGGCGATAATCCCACTCGCTTACACAGCGAGGCAGCACTGGCCGCAATTTGCGGAACCAGTCCCCTGCAGGCGTCTTCTGGCAAAACACAACGTCACCGGCTAAATCGTGGTGGAAATCGCCAAGCCAACAACGCGCTGTGGACCATTGCAATGGTGCGCATGCGAAGCGATGCGCGTACCCGGCAATATGTAGAGGGGCGAACTGGTGAAGGACTGTCAAAAAAGGAGATTCGCCGCTGTTCGAAACGATACATTGTTCGAGAGCTGTATCCACCCATCTTGGCTGATTTGAAGGACGCTGCATTTATTGCTTGACATAGGGGCTTCAACGCCTGCAGCGAGACGCTATTCGGCTCGTTGAAGGTCGAGCGGCTACATGGACAGAAGTTTGAAACCAGACACCAGGCCAAGGACGAAGTCATCGATTGGCTACTCTGGTACAACCGGGCTCGGCTGCACTCGACGCTGGCCTATGTCAGTCCGATGAAGTTCGAGCAAGACTGGCTTGCCAATCAACCCAAGCAAACCAATTCGTGACTCGGTTATGGGGTACGGATTCCAGGGGCAAGGTCAAGCAGCAGGCAGATGCGATTCGCCAGAATGTGCTGAAAACCCAAAAACCCAGCTGGCCGGTGTGGGACGAGCCCGCGCTGCAGGAGCTGCTGCCCAAAGCCCTGTTGCCGGGACAAATATCGAACAAGCCGCGCTAAGCCTTGCTGGACTACGCGCTGTGGCACGGGCAAACCGGCTGGTTGTTCGAGGTGGCCGGGGCCAGCCAGTTCGACCCGGCGGTGCAGTTGGCAACAGCCTTCAAAGCCGTTCACAGGCTGCAATCCGCGGCAACCCACTTTGAGACCCCCATTTCCCACATGGCGCGCGTTGAGTCAGAGCGCCAATCGGCCAAACGTTTCGTCAGTAAAAAGTTTGAGGCCGTCGCCGAGCGTCAGCTCCAGCCCTACGCCAACCGCAACTTCAAAGAGGTGCTGCGCCAGTGCGACCAGTTTGGCCCGGACCACCGTCCCTACTTCAACGCCACACCGCTGATGCTGGCCGCACGGTGCGGCAACGTGCCCCTGGTGTAGGCCTTGTTGGAGCGGGGCGCAGACCACTGGTGCGCGACCACTACGGCCACTGTGCCTGGGAACACGCGCTGGAGCGGTTTCTGGACATGCCAGACCCGAGCGCCTATTCCCATCACCTCGGTGCGCTGTACCCGCTGCTGTCGCCACCGGTGATCGATGTGCAAACCAGCAACCGCTTGGTGCGGCTGGAGCGCCACCAGGGCGAATACGGGGTGTTCAGTCCGATGCTGGTGAGCTAAAAAAAATGTTTTCAAGCGCGGTGCCGAACCCGCAAATTCAGCGCAACGTGCGCGGCTTTTGTGCCGACTTCTTGATGCGCAATGTTGAGCGCCTACCGCCCAATGTGCTGGCGCCAGAGCGTGCGCGCCGCGTCTACTTCAACGGCGTGCTGGCCCGCGCCAAAGTCAGCAGCAAATACCAGCCCAGTCGCCAACTCTGGCTGCGAACGTGCAACGGGTTTTACACCTTCAACCCCGATCTGCAACTGCGTGCGCACCACACCGGGAGCTGGTTGCCTTGGAAGCAATGTCTGAACCAGCCGCTGGTGTTTACCGGGTCCTCGATCAAGTACCTCACAGCCGAGCCCCAGCCCGATGAGGACAGCGCATAAGGCTGTCGGATCAAGCCTGCGGGGCAGTTGTTTGGCGAATGGGGTGGCTGCGCTGGGACAGGGCAATACCCGCCGCTCAGCTTTGTGCACCGTGTGCACCGTGCGTGCCAGTGAGCGAAAACCTTGGGAATTCAGATCGTCAAGTGAGGGAAAGCACCACGCCTGTGGATGCCTTTTCGGTGCCACATTGGATCTCGTGCGGCTGGCATTTCCCTGCGCACGTCTTTAAGAAGGAAATGATCAGTGTCCAAGACCTTTGATTTCATTGTGGTGGGTGGCGGCTCGGCCGGCGCCGTTATCGCGGCTCGGTTGAGCGAAAACCCGGATTGCACCGTCGCTTTGGTTGAAGCAGGAGGGCGCCCGCCGGCGCGCGAGGCGATGCCGGCCGCCGTTGCCAGCCTGCAGCTCGACTCAGACACCGACTGGATGTACACCGCCGACCCCGGTAACGCGGGCTTGGGATTGCGCGACAGGCTGATGCCGGTGCCGCGCGGCAAGATGCTGGGCGGCTCGTCGGGCATCAACTACATGGCCTATGTGCGCGGCCACCCCGGCGATTTCGACGCGTGGGTAGCCTCAGGTGCGACGGGCTGGGGCTACAGCGATGTGCTTCCCTACTTCATCAAGAGCGAAGATTTGGCGCCGAGCAACGAGATTTCGGTGGATGCCGATGCGCATGGCAGCGGTGGGCCGCTGGGTGTTTCTGTCAGGTCGCCCGTTATCCCCGCCGCGCGAGATTTCGTCACCGCCGCACAAGCAACAGGTATTCCGAAAGGGGACTACAACGGGCGCGACCGGGGCGGTCCAGCAGGGGTGTCGTCGCTGTTTCAGACCACCACGCGCAAGGGAATGCGGTCGAGCACCTTTCATGCGTTTTTGGAGGGCGAGCCAGAGGGTCGGCCCAACCTGACGGTCATCACCCACGCGCTGGTCACCCGCATCACGCTGTTTGACGAGGCCGGCAACAAGACAGCGACTGGCATCGAATACCGCGATCAGACGGGGGCCACACACACGATCACAGCAACCAAAGAGGTGGTGCTGTGCGCTGGTGCGGTCGGGTCGCCGCAGATCCTGATGCTCTCAGGCATCGGTCCGCGCAGCGAACTCGAAACGGCAGACGTGGTGTGTCTGCACGATCTGCCCGGTGTGGGAAAACACCTCAAAGACCACCTGCACGTTCCCCTGTTTTTCTCCGCGCCAGGGATCGGAATTCCGGTTGTCGAGATTGGCATATCGGCTGGGCCAGACGCCCTGCGCGCGCCCGCCGGGCCACTGCCCGCTGACCCAGCCGACGATGCCGCGCTGTCACCCGAACTGGCTGGCCTCAAGGCCGAAGCGGAGCGCCGTTTGGCGCATTGGGCACAGACTGGCGAAGGCCTCGTCTCCTCGTCGATCTACGACGCGGTTGCTTTTTTCTCGACAGGTCTTGGCGATGCCCACAGCCACGACGCGCAGATTGGCTATGTGCCCTGCGGTTACGACGCAGGCTTCATCGGCAAGCTGCTTCGGGTTGACATCGCCGAGTTCTTTGAGAACCCCGAAGAGACTCTGGCGGTGACCGCAGAAAACATGATCCTGCTGGCCAACCCGGTGCTGCCGCACAGCACGGGCGAGATCGTCTTGGCCAGTGCCGACCCGGCCGCGCAGCCGATCATCCGCATGAATTACCTGACCGATCCACACGATATAAAGGTCATGGTCGCGGTGATGCGCAAGGCGCTGGCGATCGTTGAGCACTGGCCCGGTCCGATCAAGCCCGGTGCGCTGAACGTGCCCCCTGCGCTGGTCCGCAAGCATGGTTATGTGGTGGGTGAGGCGCCCAGCGACGCGCTGCTGGAGGACATGGCCCGGCACTACGCAGTCACGGTTTACCACCTGTGCTCGACCTGCCGAATCGGGGATGTTGTTGACGCCGATCTGCGTGTGCATGGCGTGGCGAATCTTCGGGTGGCTGATGCCAGTGTGATGCCCAACATCACCAGTGGTAACACGAACGCCGCCTCGATCATGATTGGCGAGAAAGCCGCCGATTTGATCGCGGCTCAGCACCGCACCGCCCAAGTCGCCCAAGCCTCTGAAGTCGCCGAAGCAGCTTAAAAAACGGCCACAGCGCTTGCGGGGAGCAAGCGCTGTGGCCGTCTCACGGTTGGCAGTGCAACATTTGTTCTGTAATTTCCCCGACGTTCTGTAATTTCCCCGACCACTGAAACTCAGCTTTCCTGGATGTTTCTGGTTCTGGGATTTTTCAATCAGGCCCCTGCCAGGCCGCCGCACGCCTTCCCCCTGCGGACAGTAGCTGGCAGACCTGGATCGACGCACAGAGACCGAATTTCAAATGGCCCAACAAGCCCGACTCGATGACAGCAGCCACCCGCTGCATGGAGCCGGTACCTGCCCGCTGGCCAACGTCCTGGACGGCGCGGGGGAAGGCTTGCGCATCCTCGTCAATGAAGCATCCCGCGTTGAGCGCCCCCAGCACCTGTAGGCTACGCCTTGCGAGCGCTGTACCCAGTGCGTGGACCCAAGCCAACAGCTTCAAGAACATGACCCTGCTGACCCGCATGGACGAGGTCACTTACGAGGTGCCCCAAGTCCCCCAAATGCGCTCTGGCGACCTCTACCCCAGCGCCATGGAACGCACCAGTCGCTCCGAGCAAGCCATGAACTGACCTGGCCCTGGCTGAGATGTGCGTGTAGGGGGTATCGACCCGCTTGCGTGTCGAGGTCTTGCAAAAGCTGGTGGCGCCTGAGATCAGCATCTCCAGCCTGCAGATCAGCCGCTGCGCAGCACAGCTGGACACGGGCCTGCAGGCTTGGCGCACCCACCCCCTGGATCAGACGGATTGCGTGATTCTGGATGCCCGATACGAGCGGGTGCGCGAAGCGGGCCGGGTGGTGGACAGCGCGGTGTTGATCGCCATCGGTGTTTAGCGCAACCGGACAGCGCCGGGTCTGTTGGGTCTGTTGGGTCTGTTGGGTGTCTCGGTGACGCTGTCCGAGGCTGAGGTGTGTTGGCGGGCCCTGTCTGGACAGCCTGATTGAGCGCGGCCTGCGTGGGGTCAAGTTCACCGCCAGCGACGACCATGCCGGTTTGAAGGCCGTACGCAAGGCGATGTTCCCGGCGTGCCCTGGCAGCGCTGCCTGTTCCGCCTGCAACGCAACGCGCAGGAAGGGCCATGTCAGCCAACTGGACCGGCGCACACCGGTGGCCCATCAAATACGCGGCATCTTCAATGCACCAGATGCCGTTGAGGCGCAGCGCTTGCTCAACGTCGCGCTCAAGGACTGGCAGGTCAGCCACCCACAGCTGTCGGCCTGGTCTGAGAAGAATCTGCCAAAGGGGTTTGCCGTGTTCGACCTGCCCGAGGGCCACCGGGTGCGCATGCGCACCACCAACGGATTAGAGCGCTTGAACAAGGCGCTGAAGCGCAGAACCCGCGTGGCCACCTTAATCCCCAGCACCAACAGTTGTCTGCGCCCGGTGAGCGCTTTGCTGGCCGAGCAAGATGGGCAGTGGATAACCGCAAAAATCTACCTGACCATGAAGCCCTGAGCGCTGCAAATCACCAACACCCAAAACCAAACTTCGGAAATTTACAGAAAAGAAGTTGCTTTATCATTCAATTTTGAATCTGCCATGTTCAAAACAGTCCCGCTTCCCGCTTCTCAGCCTTTTCCCACCTCTGGCTTTGTGCGCGTACGTGGCGCCCGCGAGCACAACCTCAAAAACGTTGACGTCGACATTCCCCGCGATGCGCTGGTGGTGTTTACCGGCGTGTCGGGCTCGGGCAAGTCGAGCTTGGCCTTTGGCACGCTCTACGCCGAGGCCCAGCGCCGCTACCTCGAATCGGTATCGCCCTACGCGCGCCGGCTGTGTCACCAGATGGCGGTGCCAGACGTAACTTCCATCGACGGGCTGCCGCCGGCCGTGGCTCTGCAGCAGCAGCGCGGCGCGCCCAGCACCCGCTCTTCGGTGGGCTCGGTCACGACGCTTTCCAACCTGCTGCGGATGCTGTACTCGAGGGCCGGCGACTACCCTGCTGGGCAGGGCCTCATCTACGCCGAGGCCTTTTCGCCCAATACGCCCGAGGGTGCCTGCCCCACCTGCCACGGCCTGGGCCGCATGTACGAGGTAACCGAGCAAACCATGGTGCCCGACCCGTCGCTCACCATTCGGGAGCGGGCCATTGCGGCCTGGCCACAGGCCTGGGGTGGCCAAAACCAGCGCGATATTCTGGTGAGTATCGGCTTTGACGTGGATGTACCCTGGCGGGATTTGCCACAGAAAGACCGTGACTGGATTCTCTTCACCAACGAGCAGCCGGTGCTGCCGGTGTACCCTGGCTACTCGCCACAGCAGACACAGCAGGCCATCAAGCGCCGCGAGCCCCCCAGCTACATGGGCACCTTCAAGGGGGTGAAAAAGTACGTGCTGCACACCTTCGCCACCACCCAGAGCGCGCTCATGAAGAAGCGGGTGGCGCAGTACCTGCTGGGTAGCAACTGCCCCACCTGCCAAGGCAAGCGCCTGCGGGTGGCGTCGCTGTCGGTGAGGTTCGCTGGGTTGGACATCGCTGAAATGTCGCGCCTGCCCCTGAAGCGGCTGGCGACGCTGCTGCAGCCTTTCGCTGAGACAAAAGCCGCTCAGCAAGCGCACGACCAGCAGCACCCGGAGCAGGCCATCGTGGCCCGGCGCATTGCCAAGGATTTGGCGGCGCGCCTCACCGTACTGCTTGATTTGGGACTGGGTTACCTGTCGCTGGAGCGCGGCACGCCCACGCTCTCGCCCGGCGAGTTGCAGCGCCTGCGGCTGGCCACGCAGCTCTATTCCAACCTGTTCGGCGTGGTGTACGTGCTCGACGAGCCCAGCGCTGGCTTGCACCCGGCCGATACCGAGGCGCTGCTCACGGCGCTGGCTCAGCTGAAGGACGCGGGCAATTCCTTGTTCGTGGTGGAGCACGATCTGGACGTTATCCGCCGAGCCGACTGGCTGGTGGACGTGGGTCCCGCCGCCGGTGCCCAGGGCGGCGAAATCCTCCACAGTGGCCCACCGGCAGGTCTGAAAACCGTGCTGGAATCGCAAACGCGGAAGTTTCTCTTCGATGCGCCAGCCCGACCCGACCAGCCCCCGCGCACCCCCACCGGCTGGCTGAAGCTGGCCGGCGTAACCCGCAACAACCTCAACCAGCTCGACGTGGCCTTTCCGCTGGGTGTATTCACCACGGTTACCGGCGTGTCGGGCTCGGGCAAGTCCAGTCTTGTGAGCCAGGTGTTGGTTGAATTGGTGGCCGAGCAGTTGGGGCAGGAAACCCGACTGGAAGAGGAGGAAAGCGACGCGCTGATGCAGCCCGAACCCATTGCCCTCAGCGGCCGAATCGTCACTGGAATAGAAGGTATCAAGCGCCTGGTACGCGTTGACCAGAAGCCCATCGGGCGCACGCCGCGCTCGAACATGGCCACTTACACCGGCTTGTTCGACCACGTACGCAAGCTGTTCGCCGCCACGCCCCAGGCCCGCCAGCGCCGCTTTGATGCCGGCCGCTTCTCCTTCAACGTGGCCAAGGGCCGCTGCGAAACCTGCTCCGGTGAAGGTTTCGTGATGGTCGAACTGCTCTTCCTGCCCAGCGTGTACACGCCCTGTCCGGCGTGCCGCGGCGCTCGCTACAACGCCCAGACCCTCGAAGTGCAGTACCGCGAAAAGAACATCGCTGATGTGCTGGGCTTGACGGTGGACGACGCCTGGGCCTTCTTCGCTGCCGACCCGCTTATTTTCCGCGCCCTCACCGTGCTGCGCGAAGTGGGCCTGGGCTACCTGCGTCTGGGCCAGCCCGCCACCGAGCTATCGGGCGGCGAGGCCCAGCGCATCAAGCTCGCCACCGAGTTGCAGCGCATTGGCCGCGGCAACACCCTCTACGTGCTCGACGAGCCCACCACTGGCCTGCACCCCTTCGACGTGGAGAAGCTGCTGACGCAGCTCGAAAGCCTGGTGATGGCCGGCAACACCGTCATCGTGGTCGAGCACGACATGCGCGTGGTGGCTGGCTCGGACTGGGTAATCGACATTGGCCCCGGCGCGGGCGAGGAGGGTGGCCGGGTGGTGGCGGCTGGCCCGCCCACCGAGGTGGCGCAATCGAAGGGCAGTCAAACCGCGCCATACCTGCAAAAGTTTATGCGGTGAGGTTGCGGCTCAGCGCAACCTCACATTCCCCTAAAAAAGATGAGCTCAATTCCCCCACAGCTACCCGATAAATCTTTCGTCCGTCAGGACGAAACGCCTGACGCGGAGTTTTACTACCATCCGCGCTTCGTCACGCACATCGACGCCCCAGCCATTGCGGCTGTTACGCAGCTTTATCGCGCGTATTTCAGCCCCGACACCGACTTGCTCGATTTGATGAGCAGCTGGGTGAGCCACCTACCGCCCGAAATTCCCTACCGCCGGGTGGTGGGCCTGGGTATGAACCGTGCAGAGCTGGCGGCCAACCCGCGCTTGGCTGCCTTCGTGGTGCAAGACTTGAACCAGCAGCCTGGCCTGCCCTTTGCCGACCAGGAGTTTGACGGGGCCACCATTTGCGTGTCCATCGATTACCTGACCCAGCCGGTGGCCGTGCTCCGCGAGCTGGCCCGTGTGCTGCGGCCTGGAGCGCCCCTGGTCATCACGTTCTCCAACCGCTGCTTTCCCAGCAAAGCCGTGGCCGCCTGGCATGCCCTCGACGACCGCGGCCACCTGGCCCTGGTACGCCAGTACCTGCTGGCCGCTGGTGGCTGGCAGGCCATTGAGCTGCTCGACCGCAGCCCACAGCCACCCGGCCGTTCTGACCCGTTGTTTGCCGTGGTGGCCCGGACCAGCGCTAGGGTCGTGCCGTGAGAAGTTTCTCAATCGGTATCAGGGGCCTTCATATTTGCAGGCACCGCTGTTACACCACCCGGCGTGCGGGTCCGTACCGAGCGGTTCGAGAGTTTGAGGTGACAACGGTCAGAAAGATCAGCAGTACCAGCTTGGAAGGAAACCGACAACCGCCGCTAGTGCGCACACCAGGCAGTTGGTGTCGAACTTGCCCGAGGGCAGGCGCACCAAGTCCATGTCGGTCTTGAACTGCGGGTGGAACTGCTTGCGCCTGCCGTGATCGGCGTACAGCTCGACGATCTGATGGGCATCGAAGGCGGCGGTATTTGGCTAGTTGGTGCTTCAGTCCTTCAGCCCTTTAGCACGTGCTCCGGCAGCAGTATCTGCTGGCCGCGTTTGCCGATGGTGAGCTCGGTCAGGCGGTGGACTCGCCGGGCCTGCAGCGTCTGGACCGGGGCAGCTTCACGGGCGGCTTCAGCCGCTTTGACGGCCCTCTGCTCCACCCCCTTGGGCGCGTGGTGCGCTTTTGCCGCGTCCACCCACACAAGCGGCCAGCTGGCAGAAGCCGTCCACCCCAGCGTAGGTGCGTAAGTGTTCCGCAAACCCATCTTGCGCCGGCGATGGCGACGGTGTTATCCGGCGGCGCTTCGTTTAGCGCGGGCTGGCAGCGATCGGCCGCATCGGCCCCAACCGGCGCTTGCGCTTTCTCGGCAGGCTTCCAGTTGTGTGGCGGCAGCGACTCCAGGTCGCGGTTCTTCAGCGTCGGCAGGCGCTCGAAGACATGCCTCAGATAGGCCCACGGATCGTGCCCGCTGATCTTGGCCGACTCGATCCGGCTGAGCATCACGGCAGCTCGCTCGCCCGCCTGCTGGGAGCCCAAAAATAACCAGTTTTTTCGGCCAATAGCCAACGGTCGGATCGCATTCTCTGCCGCGTTGTTGTCAATCTGCCCCTGTCCGTCTTCCTGTTAGTGCATCAGCGTGCCCCAGTTGCTCAGGCTGTAGTCGATCGCCTTTGCCATGATGTCTGCTTTGGCCAAGGTCTGGCGTTTCTCCAGCAGCCAGGCATGCAGCGCATCGGTGATAGGTTCGGCGCGGCTTTGGCGCAGCAGCAAGCGCTGCCCCGGTTCGAGCTCTGGCGCCTCGCGCTCCACTTCGTACAGCCGGGCGATCAAGGCCACCGCCTGCGCTGCGATCTGGCTGCCGTTTGGCTTGTGGGCCTCAAACAGCTTGCGCCGGGCGTGCGCCATAAGCAAGGTGCCTGTGATGGCCCTTGTACGCTGGAGCTTGGTACACCCGCTGTGATCGTCGGTGACCAACGTCCCTGTGACGTCTTGCAACACGCGCTGGGGGTGCTCGCCGCCTCGGCTGGTGCGAAAGTCAAACAGCACCGCCCACTGGGGCGCGAAGTTGGTCGTGCGCTATGCCCACAGGTAGACTTTCAGCG